>RCNB010001460.1_pt1 | contig 15223 bp, 19 predicted proteins | sample 2041321 | NCBI WGS metagenome assembly RCNB01 (sample SAMN09708232, study PRJNA481090) | Marine sediment metagenome, whole genome shotgun sequencing project. | reverse complement strand
TAATGTCCTGGTATACAAAAACAGTGTCGCCGAGATGGCCCCTATAAGACACAAGCTCTACGCATCAGAGGACCAGAACATCATAATCTGTGTCGGCGACGCGCAGCCATCTATTCCAGAGGAGTCGCTGAGACTGGCACAGAGGATCGCGGATATCGCTGTTGAGTTGGGCGTCAAACGTGTCTACACCATGGCGGCATTTCCCAATGAGTTCTACGATGAGCCAAAGGTCTACGGCGTGTTCACAGACGAGTCAATGAAGGACGAACTTGTCGAGGCAGGGGTAGAGATAATAGAGGATGACGGCGCCATCAATGGGTTAAACGGCGTCATGATCGGTGTGGCAAAGGCGAATGGGATCGATGGTGTGTGTCTCATGGGGGATATCACGTACCGCAGCACCTGGCCAGCAAGGCAGTGCTGCACAAGCTTGTGAAGCTCATCGACATCGAGATAGACACCAAGCAGCTTGACATCAGGGCAAAGAAGATCGATGCGTCCATCAAGCGCCGTCTCGATATATACGAGGAGGAAGAGGAAACCCAGGTCCCCGACGAGAAGAGGCTGGGGTACATCAGCTAACTTATAATACAGCGTTAGACAATATGAGTTGAAATCACGGAGAAACCACGGTTGAAAGAATCAGAGAAGGTTTACTGGATCAAGGCCGTGCTGGGACTGGCCACGGGTTTGATTACGTTCTATATTAACTCAAGCCTGGGTTTCCAGGGTGAGATCGCGTTGATGGCTGGAACAGTCCTGTACATCGCCTATTCTGAGGCGGCGGCGATGATGTTCAATGTGGATAGGGACAGGACGATTAAGATCGGCATGGGCGCATTCCTGTTCCTGTGGATGCTTTCCTGGACACTTCTCAACACAATGGGCACGTACGGCTGGATCTAATCCGTTTCGACGTTACCCCTGTACTGCATTATATCAGACCAGGCCGCGAAGTAGCCTGAGTCAAACTGTGTCCTTATGGGGGTCTTCCTGAACTCTTTGAACTCGTCCCTGTGAGCCTTCAAGCTTTTCTCGTCGAAGTTGTTCCTGTTGTAGAAATCCCTCTCGTCACCTGAGCGAACCGAGAGAAGGAGGCCCTCGAGGGCGTTGATGTAGCCCGTCTTGAACTCCGCGTCTGTAAACTTTCGCGCCCTAATTGCTTCCATCGCCTTCTCTGCGTCGGTGAACCGCCTGTCAAGCACGTTCTTGAAGAATGTTGTAACCGCTTCACGGGTCTTCCCCGTGACGGATAGTCCGCGTCCTGGCTTAGTAGTCTTCGTCACTCTCTATTCCTCTCTCCGTAATCCTCATGGGGGCCTCTCCCTCTGGCAAGCTTGGGCTAGCAGTGAGCTTGGCTATTCTCATGTTGTTCCTTCCCTTCCTGATGAATATCCTATTGTGGCTCATGTGTCCAAGTATGTGGCCGCCCACTGGAGCAACGGCCTTGCTGAAGAAGGCGTCAGGGGTGGCCATCACCTGGTTGGTGATGGCAAGTGAGGTATTGAACGCCCTTCCCAACCTCGTGAGCTTGTGCAGGTGCTTGTTTAGCTGCTGCTGGCGGTTGACAAGCATCTCCCTGCCGATGTACTCGCTCCTGAAGTGGCTCATCACGCTGTCGACGATGATGAGCTTAACGTTGTTCTCCTTGATGACCTCATCGGCGTTCTCCAGGAGCACGGTCTGGTGGTTGCTGGTGTATGCCTCCGCGTAAACGATTCCCTTAAGCACGTCCTTGGGCTTGATGCCGAACCTGGGCGCTATCTGCTGGACGCGCTCAGGCCTGAACGTGGACTCGGTGTCGATGTAAAGGACGCTCCCGTTGAGGCCGCCCTGTGCCTCGCCCAGTTGCACTGTGACACATAACTGATGGCACAGCTGGCTCTTGCCGCTCCCGAACTCCCCGTAGAACTCGGTGAGGCTCTGGGTCTCGATGCCCCCGCCAAGTAAATTGTCTAGGCTGCTGCACCCCGTGGTGAGCTTCCTGACGTTCTTCCTTAGCTCAACCAGCTCGTCGCCTCTCACGAAAGTGATGGCAACGGTTTTTCTGGCCGTTTCTATAACCCTCTCGGCCACCTCCTTGCCGATGCCAGCTGAGACCAGCTCGTTTAAGGTGGCTGTCCCGAGGCTCTCAACGGTCTTGAACCCGATCTCCTTGAGCTTGTTAACGGTGGCCGGGCCTATGCCTGGTAGGTCCTCAAGGGTCTCGTATTTCTCTTTGGAGCTTTCAATGTCCTCTGACATGGGGCCACCGCTGGTTGTCTGGTATGATATAATGTTCCCTTGGTTAAATTCTATGGTTCTGGGTCTTCCTCATCCAGCTCCAGAACGATGTTGCCCTCGTAGCCGCAGTCCTCGCAGACGTATTTTTGCGGCAGGATACCGTAGCTCTCGCTGGACCTCATCTTGGGGCTTTCACAGTTGGGACAGAACACGGGTTTTGGGTTAGAGTGCTTGGCATCTTTGAGAATGTCTATTATCTCTCTGAACCTTGGCACGGCCTACTGGACCTCTATATTATCCTGAGGGAAGCCTAGACCGACGAGGGTTCTGTAGACCTCGTCCCTGTGGTCACCCATAAGGAGAACCTGCTCGTTCTTCGCGGTCCCGCCGCACGCACACTTGTGCTTCAACTGTGTCGCTAACTTGTTGAGGGAGACGCTCTTGGAGTCGATGCCGTCGATGATGGTCCATTTCTTTCCCCATTTACGTGTCTCTAAACGAATCCGGATCCGCTGCTGCTCCTTGCTCATCTCCTCACAAACGCAAAGATCCTGAGGGAGCCCACATACGGGACAAATTTCTGCCATTATCAACACTGTAGCGGACGCGGGGTTTTAAAGCCTTTACTTAAAAAGCTGGGATTTGGACAACTCTGACGCGTTTTTTTGATGTTTCTATGCAACTTAGGTATAATTTTGGAGGAGGCTGAAGGCGTCCAAGGCCTGTCTCCCGTCAAGTATTATGATGGTGTTGGTGCTGCAGCTGATGAACTCCACGATGTTGATGTTCCTGCTGGCAAGTTGCTGTGTGATAAAAGCCACGAACCCCGGGGTGTCCTCGACGTCAGCTGGGCTTAACAGGATCAAGGCGACCAGGTTCTTCTGGAACTGGACCTGTTCAGGCAGAGGCTCATCGATGATGGTCTGATCCACCACGTACACATACTGGTCTGTCAGATGCGCTTTCACTATATGTGGGATATCCAAGTTGATCGGCGAGATGACAACGCCGATCTTGTCCTGGAGACGCACCTTTGATGCCTTGAGTATGTCCCGGACTGCCTCCTCCCTTAGACCCCTATCAGCGCTGATCTCCTCTGCCACCCTGATGATGGCCGCCTTGACAGCCTCCAGGCTCCCTTCCTCAAGCTCGTCCTGAAGGATCCGGGCGAGGGCGCTGTAGTTCACTATCTTCAGGTTGAGCGCGTCCAGGAGGCTGGGGCGGGTCTGAATTGTTTCCCGCACCCTCTGGGCCACGCTTTTTGTCCTATCTGTGGTGCTTGATGCCATATATGTTGCAAACATGTCATAAGGTATAAATGCTTGCCTCATGTTGTAGCTGTTTATCCTAAAAGAGGCATAATGCAATGGCTAAAGACAAAGTTGTTCTAGCTTACAGCGGCGGGTTGGACACGTCCATGATGGTAGTTTGGATCCAGGAGGAGTATGGAATGGACGTAATCACCTGCAACCTAGATGTAGGTCAGGATAAGGAAACAGTGGGAATAGAGAAGAAGGCATGGGACCTCGGAGCCATCAACCATTACGGGTTTGATGCGAAAGAGGAGTTCGCCAAGGAGTACCTGTTCCCCGCAATCAAGGCTAACGCCCTGTACATGGGCACGTACCCGGTGAGCAGCAGCCTTAGCAGGCCCCTCATCGCCAAGAAACTGGTCGAAGTAGCAGAGATGGAGGACGCGCAGGCAGTAGCCCACGGATGCACGGGAAAGGGGAACGACCAGGTGAGGTTCGATATCACCATAAAGGCCCTGAACCCAAATCTCAAGATAATCGCGCCGGTCAGGGAGTGGAAATTCGACAGGGCTGCACAGATCGAGTGGTCAAATGAGCATAACATCCCAGTCCCCGTTACGGCGGACAGCCCCTACAGCGTCGACGAGAACCTGTGGGGAAGGAGCATCGAGGGGGGCATGCTTGAGCACCCCGACATTCCCGTACCGGATGATGTCTGGGACTGGACTGCTGACATCAAGGACACGCCGGACGAGCCCGAGATCGTCAAGATTGGCTTCCACAAGGGAGTCCCGGTGAGCCTTGACGGGGTCGAGTACAAGCCCCACGAGTTGATTCTGAAGATCAGGAACATTTCGGGGAAGCACGGCATCGGCAGGATCGAGCACATGGAGGACAGGATCGTTGGCCTCAAGACACGTGAGACCTACGAGGTTCCTGCGGCCGAGACCATAATCAATGCGCACCTTGACCTGGAGAAGATGGTGCTGACGCGTCACCAGAAGCTACTGAAGTACGAGATTGACCACAAGTGGGCGACCGCCGTATACCAGGGCCTCTGGGTTGACCCCTACATGGAGGACCTTGACGCGTATATCGACAGCACACAGAAGAACCTCACAGGCACTGTCACTATGAAGCTCCACAAGGGAACGGCGAAGCCGATTGCCCGTGAGAGCCCGCTGAGCCTGTACGACTACAACCTTGCGAGCTTCGACATCAACACCCACTATGACCAGGGTGATGCCTCTGGCTTCATCAACCTCTGGGGACTCCCCAGCGTGACAGCTTGGAACCTCAAGAGGAAGATCGCGGACGAGGGCATCAAGGAGCAGGGTAAGAAGGTCGTGCCGGTCCCCACTGGGGACGACTAGTTCCCACATTTCCTACTCATCCCTTAATAGGGATGGACAGTTTTCATATCCATCCGAGGTAGCCCAGCCTTGTCACGAGAAGAATCACTCTTAGCGATACTAGAGAAAGCGTTGCCATTACCACCCAAGATCATAGTCGGGTACAATAAGCTTGAAAGAGACTTTACAAGTGGAGATGTATCACGTATCTGTGACATCAGCAGGAGCAGCGCGAAGTTCTACGTCAACAAGATGGTGGACCTGCGGCTCATCACCAAGGTGCCCCACAAACGGATGTACCAGAAGTACTCCAACGCCAACAAATTCAGCGACTGGCTCAGGGACCTAATGAGGCTTGCCCTTGATCCCCTTGAGTCAGGCTCCCTTGTCGTACCCGATGTGACGGAGGACGACGTATGAGTCTCAGGGAGATAGCCGCGCCTAAGAAGAAGGCCCCGTTCAAAAAGAAGTACACTAGGCAGCTTACGGCAAAGCAGGTCAGGGCCATGAAGAAGAGGGGCTACGATGCGGAGAGGGAGCTGGTGCACATGTTCAGGGATGTTGGGTACAGCGCAGTTAGGATACCCGTGAGCGCCCCCAGTAAGGAACCGCTGCCCGATGTTTTCGCCATCAAGGATGATGCGATCCTATCCATTGAGGTCAAGTCTCAGGTACGCTACGCCTACTACAAGTCCCACCAGGTGGTGAAGCTCTTCGAGTTCCTTGATATGCATAAGATCTACCCCAGGAGGTACGCCGTGCTTGCTGCCAAGTTCAAGTACAAGGGCTGGTGGTTCGATGTGGCTGAGAGCTCCGATAGGGATTACATGATCAAGATAGACCAGGGGATGAGCTGGAGCGAGCTTCTGGAGAAGATCTCGTAGACCCCCGGATACCTCACAATATGTCAGAAATATGACAAACTCGGTTAATGTTTATATAGGGTCCTAGCTAATTTTTCTAACAGTATTATTGTGATAAACATGATCAAGGAGCTAGACTACACGCAGGCAAGGAAGACCTGCCCAAGGGATTTCATAAAGTGCAACGCCACAGATGAACTTGAGCCCCTCATCGAGATAATCGGACAGGACAGAGCGGTGAAGGCTCTCCAATTCGGCCTCGACATCAAGGAGGAAGGATTCAACCTCTACGTAGCGGGGATGCCAGGAACGGGAAAGAAGACCGCCCTCATCCCCTACCTGGAGCAGAGAGCCAAGGACATGCCCGTGCCCTCGGACTGGTGCTACGTCTACAACTTCGAGGACGGCCAGAAGCCAAACGCGTTACAGCTGCCCGCAGGGTTGGGTTCCCAGTTGGTAACCGACATGGCCAAGTTCATCGAGGAGATGAAAAAGGCCTTGACGTCCGCATTCGAAAGTGATGACTACGCCAGCCGCAGGGAGGACACACTCAAGGGCTTTGAGGATACAAAGCAGGAGCTCATGAAGGAGCTGAACCAGAAGGCACAGGAGGCGGGGTTCGTTATCCAGAAGAGCCAGATAGGCATGGTCATCATCCCGGTTATCAACGGTCAGCTCATCAACGAGGACCAGTTCAGCATTCTACCTCAGAGTATCAGAGATGAGATACAGGAAAGGCGCAAGGACCTCTCTGACGAGATGAGAACGGCGTTCCGCCAGTTCAGGGATATAGACAGGGATGCCGAGGCAGCCGTCGAGAAGTTCAACAAGGAGGTGGCAAGCTTCGCCATGGACACCCTGCTGGAAGGTCTCAATGACAAGTACGGGGAAGTCGTGGAATGCAAGGCATATCTGGGGGCGGTCAGGAATGACATCCTTGACAATCTGAGCGCGATACTGGGGGCGCAGAAGCCCCAAGAGAACCCCTTCGCAGCCATGATGGGGGGTGGAAGACCTGACCCCACACAGAGGTACAAGGTCAACCTGATCGTGGACAACAGCAAGCTTGAGGGGGCGCCAGTCATCATGGAGTTGAACCCAGGCCACGACAGGCTCTTCGGAGCCACGGAGAAGGAGGCTAGGTTCGGCGCGCTGGTCACTGATTACACCATGATCAGGAGCGGAAGCGCCCACATGGCCAACGGAGGATTTCTAGTGATACCCATCGAGGAGCTGGCTAGGAACCCTGGCAGCTACGAGGCACTGAAACGCACTATCCTCAACAAGAAGCTTGAGATAGAGGAGCTTGCGGCTAGGATGGGTTACGTGAGCACCAGGAGCCTGAGGCCTGAGCCTATCCCGTTCGACTGCAAGGTGGCCATCGTGGGGGAGAGCAGGTACTACTACATGCTCTACCAGGGTGACCCCGAGTTCAAGAAGATCTTCAAGGTCAAGGCCGATTTCGATCACACCATGGATAGGAGCACGGAGAACATGGAGCAGTATGCCCAGTTCATGTGCACACTGGCCGAAAAGAAAGGGCTTAAGCATCTTGATGGGACAGGGATAGCATCAATTATAGAGTACAGCAGCAGGCTCGCAGCCGACCAGGACAAGCTCAGCACCCAGTTCGCCGCGGTGAGCGACATAATAATGGAGGCAAACTACTACGCAAAGTCCAACGGCAATGATTACATCAATGAGGACCACGTGAGGCAGGCAATAGAGGCCAAGGTCTACAGGAGCAACCTCATCGAGGAGAAGCTGGGTGAGATGATCGAGCGCGGGAGCATACTGGTGGACACCGAGGGCGTCAAGGTCGGTCAGCTCAACGGGCTGGCGGTCATGGGCATTGGGGACCACATGTTCGGCAAGCCCAGCAGGATAACGGCCAGCATCGGCCTGGGAAAGTCTGGAATCATTGACATCGAGAAGCAGGCCGAAATGGGGGGGCCCACCCACACCAAGGGGGTTCACATACTCACAGGGTTCCTCACGGACAGGTACGCCAAGAAGCACCCATTGAGCCTCACGGCCAGGCTGGTGTTCGAGCAGAGCTACAGCGGGGTCGACGGGGACAGCGCGAGCAGCACCGAGACCTACGCCATGATGAGCGCCCTGAGCGGGGTGCCCATCAAGCAGAGCTTCGCGGTGACTGGTTCGGTGAACCAGAAGGGCCAGGTCCAGGCCATAGGCGGCGTCAACCAGAAGATCGAGGGCTTCTTCGATCTCTGCAAGTTCAGGGGCTTGACGGGGGATCAGGGGGTAATGATGCCCGAGAGCAACGTCAAGAACCTGATGCTCAGGGAGGACGTGGTGGAGGCCATCAAGGAGGGCAAGTTCCACATCTACCCAGTGGGGTCCATCGATCAGGGTATCGAGGTCCTGACAGGGGTGGCGGCGGGGGAGCCCGATGAGGACGGCGGCTATCCTGAGGGCTCGATTAACTACCTGGTTCAGAGCAGGCTGGATGAGATGGCCGAGCTTATGAAGCCCAGGAACGCCATCAACGACGAATAACACCCCTTTTTATTTCACCCGTCTTAATCTTCCTCGATAAACGCCATGTCAGAGGACATCTATGACATCATAATCATCGGCGGTGGACCCGCTGGTCTCACCGCGGCCATCTACGCTGCGAGGCACAACAACAAGACCCTCATTCTTGAGGGAAACAAGATCGGTGGTAAGTCACTTCAGGCTCACTGGGTCGAGAACTACCCCGGGTTCCCTGACGGTATCAGCGGACCTGACCTGATGGCGCTCATGGAGAAGCAGGCGGCCAAGTTCGGTGCCGAGTTCAGCACCGAGACTGTTGTTGGTATCGCTGATTTCGGTGAGCTGAAGATGCTAACCACCAGGAAGGGGGTTAGGCAGGCAAAGGCAGTCATCGTCGCCACCGGTATGAGCAGGAGAAGCCTCAGCGTCAAGGGTGAGAACGAGTTCAAGGGCAGGGGCGTCAGCTACTGCGGTGTCTGCGACGGCCCGTTCTTCAGGGAGAAGACAGTGGCCATCATCGGCGGAGGCCACGAGGCGGTACATGATATCGAGGTCCTCGGTGAGTCGGCCTCCAAGGTCTACGCGATCCCAGGTAAGAAGGGGTTCAGCGAGGAATACCCGGAGATAGAGCACCTTCAGAAGGACCCCAAGGTGGAGTTCATCTACGACGCGGACATCACGGAGATCGGGGGCTCTGATTTCGTGGAGTACGTCAAGCTGGATAACGGCCAGGAGGTCAAGCTTGACGGCGTCTTCATCGTGCTTGAGCACATCTCGACATCCACCATTCTGGGTGATGCCGGTGTGGTGACCGACGCGGGGGGCTGCATCCTCGTTGACAGGGACCAGAAGACCAACGTGGATGGCCTCTTCGCTGCCGGCGACTGCTGCTGCAAGGGGCTCCAGATAGTCACGGCGACGGGGATGGGGGCCCAGGCAGCACTGAACGCCATGAAGTACGTGAAGCAGCTGGGAAGAAAATGAAGAAGGTAGAGCTATTTTACAGCCCAGCGTGCCCTCACTGCCCCCAGGCCAGGGAGCTACTCAAGGAGTACAAGGAGGCTAACCCGGGCTTCAAGTACGCGGAGGTTAACACGTTCACACCGGAGGGAGTGGACAGGGGTATGAGTCTCAGAGTCATGGCCGTGCCCTGCGTCGTGGTTGATGACGAGATCATGATCGTGGGCTGGCCGTTCTCGGCTGAGGACATATTGAAGGCCATCCAGTAGATAGTCTTTTTTAAACCATTAATCATCTCCCCACCTGATACAGCATGGGGAAGATCAGTCACATTCACGCGAGGGAGATCCTTGACTCCCGGGGTAACCCCACCATTGAGGTTGAGGTCACCACTGATGACGGCTACTTTGGAAAGGCCGCCGTGCCCAGCGGGGCCAGCACCGGGATCTACGAGGCGGTTGAGCTGCGGGACAAGGGGGAGAGGTTCTACGGGAAAGGCGTCTCAAAGGCGGTTAGGGGTGTTAAGGAGGAGATTTTACCAAAGCTGAGGGGCTACGATGTGTCGGACCAGTCCAAGATTGATGCCTTGATGATCGAGCTGGATGGGACAGAGAACAAGGCCAGGCTGGGGGGAAACGCCATCCTGGGTGTGAGCATAGCGTCGGCGCAGGCAGCGGCGGCGTCAAGGGGGGTTAAGCTGTACGAGTACATCAACCCTGACGCGAGGCTGCTCCCCGTGCCGTTCTTTAACGTGGTCAATGGCGGGATGCATGCGGGGAACCAGCTTGACTTCCAGGAGTTCATGGTGGCGCCCACGGGGGCTGCAAACTTCGCCGAGGCGTTGAGGATGGGCAGCGAGATATACCAGACCCTCAAGGGCAAGCTCCTTGAGGACTACGGGAAGAACGCCATCAATGTGGGGGACGAGGGCGGTTTCAGCCCCCCAATGAAGTCGCCTGAGGAGGCCATAGAGGCCATCATCGCGTCCACGGAGGAGCTGGGCTACTCAGAAAAGGTGACCCTTGCTATGGACGTGGCCGCCAGCAGTTTCTTCGCTGGTGAGGGCGTCTACAATTACAGGGGGAATACAATCAACACGGGGGAGCTTATCGAGGTTTACGTTGACCTCGTGGATAAATACCCCATATCAAGTATCGAGGACCCCCTTGAGGAGGAGGATTACCAGGGGTTCGTGGATATGACTAAAACAGTTGACATCCAAGTCTTGGGGGATGACATTTTCGTCACAAACCCCAAGCGCCTCCAGAAGGGGATTGACATGGGGGCATGTAACGCACTGCTCTGGAAGGTGAACCAGATCGGAAGCCTCACTGAGGCACTGGAAGCGGCTAAGCTAGCCATGGATAACGGCTACAACGTCATGGCGAGCCACAGGAGCGGCGAGACAGAGGACCCGTTCGTGGCCGACCTGAGCGTGGCCCTGGGCTGCGGCCAGATCAAGAGTGGGGCCCCGTGCAGGGGCGAGAGGACGGCCAAGTACAACCAGTTGCTGAGAATAGAGGAGTGGCTTGGGGAGAGGGCGTCCTACCCTAAATCCCTCTTCAAGTAATCTAGTGTGATCCATTCATCGACCTTTTTTATTCATACTCTTTGTAAGTATCCTCATGGAGTTTTCACCCATCGGCGTCATTCGTACACCACATGTGGACCCAAAGGGATCCATTATTCAGTCTGTGGGAGCGGTAGACATTGAGGGGTAGATAGAGCTTAAACAGGAATACGTTGAGGGGCTAATGGACCTTGACGGATTCTCCCATCTCATTCTGTTTTACCACTTTCACAGATCAAAAAAGTACAGTCTGAAGGTGAAGGCTGGCTAGAGAAAAGAGTCAATAGAATGCGGAAAGCAAAATCAGATGGCAGAATCAGTTAAGGCAGTTTTTCGTAGCGATTCGTATACGTTAAATGCTATGGAACTCTCCTTTCACCCGTTGATTAATTTGACTAAGGTGGAGATTCCCCATCATTGCTGGTACGACGACAAGCCCCTTGAGCTGACCTTCCCCGACGAGTGGAAGGTGCACCTGTGCAAGGTCGCATCAGAGGACGCAAAGCCCATGACCCCCGAGGAGATCAAGGCAGCGTTACACAACCCTATCGGGCAGAAGCCCCTAGCCAAACTCGCGGAGGGCAAGGAGGAGGTCGTCATCATATTCGACGACATGACCAGGCCCACTAAGACGTTCCAGTACACGCCTTACATCCTTGAGACGCTGCACAAGGCGGGCATCCCCGAGGACAACATAAGGTTCATCATCGCCCCGGGCACCCACGGCACCTACGGCAGGAGGGACTTCGTAAAGAAGCTGGGAGACGACATAGTGTCCAATTACGCCGTATACAACCACAACCCCTATGATATCCTTGACTACCTTGGCAAGACCAGCTACGGCACCCCAGTGTGGGTCAACAGCGAGGTGATGGCATGTGACCTCAAGATCGGCATCGGCACTGTGCTTTTCCACAGGCTCACCGGCTTGAGCGGCGGGGGTAAGATGATCAGCCCTGGAGTCTGCGGCATGGAGACCATCAAGTACAACCACGGCGACATCGGCGGGTTCGGACCTGGATTGACGCCGTGCAAGTCCACGGGCTACCTTATGAACGAGGACAACAGGATGAGGATGGACATGGAGGAGACCGCCAGGATGGCGGGGCTTGACTACAAGATCGACACTGTGCTCAACCTCCAGCGGGACCCCATTGAGCTGTACGCCGGTGACTTTGTCAAGACCCAGCGCAAGGCAGGGGCAGGGGTGGTGAAGTGGCACAGGACAGAGAACCCTGAGTCCGACATAGTGGTGGCTGGGGCGTACATGAGGGAGAACGAGCCCTACCTGAGCCTCTGGCCCATGTACAACACGGTGAGCGAGGACGGGACGCTGGTCATGGTCAACGATGACCCCAACGGGGACATCAACCACTGGCTCTTCAACAGGCACGGTAAGGAGGTCGGAGCATGCCTGTGGAACCCGGCCAAGCGCAGGGTGCTCAAGGGCAAACGGATGATCGTCTTCGGTGATTACCCGCTGAAGAGCTTCCTGTGGAGGCACGACCTTGAGGAGGTCGTGTGGATCAGGAAGTGGGACGAGGTCATCGAGGAGCTGAAGAACCACCACGGCGTGGGCAGTAGGGTGGCCGTCATCCCTGACGGGACTAGCTGCATCCCAGAGAATCCAGTGATGGGTTAAACCCCTTTTCTTATCTCTTTAATATTACCGCACGCCTATTCCTGTAACATGTCAAAGAAGGCAATACAAATCGATGCCAAGGATAACGTGGCTACGACCACAAGCATAGTCGAGTCGGGGGAGGAGGTGGAGGTACTCAGCCCCAACGGCGACGTTGTGCTGAAGACCAGGCCCGTCGAGAGGATTATCTTCGGCCACAAGCTTGCACTCAAGGACCTGAAGGTGGACGACGAGATCATCAAGTACGGTGAGGTGATCGGCGTCGCATCAAAGGAGATCAAGGTGGGCGAGTGGCTTCACACCCACAACGTCAACAGCGCCAGGATGAATATAGAGGGCGTCGAGGTCAGGGGGGTCACCTGATGGCACAGTTCTACGGGTACGAGAGACCCGACGGAACGGTGGGCGTAAGGAACCACCTGCTTGTACTGTCGACCATGGACTGCAGCTACGAGCCCGCAAAGAAGATAGCGGAACAAGTGGAGGGGGCAGTGGCCATCACACAGACATACGGCTGCAGGGACGACTCCATGCTGGTCTACAACCTGGCGGGGACCGCGTTGAACCCAAACGTCGCGGGAGTTCTGATCGTCGGGCTGGGGTGCGAGACCCTGACGGGGGACATCCTCATGGAGAGGATAGAGCCCAGCGGCAAACCCGTCTACAACATCACCATCCAGGAGCTGGGTGGAACCATCAAGACCCACGCCAAGGGCGTGCGCATCCTCCAGAAGATGAAGCAGGACGTAGCCGAGCAGAAACGGGAGGCTTTCCCGCTGAGCAAGCTGACCCTCGCAGTGGAGTGCGGGGGCAGCGACGCCACAAGCGGACTTGCAGCGAACCCAGCTGTGGGCGCGGCGGCAGACCTGCTCATAGAGGAGGGCGGGACAGTAATGTTCGGTGAGACCCAGGAGATGTGCGGGACACAGCACCTCCTCGCCGAGAGGGCCGTAAACAAGGAGACGGCCGACGCCATCTACGATATCATCGAGACCCAGATGGCGCGCCAGAAGGCCATGGGCGTCAGCAGCAGGTGGATGAGCAAGGGCAACATCGACGGCGGCCTGACAACCATCGAGGAGAAGAGCCTGGGAGCGGTCGTCAAGGGCGGCACCAAGCCCATCCAAGGCGTCCTCTACAACAACTGGGAGAGATTCGACACACCGGACAAGCCCGGCCTGTACCTGATGGACGGCCCAGGCTGGGACGTGCCAAGCGTCACCCACATGGTTGCCGCCGGTGCCCAGGTCGTGTGCTTCACCAGCGGAAGGGGAAGCACCACGGGGCACGCCATCGCGCCTGTCATCAAGATCACGGGGAACCCCACGACCTACGCCAACATGTCTGATAACATGGACATCAACGCCGGGACCATACTGGACGGCAGCGAGAGCCTCAGCAGCGTAGGAAAGCGCATCTACGACATGATAGTACAGACCGCCAACGGCAGGCAGCCCAAGGCAGAGGCGCTGGGATACCATGACTACATCGTGTTCAAGCGAAGCAGGGAAGCCGAGCACTTGCTCGGACACTGCTAACCCTCATTTTTTCAATGAACATATAATATTCTGGTCTTTATAATAAAAAAAGAAAAAATAGGTAGGGTTTAGTTTGGACCTGGTCGGACGATTCCGGCTGCTGACAGCTTTGCGTCATCCCAAGAGACCCTGATCTCGATGCCGTTGTACTGACCCCAGTTAGTGAAGCCACCGTCATCGGTAAAGCCCCAGATATCAAAGATACCTGGCTTCCTGTCACCGTTCTCACCTAGATCAACCCACCCAGAGGCACCGTAAAAGTTCCTTGGAACTGTAGGCCACAGAGGAGCAACATCGTTTGCGTCAACGCTGCCTGCCTCGACTATGCTTAGGGCAACTGACCAGCCTGCATCGTAACCTGTTGCGGTATAGAAGCTCGCCGTCTGCTGTACTGCAGCGTAGTATGCCTCCTCGAGTGCCAGCCACTTCCAACTCTTCGCGGGAGTCATAAGTGAGCTAAAGCCCCTGAGCGCGATCTGCATCCCTCCGCCGTCGTCCCGCATCCTCTGGCTCCTGCCCGAGTCCTCGGTTCCCATCCAGATAACCGCCCTAGTGTTGGGGTAGTCACCGGTCTGGGAGACTAGAACAACGCCCTCGTCGAAGTACATCGTCTGAACGCCTACGCGCTCCGCTCCGTACTCCTCGATGGCGTCACCTAGAAGGTTGTCCATGGTCGCCAGGTAGTGCGCGCGTTCATGTTAAATGGTAAATTTTTTTTCACGTTATGACAGGTTACTTGATGCAGCTACAAAGCGAGACCCATCCGAACCACGTCGTAGAACCTGCCCCTGAACCAGTAATGTTCCTGGAATAGGCCCTCCTTAGCGTAGCCGCACGCCTCGAACACATGGACCGCGCGACCATTTTCGGCAAAGACATCCAATGTCAGCTTCCTCAAGCCCTTCGCCCTCGCCACGTGAACCATGAAGAGGGTTAGGTTAGTGCCGACCCCCCTGCCCTGGTAGTCATCGTGAACCACGATGCCGAACTCCGCCCTGTGCTTCGTGGCAGGAGAAAGATCATGGTTTAGGGAGGCCCTTCCGATGATCCGCTCACAGTCCCCCTCCTCAACGGACACCAGAACGGGTTTGAAAGTGTAATCGGGAAGGCTCTTAGACCAGCGCTCGATTAGGCTCCTGTTAAAGGGAGGCAACGTATGCCTGCTCTCACTGCCCAGGGTAGAGTAAAGCCCCCATACAGACTCCAAGTCCCCAGAGGTCTCCTCCCTGAAATGGACGGTGGTTCCATCATCAAGCGAGAAGGATTGCGGGTACATGGCTCGAAAGGTATCGTTCACAGTATTAAGACTAGTGCGTAAAAAAA
>RCNB010002370.1_pt1 | contig 15225 bp, 6 predicted proteins | sample 2041321 | NCBI WGS metagenome assembly RCNB01 (sample SAMN09708232, study PRJNA481090) | Marine sediment metagenome, whole genome shotgun sequencing project. | reverse complement strand
CCAACTGTTAACATAGATGATGAGCTTTTAGCAACAGCAACCATAAACCCAGTTTCTGGTGATGAGACAGAAGAAGATAATACGTTCATTTTAGAGCAAACTGTAATAGGTTCTTATGATCCCAACGACATTACAGTTTTAGAAGGCGAAGAAATTTTTATTGAAGACGCAGACAATTATTTACACTATTTAATACGTTTTCAAAATACAGGAACAGCAAGCGCTATAAACGTAAGAGTGGAAACGCAATTAGATGCAGAATTAGATTGGACAACCATGCAATTACAAAGTTTAAGTCATACAGGCAGAGTAGAAATAATTAACGAAACTGATGTGAGTTTTATATTCAATAATATCAACTTAGCAGACAGCACTAACGACGAGCCAAATTCTCATGGTTACATAGCTTACAAAATAAAACCAAAAGCAAATGTAGAAGTTGGAGACATCTTTAGCGGAACAGCAGATATATTCTTCGATTTTAATCCACCAATTATAACAAACACAGTAACTACGGAAATTGTTGCGCCTTTGAGTGTGACTGATTTTAATAGACAGTCTATTCAATTGTTTCCAAATCCTGCAAACAACAAATTAGAGATTACGTCTAATCAGATCATCAATGGATTAGCCGTTATTGATATTAATGGTCGCGTATTACATGAAATTAAACTTTCTAATTTAGAATACAACTTGGATGTTTCAAGTTTAACGAAAGGCGTTTATTTCTTAGAAATCCAGTCTGGAGCATCAAAATCGACTAAAAAGTTTATTAAGAATTAAAAGATTCATTACAATAAAAGATAAAGCCTTTCAATATTATATTTTGAAAGGTTTCTTATTTACATAATCCTAAACTTGTAATAGAATCAAGTTAAACCTTTGTCATTTTCTAGAAATGATAAGTAAAAAGGTTCTTTGTGATTTATTGACAACCAGAATGTTAATTCTATCCAAAAGCGTGCTTTGAAGTTTGCCACTCATTCATAATTATTTAGATTTGCTATTAAACGAATACTAGATATGAAATCAGAACTACTTTTTATGTTTTCAATTTTAAGCTTTCTATACTCCAACTCCCAAGTTGAGTTTGAAGACAACCTCGTTATAGACAATTCATTATACGTACAATCATCACTAGGCGTTTTCTCTGTTGATTTAGATGGTGATGGTGATTTAGATGTACTTTCTTCTTCATATTTTGATGACAAACTGGTGTGGTTAGAAAATCTAGATGGGTTAGGTGGCGACTTTACACTGCATACCATTTCTACAACAATTCAGAACCCTTGGGGAGTACATGCCGCAGATTTAGATGCTGATGGAGATATGGATGTCCTTGCTGCATCTTTAACTGGAGATCATATTATATGGTACGAAAATACAGATGGCAACGGTACCTTTTTACAGAAACAATTTATTTCTGCTTTTGAAGTTAATGTTGTGAGAACAGGCGATATGGATGGTGATGGTGATTTAGATGTCATTTGGTCTTCTAATCAAGATGGAAAGATAAAATATTCAAGAAACACAGATGGGTTAGGTACGTTTTCTGGAACTTTAAATATAGAAAATAATGTGTCGAGTATTCCGGATTTTCATACAATAGATGTAGATGGTGATGGTGATCTAGACGTTGTGTCAGCTTGGTCTATTCAGGGTGGCTCACAAGGAGTCTCTTGGTACAGAAATGAAAATGGAGCAGGTAGCTTCAGCAGTAGAATAACAATTTCGAATGCTGTAGATGGTGTGCCTTCTGTTTATGCAGGTGATTTGGATGGCGATGGTGATATCGATGTTGCTGCTGCATTATCAGGAAATGATAAGATAGTCTGGTACGAAAATACCGATGGCCTTGGTACGTTCGGTACTGAACAAGTTTTATCTGCTAATGCAGACGTAGCTTCTCGAGTACGCATAACAGATGTTGATGGTGATGGTGATTTGGATGTCATTGCCACATCAAATGAAGATGACAAAATTACTTGGTTCGAAAATTTAGATGGTGCAGGAAACTTTGGAACTGAAACTTTTATAGATTCTTTTCTCGGCAATATGCGCAGTTTGCATATTTCTGATATGGATGGTGATGGTGATATGGATTTTTTAACAGCAACGGATCAAGATAATAATATTAAATGGTACAATAATACGGATGGTCTAGGAAATTATTCAGCATATGTAATAACAAAGCATATAGGTGGAGGAAAAGTAATCTTTGCGGAAGACTTAGATGGTGATGGTGATAAAGATATTCTTTCTGCTTCTAATTGGGATGATAAAATTGCTTGGTACGAAAACAAAGATGGTCAAGGCGATTTTTACAATACACAAAAAAATATATCTGAGACTATCAATGGCACAGGTTCGGTGTTTGCCGAAGATTTGGATGGAGATGGTGATAAAGATGTTATTGCGACTTCTCCTGGAGATGATGATATTGTCTGGTTTCAAAATACGGATGGGTTAGGAAATTTTGGAGAACCACAAATTATAGATGATGATTTCTATAGTGCTAATAAAGTGTACTCGTCTGATATTGATAATGATGGAGATATGGATGTGTTTTGTTTAGCAAGAGGTAAGGTTGTCTGGTATAAAAACATGGATGGGCTTGGTAATTTTGGTACACGACAAGAAATTGAATCTGTAAACAATTTTTTTATGTGGTCTTTAGATTTTGGTGATTTGGATGGAGACGGTGATTTAGATATTTCAGTGGCTTCAAGCTATAGATTGTCATATTTTTTAAATTTAGATGGTCAAGGTAACTTTGGACCAAGGCAAGAGATAGAAGATTTTTATTATGATGCTGTATCGACAAAAATCGCAGATATAGATGGAGATGGAGACAATGATATCGTTTACACAGGTGATAATACAGACTCGGATTATGTAGGTTGGTCCGAAAATTTAGATGGGTTAGCAACTTTTGGAGATATTCAATTAATATCAACTATTATTTCAAACCCAAAAAGTATTATTGTAGCAGATTTCGATAATGATGGAGATATTGATGTAGCTTCTTCTGCACAAGGAGATGGTGGCATAATTGCTTGGTATGAGAATACAGATGGACTAGGAGATTTTTCAGCCACACAACAAATTGTATCTGCGAGTTCAAACAGTCCATTAGATATTTTCGCTACAGATATAGACGATAATAATACCATAGATATTGTTTCGATTTCAAATTTTGATAATAGAATATTATGGATTGATAATAAAGGTATCACTTTAGCTAATGAAATAAGTGGCACAGTTCGGTTTGATTTATTAGGAGATGGTTGTACGGAAACTGATGAATTGTTAAGTGGTATTCTTTTGGTTGCAACTAGCGAAACAACTTCTAACGCCACATTTACTCAAGAAAACGGAGAGTTTAGCATTTTTACATCAGAACAAGGGATTGTAGATACTCAAATAACATCACAATTGCCTAATTATTATCAGGCAAGTCCAATGACCTTTCAATCGGATTTTACTGGCTTTGGAAATGTTGATACTATAGATTTTTGTATTGAGCCCATAGCAGCAATTAATGATTTGAGCGTTAGTGTTTATCCATCGATAAATATTCCGAGACCAGGGTTTGATACAACTTATCACATTGTATATAATAAACCCAACTAAGCGGTTCGGTATCTTTTGAGTTCGATGATGCAAAACTAAACTTTTTAAATGCAAGTGAAGACGTTACTTCGCAAACAGCAAACACCTTAACCTTTGATTTTATAGACCTTAACCCATTCGAAACAAAAACTATTGATTTAGAATTTAATGTATTTGCACCACCAACAACAAACATTGATGATGAGCTTATTGCAATAGCAACTGTAAACCCAGTTTCTGGTGACGAAACGGAAGACGATAATGTGTTTACTTTAGAGCAAACCGTTATCGGTTCTTACGATCCAAATGATATCGCCGTTTTAGAAGGCGAAGAAATTTTCATAGAAGATGCAGATAAATATTTACACTATTTAATACGCTTTCAAAATACGGGTACAGCAAGTGCTATCAATGTAAGAGTCGAACACGTTTTAGATGATGAATTAGACTGGTCAAGTATGCAAATACAAAGTTTAAGTGATATAGGTCGGGTAGAAATAGCTAACGAAACTGATGTGAGTTTTATATTTGATACTATTAATTTGCCTGATAGTACTAACGATGAGCCTAATTCTCATGGTTATATTGCTTTTAGAATTAAACCAAAATCAGATGTTGAAATTGGTGATGTTTTTAGTGGAGTAGCAGCTATCTATTTCGATTTTAATCCACCTATAATAACCAATACTGTAACAACAACAATTGTTGAGCCCTTAAATGTTGAAGAATTTAATTCAGAATCCGTCAATTTATTTCCGAATCCTGCAAAGGACAAATTAGAAATCACGTCTAACCAGATTATTACTAATTTAATACTAATTGATATCAATGGTCGTGTGCTAAAATCTATTGCCATTTCTAATAATGATTATAGCTTAGATATTTCAAGTTTATCTAAAGGTGTATATTTCTTAGAGGTTGAATCTGGAGCATCAAAATCAACTAAAAAGTTTATAAAAAACTAAATTCTAGTATTGGTGAGTTAGAAAACCTTTCAAGAGTATATTTTGAAAGGTATGATAAGTGTTTAGTGTTATTATTTAACTAGAAGACTCAGGTTGATGTCTGGATTACATATTAATGAAGTGATACTGTATAGGATATTAGATAGTTAAGCATGATTGTTTTAATCAAATTTCCAACCAAAACCGGTATTAAAAATATAATCAAAATCACTACCTAGTGCTGCTGATTGATTATCGTAATTGAATTGGAAACCTAGTTTAACATAAAAGTCATAAGGAAGATCATATTTCAAATTGAGTTTATAATCAATTCTCCAACGACCACTTTCTGAGATACTAGGGTAAATGTCAATACCTGTGTCTAATTTAAAGTCTTTATAATCAAACATGCTAAAATTACCGCTGACGAAGAGTTCCGTAGATTCTTTGTTTAAATCTTCATCCAGAAAATTTTCAATGTTAAAGTTAAAACCGAGAGAGACACCAAAAAACAGTTTGTTTGTAATAACCATGTAGCGCCCTCCACCAACTCTAATAGAATAACGACCATCTAAGGCCTGTTCTGTATTAGAGAGGAATCCAAGAGTACTTAGTAAATACCAGTTTTCGGTAAGTAAACGGGTTAATTCGGTGGTGAAGTTGGTGCGCTCAATATCTAGTGTATTGTCTTGCTTTGATTTTAGGGAATTAATATCCGTATTGAACATCCATTTGTCACTTTTGTACTTAAGTCCTCCTGCAACAGTAAATTGGTTGGCATTATTGGCTTTAGTCAGGTCATAAGCAAAATCGATATTCCCACTAAATCGTTTCCAGAAAACATCAGAGATTTCCTGAAGTGTTATAATTTCATTGACTTTAAAAACTTCTACCGAACCATCCCTATTGGTTAACGTAACTTCTTTAGATTTGTTAGAACTTAAATAGCCAGTTCGCCTGCGTCCATAGGAAAGAAGTATAAAGCATATTTTTTGAATTTTCAACTCTGTAACTTCTCTAAACTCTATAGCAAAATCCTTGTCACTATATGAGGTTTTCATTGTTAAAACACCAGATTGTAATCCTTTAATTTCGCCATAAAGAGTGTTACCGTTTTTTAAAACAATAGTATCATTTTGGGAAAAAATAAAATTAGAAAAAAGTAAAAAACAAACGAAAACGATCTGTTTCATTAGAAATTATACTTCAGGCTTATAGCATATCTAAAAGATACGGTGGTAAACTTACTGTTTTGTTTGTTTCTGTTAAAATCAAAATCAGCGTTAATTAAATCAAGAAGACTTGTACCTTCTAAAGCATCAGCCAAATCTTCAAAAAACTGATCTGGTAATTCATCCGATTTATTTTGTATGCTAAAGCCATAACTTCCTGATCCAGGACCAGCAATAAGAAAATCTATAGCAAGGCGCTTGCTTATAGGAAGTTTATAACCAACCATTAATCCTACTGAAGTCACATTAAGTTCAACATCAAAATTCACATTAAAAACATCACCCGTATTACTATCGGTATAGGTACCAGTTAAATCCGAATTATAGTCCGAGAATTTTGTATAAAGACCAACATAAAAACCTGTAGCTCTGCCATATTGATGCTCATTTATATAGTAACGGCCTTCTAAGAGGACTTTATAACCTGAATAGGTTAGATCGCCTGTTTTTATGGTAGGTCCATCTAGTCCCGAAATATTAACTAAGCCTTCCTTTGCTTTTGGACCAGCACCAATCAAGCCAGTGAAGTGTTTACCAAAAGATCTTTCATAAGTTATTAACGTTTGGCCATCAATTAAACCTAGAAATTCTATTCCAACTTCATTGGCTCGTTTTTTTGTGTCTTGAACTTCTTCTTCTTGTCCAAAAGAAATTTGAACAAGAACTAACGCGATTAACATTATTAATTTTTTCATTTGCTTGATTATAGATTAGGATACAAGTTAGAATAATCTTTTTAATCTACTACAGTTATATAGAAAAATCTGCCTCTATAACGTCGGTACATTCATTTTAGAGCAAACAATTATCGATTAATTACCAACTCTTTCAAGATTACAATCGAAAGATTTCTTATTTATCATACGAGTAATGTATTTAGGATGCTTTTATGTGAAATAATTCACTAATAACGGAACCGAATAATATCTAAACCATTATTTAGAGACACCAAAATATGCTGTAAACTTAGTCTTTATCGATAAACGGTATATATATCATAATAAACGGTATGTTGTTGCTTTATGAATTAACCTTAATTGCAGCATGTTTTCCTACTTTTGTAGAAATTCATTATTCTATGAAACAAGGACTTACTCTCATAATTTGTTTGTTTTGCATTCAGCTATCTTTTAGTCAAATTGTAGACGTGCCAGATGTATCTTTTAAAACAGCACTTCTAAATCACGATCCTATAATTGACGTTAATGGTGATGGCGAAATTCAGGTTACTGAAGCTCAAAGTTTTGTAGCTCCTATGAATATTGGTAATTCTGATATACAAGATATAACAGGGATAGAAGCATTTATTAACATAGCTGAACTAAACTGTAATAATAATGAAATTGAGACTGTTGACTTAAGTGCAAACCTTCAGTTAGTAAAACTTAATATAACTGCAAATTATTTGTTCGAATTAGTTGTGAATGCAAATGCTAATTTAGTAGAGTTGAGCTGTAATGGAAACAATTTAAGCGCATTAGACCTCAGTGCAAATACGGCGTTAGAAATTTTAAATGCGGCAGGAAATGGTATTTCAACAATTGATTTAAGTCAAAATATAGCATTGACAGACTTAAAATTAGACTTCAATAGTTTTAATACCATCGATATAAGTAGTAACGTTAACTTACTCAACTTTGCAGCGACCTATTGTTATAGCTTACAGAATATAGACTTTACGAATAATCCACTTCTAGAGGCCATTTCTTTGAGAAACTCTAATTTACCTGGATTAGATGTTACTCAGAACCCAAATCTGAAATTATTAAGTGTTACAAACATAAATTTAGTTACCCTCGATCTTAGTAATAACCTACAACTCTTCAACCTTATAGCTTCAGATAATAGCCTAGTAGAACTAGATTTGAGTGCTAATACACAACTAGAATATCTTTTACTAAGAGGAACTAATACTAATGTTATAGATGTCTCTGAGAATACTAACCTTATATGGTTAAGTATTGGATCTAACAGTCTCGATGCTGTAAATGCTAAAAATGGAAATAACCAAAACTTCACATATTTTAATATTTCTAACTCTAATAATTTAGGATCTGTATGCATCGATGATATCAATTATGCAACAGCAAATTTTACGAATGTGCCTTCTAATAGTTTCTTTACAGAAATTTGCAGTGCTGAAGATTGTGAGCCTGCACCCTTAAATTATACTCAAGGATTCGAAGCCATTGCACCACCTAATTTTGATGTCTGTTGGTTAGAAATTCCTACTGTAGACTTTAATACCTTTTTTGTAAAGTCAACGACTTTATCATATACAGGCAACAATGGTATGGCGATGAGAATCAATAGTGATAACCAAGAAGCCTATTTGATATCACCAATTTTAGAAGGTTTTGGATCAGATAAAAGAGTTTCATTTTACTTAAATTCATATTACGCACCAAGATTAACGATAGGTACAATATCAGACCCAACAGACGTTTCAACATTTACTCCTTTTAGAAGTATTGAGACCTCGGAAATCAATATTTATCAATGGAGAAAATTCAGTGTTGATTTCACAGATTATGAAGGAGGTGATACACGTATCGCTTTTAAAATTTCAGAGGGTAGTTCAAGGATATTTATTGACGATTTTCAATATACCACATCTCCGAGCTGTATAGAGCCTATTAAACCAAATGCAATTGGATACGCTACGGAAGCTTTGATAAATTGGGAAGATGTGTCTATTTCGCAGAACTGGGATATAGAATATGGCGCTATTGGCTTTACTCAAGGTACAGGAACTGTTGTAAATGCGAATACAAAACCGTTTTTATTACAAGGTTTAAATACTGAAACCGAATATGACTATTATGTGAGGTCGAGATGTAGTGCTGTGGATTTTAGTGAATGGTCTGCTTCTGGAGATTTCACAACAGGATGCGAAGCCGTCATGGTAGATTACACCTATGGATTTGACGAAGGTTACAATGGTGAGTATATGAATTGTTGGCGACAAATAGGGAATACGTATTTAGCTGATGAAGGCCATACGTCGACTTCTCTTGGTTCGGTTGTATTTCGATCGACAAATGAGGCTGTGCAAATTACTCCAGAATTGTCAAATTTAAATGCGACAAAACGGATTAAATTTTGGCTAAAAAAAGAGGAAGGAGAGTCTAACCTTGTTATTGGAACACTTCAAGATCCTAACGATTTTTCTACGTTTACACCTTATGAGACTATAGAGTCATCAATATTAGAAGAAGGCCAATGGGAACAAATCATTATTAATTTCGATAACTACACAGGTAGCGATCGCTTTGTGGTATTTAGCCAAGAATCAGAAGATACGTCTGCGCTCCTGAAAATAGATGAGTTTGTTTATCAGAACACTCCAAGTTGTTCAGAACCTACAGAAATAGAAACGACAGTAATTACAGATACAAGTATCTCATTACAATGGTTAAATTCGGGAGGAGCTTTAAATTGGGAAATTCAATATGGTTTGACAGAATTTGAATTTGGTTCTGGTACGATACTAAATGCATCTTCAGAAAACACCGCTATAAATGGATTATATCCAGATACTTCTTATGATCTTTATATCCGATCTCATTGTGGTGGAAGTGATTATAGTGATTGGTTTAAGTTATACGATGTCACGACAGCATGTGGGCCGTTCGATGGAGCATACACACAGAATTTTGATGTTTTTGAGTTTGCAAACTGTTGGTCTAGATTACCAGCTGTAGATTTAGAAGAAAATAATCCTAATGCCGTTATACCAACTAATCAATACCGTTTAGGTAATGAAGGTTACAATATTAAATTTAATAATTACGAACAGGTTGATGGACTCTATTTGGTTTCACCTGAGTTTAGTGATTTAAATAATGGGAACAAGCGCATTCGGTTTTGGTTACAATCTAGGTTTGGAAATTCTAGCATTGTAGTAGGTACGATGACCAATCCTTCTGATGAAAGTACATTTACAGCGAAACAGACTATAGAGCGGACAGAAATGGTCTATGCACAATGGAAACAATTTACCATAAACTTTGATGATTATGTAGGAAATGATAGTTACATCGCATTTAAAATGGAAATGTCTGAAACACCAACTAATAATAGTGATATTATACATTTAGATGCTTTTGAATATGGCAATATGCCGACATGTCAACAACCGATAAATCTTGAAAACTTATCTATATCTAATGGCGAATTAGAGTTGACATGGACGGAACAAAATAATGCAACACAATGGGAAATTTTATATGGTGAAGAAGGATTTTGGCTTGGTGATGGCACCTTAATTACAGCGTCGTCAAATCCTTTTGTTTTAAGTGGTCTAGCCATTAATACAACTTACGATTTTTATGTGCGTGCTGTTTGTAATGCTGAAAACACGAGTGATTGGTCAGATAAAATAACTGTAGATTTTGGTTGTGGACAATCTTATGGTTTAGATTATTCACACAATTTTAATACGGCAACCTTAGATGATTGTTGGACGTCTTATGAGTTTCCTTCAAACCAATCATCGACGAATTTCTCAATATCTAGCATTAATAATTTTGGCGACACAGGATATTCTGCTTATTTGAGAGATTCTTCTCAATTTTCAAGTTCTGGTGTAATGATGGTATCTCCATTATTTACCGATTTGTCTAATGATAAAAAGATAGAATTCTATATCAGTAATTATAGCGGAGGATTAGTTGTTGGTACGATGAGCGATCCAGATAATTCTTCAACTTTCGAAGAACTTGCTACAATTACTGGCAGTGTAACTTCTGATAGTTGGGAAAAGCGTATCGTTTATTTAGCAGATTATAATGGTACAGATCAATTCATAGCGTTTAAACAAAAGAAGACCAGTTCTAGTCATGGTAACCAAGTTCTTATAGATGATTTCACCTATTTGCAATCTGTTTTATGTGTTGTTCCTACAGATTTATCCTTAGGAGCCGTGTATGACAATAGTGTCGAAGTGCAATGGACAGGGAGTGGAGTTGAAGACGAATGGGAGATTGAATATGAAGAAATAGGTGTTTTTAATTCTACAATAACACTAACAGCAAACACAAATAATTATCTTTTAGAAAACTTACTCGAAGGTACTGAGTACACTATAAAAGTACGTGCTAAATGCGATGATGATTCCTTATACTCGGATTGGACTGAGGAGATTACCTTCTTTACAGGATGCCTTCCAATCGAAGCCAACTATTTAGAGTCCTTTGAATTTCAAAATGAATTAAATCGATGTTGGAGCTCCATATCGAGTGATGATACAGCACGTATATATCCGACACCTAGCTATGGAGTTTCAGGATCTTTTGATTACGAAGTATTACCTGTGAGTGGTGATCAGTTTTTATACTTTAGAAATAGTTCTGGAGACACCGATTTGTATTTGGTGTCCAGAAGATTATTAGATATAGATAATACAAACCGTGTGCGGTTTCACCTGATTTCAAATGCTTCTTCTGGATCATCAACATATAATACAACTGCCATAGAGGTTGGTACGATGTCAGATCCAACAGATATTTCAACATTTACTTTAGTAGGTACTGTTGAACCTGAGGATATGAGCGAGTTTAAAACAGACGGAAGACCTACTGTAGCATGGAAAGAGCATACCATCTATTTTGATGATTATACAGATAATGATGAATACATTGCCATTCGTTTAGAAAATGAAGTTTCTAGGACTAATTTTTTCTTAGATGATTTTAGATTCGAAGTTATTCCAGATTGTACAGAACCACTTTATCCTGTAGTACTAGACGAACGCTATGATACAGTGGATGTATCTTGGTCTACATACGAAAACTCTAGTCCTACTTCTTGGGAAATACAATATGGTCCATCAGATTTTGAAATAGGGAATGGAACGACAGTTACAGCAGATAGTAATATACAAACATTACAAAATTTGATTGATGACACGAGTTATGATTTTTATGTCAGAGCAAATTGCGGAAGTACAGATAGTGATTGGTCAGTAAAACAAACATTTAAAACTAAATGTGAAGGCTACGAGGTTGTATACATTGAAGGCTTTGAAAATCAACCAACAGGTTATTTAGAAAGCTGTTGGACAGGTTTAATGCCACAAGTAGGTTCTCCGTATTGGGACGAAATAAAACAAATTAGTGTTGTTGATAATGATGCTTACAATTTGCCAGATGCGCATACAGGGAATCAAGCGATAAGATTCTTAAATGAAACTAATCATCCGTTAGGAGATGGAGTTTCTGAGCAAACTATTTTAGTAACTCCAAGACTTATAGACTTAAATAATTACAAGAAAGTTTCATTTTGGATGTATCCAATTTCTAGTGTGTATGCAACACCTTCAGAGGTTATAGTTGGTACAATGACAGATCCAGATGATTATACTACGTTTACTCCATATTATACAATTTCAGATGCATGGCAAAATGAAGATGCTTGGACTAAGTACGAAATAGATTTATCTAACTTATACTTAGAAAATGAGTACATAGGTATTAGACAAGCTGGTATTAATGAGCGTCAATTGATCCTTTTTGATGATTTTGAATATAAAGAAAGCGATTGTGTGACACCAACAACTTTACAAGCCACACAAACAGGTTCTAATGAAATCACATTGACTTGGCAAGATAACAATACGCAACAAGCACCACAGTCTTGGGAAGTGGCCTATGGACCCGTTGGCTTTAGTGAAGGAGGAGGCACAACTGTAGCAGCCAATTCAAATCCTTTTTCTATTGATGGTCTTAATACGTTCAGTGATTACGAATATCGTGTAAGAGCATTTTGTAATGCTGGTGATGGATACAGTAATTGGAGTATACCTTATGCATTCACTATAACTTGTATAGAGGAAGCTCCTTTTTATGAGAACTTCGATCAGTACGATGCGTCGTATCAATATGCCTTAAATCAACCGATACCCAATTTTTGTTGGACAAGAAATGATAAACAAGTCTCGGGAATAAACAATACTGATAATTTAGTTGTTAGTCCAAGTTCTTCACCTAATGTTGGTTTTGTCAATTTTTATGATTCAGATTCGTCACCTTTACCTGGAGTAATGGTTTCTCCATATTTATCAGATTTCGATTCTAATAAAATTCTGAAAATTTGGCTGAGAAATGAAACAAGTGGATCTACTTATAATAAATCAGGAGTTATTATAGGCTTGATGTCTAATCCTCTAGATATAGATACTTTTGAACCATTTATAGAGATTGAAGCTGGTCAAATTCCAAGATTTGGTAAAGAGTTTTTAGTAGATTTCTCTTCTTATACCGGAAATTCTCATCATATCGCTATCATGCATAATCAGGTCAATGATTTATCATTAGTCCTGTTTGATGATTTAGAATATAAAGATACACCTGCATGTTTAGAGCCTATTAATGTAGATTTCGTGTCGGTCTCAGATACCAATGTGATTATTTCATGGGAAAATTTTGGTATAGGAACATCATTTGAAGTAGAATACGGCGCACAAGGATTTATACTGGGCAACGGCACTGTTGTGCAAGCAAATGACACTTCAATCACTATTGATGGTTTAAATTCTGAAACGTCTTATGAATTTTATGTAAGAACAAATTGTGGAGCATCAGGTATTAGCGAGTGGGTTGGGCCAATTAATGCTGAGACATCTTGCGATATTGTTAGTCTGCCATGGATTGAAAATTTTAATACAATGAGCACCTATGGTTCTGATATTTTGCCAGAGTGTTTTCAAGGTGATGATGTATGGGTTTCTAGTAATACCAATCTAAGTGCTTATCAAGTAGGAGATGGAGATACCCATTACTTATACGCAACTTATGACGACTTTGATATAGAAGCCTATTTAATAACTCCAATGTTTAGCTTAGAAGCAGGAACAACCTATACCTTATCGTTTAAAATAAGAAAAGAAGCAGGCGATTATAGTTCGCAAGGTGTTAAGATATGGACAGGAAGAGGCAATACAACAGAAGCTTTAGATAATTATATTAATTATTTTGGCGGCTTTGATTTTGGGTTTTATAATTACTATCCTATCGAGACCACATTTACACCTGTAATATCAGGAGATTATTCCTTTTTATTTGACTTTAGTTTTTCAGCACCTGTACATACCATATCTATTGATTCCTTTAGTTTAAATGGTGATTACGATGCTTCAATACAGGTGACCACCAGTTCAGCGACGACATTTGATTTTAATGGCACTTTACCACAAAGTCTTATTTTAGAAGAAACAGAGAATACACAGGTTACTTTATTTAATGATAATGGTGAAGACGTGATAATGATGTCAGGAGGAGCAAATGCTGCGACATGGGCAGAAACAGGAAATAGTAATCTTAATTGGATAGAAAATCAAAATAACATTTCTAAAGTGAATTTTGAAGTCGATGCCACTGCTGTATCACAACTATTTATGAATTTAGACTTACGTCAAGCATTTGCAAATATTGAGACCGAATCATTGTTTAGGGTTGTTGTTAACGGTACTATATTACAGACTTATGTTGCTGATAATGCGTCTTCATATCAAAATATAGAATTAGACTTATCTGCATTTGTTGGAAGTTCTTTAAAAGTGTCTTTACAACATCTTGGACGTTATAGGGGAACTAACTCAAATATTGGTGATAGAGCATATATAGATAACCTTAGCTTTAATCAACAAAGTACGCTTGGATTGGAGGACAGTAATTTTTCTGAATTTTCATATTATCCAAATCCAGTGAATGATGTATTGTCTTTAAGAAATTCATCAGTCATAGATCGTGCGAGTATTTTGGATATCACCGGAAGACGATTAAAAACCTATATGCTTAATCAAGAAAATGCAACTATCGATATGACAGACTTACCATCTGCCATGTATTTTGTGGAAGTGCGTATTGGGAATGCTATAAAAATAATTAAGGTGTTAAAAGACTAGAAAATATTAGTTTTCACTAAAATAATCTTGGATTCAGTTTTGAAAAAAGAGATAGAATAGGGAAAGACTATACATAAACAGCTGCACTTATAAATATTGCAAATATTCTATATTTGTTTCAAATTAAATTGAATATGAAATCGACGACATCAAGAGGTTCAAGTATACTATTTGCTTTTTTTATAAGTATACTTTTTATGTCTTGCGGTACGGACGATTCTCCTGAAGAAGCCATCTTACAAACCGTTGAAAGTTTTTCGCAAAAGGGATTACTTGGGCAAACCATTACAATACAAGGAGCGAATTTTGAACCTAATATGTTGCGTGTGGTGTTCGATCAGCAAGTGGCTTCTATACAATATACGTCGCCAGAAGAAATTAGAGTAACCGTACCAAGGTCTTTAGAGCGTTATAATCCTATCCTACGCGTTATTGATCTTAACAATAATATTGAATTATTAAACACTACTTTTTTTCTAGAGACACCAGTTATTTCTAGTTATTCTAGTGATGAGATCACGTTCGATGAAGA
>RCNB010001402.1_pt1 | contig 15230 bp, 9 predicted proteins | sample 2041321 | NCBI WGS metagenome assembly RCNB01 (sample SAMN09708232, study PRJNA481090) | Marine sediment metagenome, whole genome shotgun sequencing project. | reverse complement strand
AGTTCACCAAAACCTTTTGCAGATGCAGGTCAAATAATTGGGGGGGATTTTGCAGGATACTTCGTTGCTGCGGGGGCAGCCATTTCCGGAATAGGATGTCTAAATGGTTGGATTCTACTCTCAGGACAATGGCAACAGCACAAGATAATATGTTTCCAAGAATCTTTAAACGGGAAAACAGTTCTGGAGCTCCTTATATTGGGCTATTGATCGGAAGTAGTTTAACATCCCTGTTGGTGCTCATGAACCTTTCTGATGGACTAGTAAAAGCTTTTACTTTTTTATTGAACATTACCGTTTTCACAGTACTAGTTCCATATTTATTCGTTGCGGCAGCATACATAATTGTGCTGATCGAAAAGAATTTACATTTCAACAATGCGATTAAAACGTTTACATTGGGAACTTTGGGGGGGACATATTCTATATGGGCTATTTTTGGCTCAGGGTCAGATATCGTTTTTTATGGTTTTCTATTACTATTGGTAGGCATTCCATTCTATGTGTTGATGCAATGGAACAAACGCGAGAAATAACGATGCAGACTTCTCATTCAGAATATTTAAAGCTAGAAACAGTTTACCTGAAATCTGTCCGCAACGGATTTGTTTCAGATAAGGTGTTAGCCGAACAATGGCAGGAATTAAATTATGTATCAAAACCTAAATTTGATGAATGCATAAGTGAATATGAAAATTTTGAAACATTACTATTAAACAATAATACGGAAGTAAAACACTTTCCTAAAGATTCTAACACGAAGATTGATTCTATTTATTGTCGAGATGCGTCAATTGCTACTGATTATGGAATGATTATCTGCAATATGGGCAAGCAAGCAAGAGCTTTGGAACCTATCACACAAAAGAAATACTTTGAAGCTAATAATATTCCAATTCTTGGGACTATAAAAAATCCGGGCACTCTTGAGGGAGGTGATGTGGCCTGGTTAGACAAAAATACTTTGGCAGTTGGGCATACATATCGCACTAATTCATCTGGAATTGCACAACTAAAAGAACTGCTGGCCCCATATAAAATTGAAGTATTGGTAGCGGAACTTCCGCATTACAAAGGTGCTACAGATGTCTTTCATTTAATGTCTATATTAAGTCCTGTAGATAAAGATCTGGCAGTTGTTTATTCCCCGCTGATGCCTATTTCATTCAGAAATGAATTGCTACATCGTGGATTTAGTTTTATAGAGGTGCCGGAACAAGAATTTGAATCTATGGGTTGCAATGTGCTGGCCGTTGCCCCAAGGCAATGTATTATGGTAGCCGGTAATCCTAATACTGAAAATGCTTTACGCAAGGCAGGATGTACTGTTTTTACTTATGAAGGGCAGGAAATCAGTTATAAAGGTGGAGGTGGCCCTACATGCCTTACCCGGCCAATCCACAGAATGGATTAAACCTCACATCTTCAGATAGAAATCTTTCGTCAGATTCATATAATCTTCGGTATACTCGTGTCTTGACTTTTCGATAATCAGTTCATTTGTCAAAACCTCGGTATTTTTAAAATGGAATTCCAAAAGGCTTCTCTTAACTTCTGAATCCGGATGGCCTTTTACACGCAGTAAACGTGTCGGATAAAGTCCAACTTTTATGGCTTCCTTTAATACTCTTTTTTCTTCTTTATAAGGAATTACCAGCGCAAAAATGCCATTCTCAGAGAGTAGCTCAGACACTCCTTTTAAAAGAAGATTAAAAGGAAGGGAACTATTCTGTCTGGCCCGGTCCCTTGCTCTATCACCACTGGAAACTTCTTCAGAATAAAAAGGGGGGTTAGAAATTATCAGATCATATTTATCATCTACTTCATCAAGGAATTCATCAAGAGAGGTATGGTAACAAAAAAGCCGGTTTGCCCAGGGTGAAGCTTCGAAGTTCTCCACGCATTGTTCAAAAGCATCCTCATCTATTTCAATGGCATCGATGGTATCCGCATAACCTCTTTGAGCCAGCATTAACCCAATGATGCCTGTGCCGGCACCAATATCCAAAATAGATTCGGGTGAATTAGAGATGTTCGTCCATGCGCCCAATAAAACGCCATCAGTGCCTATCTTCATGGCGCAGCGATCCTGGTAAATGGTGAATTGTTTAAATTTAAATGGTTTTCTCATTCAATGGTACCCGCCAGTCTGTTTTCAGTTCCTTCTATTTCCTTCAATGAATCCCCTAATTTTTTTCGCATAGTATCTGCCAGCTGTTTTATTTTTTCCACAACCTCCGGATATTCACCGGCTACATTTGTGGTTTCGCCTAAGTCCTCGGAAAGATCATAAAGTTCAATTTCTTTTAAATCTAAATGCGCGTAATTGCCGGGAAGACCATCCTTACCCGGCTGCTGACCTTCCATAGTTCTGTAATTATGGGGGAAATAAAGTTTCCATTTTCCATACCTGACACCGTGCAGTTCGTTCACCCTGTAATAAAAATAATAAGCCTCCTGCGGACTCTCTTTACTATCTCCACTAAGTAATTTCCAAACACTTTTACCGTCAATAACAGTTTCAGGTAATTCTGAACCTGTTATTTCAGCCAGCGTGGGCAGGATATCTATGGCCATTACCGGGATGTCAATATTCCGGTCTCCTTTTAATCCATTGGGATATCTTATTATAAACGGCTCTCTATGGCCGCCTTCCCATGCTGTGCCTTTACCTTCACGAAATGGTAAAGCACTACCCGCATGATTCCCGTATGATAACCAGGGACCATTATCCGAAGTAAAAATTACAACTGTATTTTCATCCAGATTATTGGCTTTTAAGGCATTCAAAATCTGCCCTACAGACCAATCGAGCTCCATAATGACGTCACCATATAATCCCCTGCCCGACTTTCCCCTGAACTTATCCGAGACGAACAAAGGCACATGGGGTTGTGGGTGGGGTACATAAAGAAAGAAGGGACGATCCTTATTCCTGTTTATAAAATCTACGCTTCGCTCTGTAATTTGCGTGGTTAATTGAGACTGGTTGGTTAAGGTGTCTACAACGGTTTCATTCTCATATAATGGCAAAGGTCCAAAATTAAAAACGGGACCCTGTTGCGGGTGAAAGGGCCACATATCGTTAGAATACGGAATTCCAAAATACTCATCAAAACCTTGTTTGGTTGGTAAAAAATCCGGATGATCCCCTAAATGCCATTTCCCAAAAATACCGGTAGCATATCCGTTTGCTTTAAGCATTTCTGCAATAGTGGTTTCAGAAGGATGCAGTCCAATTTTACTATCAGGCATAAAGGCATTGTGAATCCCAATACGATTAGGATAACAACCCGTTAATAACCCAGCCCTTGAGGCTGAGCAAACTGCCTGGGCAGCATAAAAACTACTTAATTTTATTCCTTCGCTGGCCATCTGATCGAGGTGTGGCGTTGGGATGTCATTTGCCCCGAATACCCCGACGTCCTGATAACCCTGATCATCAGTAAAAATTAAGACTACATTTGGAGGTTTCTCCTCCTTAGAAACAACAACTTCTGAATTATTTTTACAGCTAACTAAAAAAAGGACCAGGATGTAAAAAGAGAGGCTACGATACATTGAAAAAAATTAAGTTTTCTTAATTCTAATAAGACAAGTTTTACTAAACACTTGTAAGTTGGGCTGAATATAATTAATTTTCACTCATCAGGTATGATATTCGCAGTTTGTTCTAAATCTACAGTATGAGTATTAAATTATTCGGGGATTTAAAAATTCCGGCGCGCAATTGTTTTTTCTTATTATTTCTAATTGTCTTAATAGTCCCGGGTTGCAAACCAAAAAACGAGGGGCCTCACCCTATTGAGAAGGTTATAAGTTCTATGTCTGACACCTTACCTGTTTTAACCATTCCTGAGGATGAAGATCCGGAAAGTGAAAACTGGAAAGGTGTGGACCTGGATCCAAAATCTCCCGTAAAGCCTTTGTACCCTGATGAAGAAGCCACTCACTTTCTATTACCTCCCGGGTATAAGATAGAACCTGTTCTGACAGAACCACAGATTGAACAGCCAGGGGCAATTTCCTTTGACGGAAACGGACGAATGTACGTATTGGAATTGCGAACTTATATGCTAACAGCTGATTCGGATGGAACTCTGGAACCGGTAAGCAGAATTTCTCGATGGGAAGATAAAAATAACGATGGCATCTATGAGTCCGGAACCACCTTTGTGGACAAGCTTATCTTCCCCAGATTTGTTCTCCCCTACGGAAAGGATGCTGTTTTGACCATGAATTCAGATGAGGATAATGTGTATAAATATACCGATACCGATGGGGATGGAATGGCAGACAAAAAAGAATTTTTTACCAATAAATTTGGCCGCTCCGGTAATGTGGAGCACCAACAGGCCTTTATGTATTGGGGCATGGATAATTGGCTTTATAGCACGGTAAATGCTTTTCGGGTAAAAGAAACTTCAAAAGGAGTTATCAGGGAAAAAACCGGATACAACAGGGCTCAATGGGGTATTACTCATGACAATGACGGGAAGCTCTGGTTTCAGGGTGGTTGGAGTGGTGTACCTTCCTATTTTCAGTTTCCAATTCACTATGGGAATTTTGAGGTAGAAGATGAATTTGAAGAAGGATTTGAGATACCCTGGGGAGCGCCGGTGAAGATCGCCGATATGCAAGGAGGAATGGACGAGGTTCGCCAACCCGATGGTTCATTGAAAAGGGTTACGGGAGCCGCAGGCAATGATATCTACCGGGGAGACAGATTACCTAAAGAACTTATAGGACAGTATTTTTATGGAGAACCGGTGGCGAGGATCGTCCGTCAGATAAACCCGGTAGTTACCGAAGGACTCACTAAACTACATAATGTTTATCAGGATGAGAAATCCGAATTCCTGCGAAGCACAGATCCTCTTTTCAGGCCGGTTGACATGGCAACTGCACCAGATGGCACTATGTATATTGTAGACATGTATCACGGGATAATACAAGAAGGACAGTGGGCACAAAAAGGTACATACCTAAGAACTAAAATTGAACAATATCAGTTAGATAAAGTAGTAGGCCTGGGACGTATCTGGCGTATTTCTTATGAAGGAAATTCACGCGATAAAACAAAACCCAGAATGTTTGAGGAGAGTCCGGCACAACTAGCAAAGTACTTGGAACATCCTAATGGCTGGTGGCGTGATAAAGCACAGCAAATTCTCGTTATGGCCCAGGATGGTTCAGTTGTTCCTACCCTTAAAACAATAGTTCAAAAAAGTGAAAATCTTTTGGGAAGATTTCATGCCCTATGGACATTGGAGGGGTTAAACGCCCTGGATCCTGAATTACTAATGGTTCTATTAAAAGATCCGAATCCTAGAATGCGAATACAAGCACTCCGCGCCAGTGAATCACTATCAACTTCAGGTAAAAAAGAGTTGGGAAAAAATTACATAGAATTGCTTTCGGATACCAATACGGACGTAGCTATCCAGGCCATGTTGACTTCTAAATACACACAAATTCCTTCGATTGAAGAACATATAAGCTCTGTTCTGGGGAAGAATCAGGCCAAGGGAGTACAACTGGTTGGGAAACAGATCCTGAATCCTAAAGAAACCAGAGATTTTGGATCCCGATCAGGACAACAACTTACAGATGTACAACAGCAACGAATAGAAAGAGGGGGCGAGATCTTTAATGAATTATGTGCTCAGTGCCATGGCCCGGACGGCAAAGGTACGCAGCTGGGAAATGGCATTATTATGGCTCCTTCCCTTGCTAGCTCCAGCCACGTTCAGGCTCATCCAGAATATGTTATAAAAACACTTCTTCATGGCCTTGAGGGCCCAATAGACGGAGAAATATACCCCGGCGGAATCATGGTGGGTATGGGGGACCAATCTGATGAGTGGATTGCCTCTGTAAGTTCTTATATAAGGTTATATCTGGACAATGGGGCCACTTTGGTGAACCCTGAAGAAGTAGCAAAAGTGAGATCTGAAAGTGAAAACCATAAAGGTTCATATCAATACAATGAGCTTTTGTCCTCTGTTCCACAAACTTTAATTCCTGCCAAAGACTGGAAGGTTACTGCTAGCCATTCTGCCCCTATCAGAATAGGAGGAACTGCATCTCCTTTGGGTGCTTTTAATTTTGAAGGCTGGACCGCAGGGGAAAAACAAAAAAAGGGAATGTGGTATCAGATTGAATTTCCAGATGTTACCACCATTACTGAGATACATTTTAATTCGCCTCCTAAACGGCGGGGAGATTATCGTGACCGTATACCTCCGATCCAAAGCTATCCCAGATCCTATGAATTACAGGTTTCCTCGGATGGGGTCAATTGGAATACTATCGATGCGGGAAAATGCGATAGTGCGGATGCAATACTATTTTTTGAACCAAATAAAACCAAATTCTTGCGTATTATCTTAACTGATAATTTAGAAGAAGAAGGAGAAATTCCGTGGTCAATGCGACAAATGAAAATATTCGGTTTACTCTGAAATGAGAAGTTGATAAACTAAAAGAACACCTAACGAACAACATTATGGAAAATAACAAAAGTAATTTTAGCAGAAGAAGGTTTATTGGAACATCCGCGACTTTCGCAGCCGGTGCGGCCATTAGCGGCCCTTCCCTTTTTGCTGCACCCTCAATATTAAAATTCCCTAACAAGCCAAATTCAATCATAAATGGCGTACAGATTGGTGTAATCACTTATTCTTTTAGGAGCATGCCAGATCAAAGTGCCGAGGCCACATTAAAGTATATATTGGATTGTGGTATCAATGCCATTGAACTTATGGGAGACCCTGCTGAGTCTTATGCTGGGAAACCGGAAAATCCTGTTGACCGTCGCGCCTATTTCACTCTTATGAGATCTAAACGCAAAGGAGAAGTCCTAAGTGATGAACAGCAAAAAGAGTTCGCAGAAATGGAGGAAAAAATGACAGCTTATAAGAAAGAAGTTGCACAATGGCGGTCTACAGTATCCATGGATAAATTTGTGGAACTTAGGAAGATGTACAATGATGCCGGTGTTACTATCTATGCCTTTAAACCCAGGGCCTTTGGAAAGGACAATACAGATGCAGAAATTGATTGGGGAATGCGGACAGCAAAAACCTTAGGAGCAAGTCATGTAACATTGGAACACCCTGGCGATGATGTCTATACCCAAAAACTGGGAGATATGGCCAAAAAACACGGTATTTTTGTGGCGTACCATGGTCACGAACAACAGACGCCCACTTTTTGGGATACGGCATTGAAACAATCAAAGCACAACGCCTTAAATCTGGACCTGGGCCATTATGTAGCCGCTGGAAATACAGATCCGCTTGAAATTATAAAGAGTAAACACGCCCGCATAATGAGTATGCATACTAAAGATCGTCAAACACCCGGGCATGGAAAGGGGAATGTTCCTTGGGGTACCGGCGATACACCAATTACCCAAGCTCTGCAACTAATGCGGGATAAAAATTATAAATTTCCAGCTACGATTGAATTGGAATACGATATCCCTAAAGGTTCAAATGCAATAGAGGAAGTTAGAAAGTGTCTGAAGTATTGCAAAAAGTCCCTGAGCTAAAATTTTTCATCAAAATTCTATTACGTTTCTTCAAAGGGGCATTTACCCATTTAGTATAGTTCGGTAAAATTAATATCATAAAGTTAACCCGACCTTTTGGGCTTTAAGCATATTGTACAGGTTCAGGAAAGATAAAGGTCTACTAATCCTTCAGGGGTGGTCACATAAAGTGTCTTATTAGCCCTGTCAACTTTGTCAATAATATTATCAGCGACCGGGATCAGCAATTGCTTATCATCCTTTTCTACCTCAAAGAGAGCCTGGGAGACAGAATCATTTACTCCTGTAATAACTCCAATATTTCCATGTTGTTTATCCATAACCGTAAACCCTATAATTTCGTGGTAATAGAACTTGTTTCCGGAAAGTTTGGGTAGAAATTTCAATGGCAAATACAAATGAGACCCTATGATCCGATCTGCATCGGCCTCACTTGAAATTTCTTCAAATCGAATACGGAGCAGATTTGATTTATGCAGGTAACACTTTTCAATAAAAAATGGAACCAGATTGTTTCCTATTGAAACAAAAACTGATTCCATGTTTTCGTATATCCCGGGTTCATCGGTATCGAGTTTTACAAGTACCTCACCCTTAAAACTATGTTTTGAAACGATTTTGCCCAGGTAGAAACAATCTTCCTTTTGCATCTCGTTCTAAAAATTATTTTTTCTTTTCAGAAGCAGCAGGCTTTTCTTCCGTATCTCCTTCTGCAGCAGCATCTTCTGCTTTGGCAGGAGCAGCCTCTTTGGCAACTTCTTCTTCAGCAGGAGCAGCTTCCTCCACAACTTCTTCGGCAACAGGAGCAGCTTTCTCTACTACTACTTCCGCTACAGCTTCTTCCTTTACAGCTTCTTCAGCTACAGGCTCTTCCTTTACAGCTTCTTCAGCTACAGGCTCTTCCTTTGCAGCTTCTTCCTTTACAGCTTCCTCAGCTACAGGCTCTTCCTTTGCAGCTTCTTCCTTTACAACTTCTTCAGCCACTGGTTCTTCAGTAACAGCACTAGCTTCTTCAGTTACTTCCGCTTCAGCTCCGGCCTCTTCGGTTACAACAATAGCTTCTTCAGTTATTTCTGCTTCAGCATCTGCATTTAATGCTTCTGCGGCAGCTAAAGCTCGTTTTTCGTTTATTTCTTTTTCAGCTTCGAATGCTTTAGCTTTTGCTTCAGCCTTTTCTTTATCTAATCCGGCCTCTTTATTAGCAATAGCTTTTGCTTTTTCCTCAACCCAGGCATTGAATTTTGCTTCTGCTTGTTCTTCAGTTAAAGCACCTTTACGAACACCACCTAATAAGTGATGCTTGTATAAAACACCTTTATAAGATAAAATTCTTCTGGCAGTATCTGAAGGTTGAGCTCCGTTTACAAGCCATTGAACAGAATTATCAATGTTTAATTCAATTGTAGCTGGATTGGTGTTTGGGTTGTAGCTCCCTAACTTTTCAAGAAACTTACCATCTCTTTTTGAGCGTGCATCTGCTGCTACTACCCAATAATATGGTTTTCCTTTTTTTCCGTGTCTTTGTAATCTAATTCTAACTGGCATATCACATTAATTTTGTAGGGTGCCCGACCCTCGATTATTAATTCTATGTTTTTTCCCTATAAAATGGGGTGCAAATATAAGTGTTTTCTATAAACCACCAATACTTTTAAACTATTTCCTTTTATTCTATTTCAACCAATTGGTCCTGGCCTATTACCAATTTAGATTTGTGTTCAGAAATAAGTGAATTAATCGCTTTAATGATCTTCGGATTTTCATTAGCTACATCAAATCGCTCTTCCGGATCAGTACTTAAATTATATAAAATGGGAGGGTTGTGCACCTCTTTTTTACCAAATTGGCCATATTCTCCCTGGGTAATAAAGTGAGCCTTGTAATCTCCTAAACGTACGGCATAAAGATCGGTCCCCCTGTAATAAAAAAGCTTCTTCCGGGGACTTGGATTCCCCTGTAGCAAAGTTTCACTTAAATCGTACCCGTCAATTATTCTGTCTCCCGGAATTTTAGCTCCTGCCAAACTGCTAAAAGTAGTAAAAAGATCCATCGTAGAACCAAGGCCATTTACCAATCCTGGTTTAATTAAGCCCGGCCCCCAGAAAATTCCGGGTTCCCTCATACCACCTTCCCATGTTGTCCCTTTACCGGCTCTTAAAACTCCGGCACTACCCCCATTAAGCTTAAAACTGAGCCAGGGACCATTATCAGAAGTAAAGACAACTATTGTGTTATTTTCGAGGCCTTCTTCCTTTAACGTGGCAATTATTTTACCAACCCCATGGTCAATTTCTTCTAATACATCGCCGTATAAACCCCGCTTACTTTTGCCTTTGAATTCTTTTGATACAAATAAGGGTATGTGAGGTAAATTATGTGCCAGATAGATAAAGAATGGGGTTCCTTTGTTTTTCTTTATAAATGAAATGGTTTCATTGGTATATCTGCCGGTAATGGTATTCTGATTGGCCGGTCGTTCTATGATCTCTGTATTCCGCATTAATGGAACATTAAAATGATTTGTTTTAATAGCCTCATTGGGTTGTTTCCAATACTCCCAATAGGGAGTATCAACCACCTTATCCATATCATTGGAATATGGAATTCCATAATAATAATCAAAGCCATTGTTGGTTGGGAGGTATTGCTCCTTATGCCCTAAATGCCATTTTCCTATACAGGCCGTTTTATAACCCACCTGCTTTAGCTGTTCTGCCAGGGTGATTTCAGATGCGGGCAAACCCTTGCTGGAATTCGGATAAAGCACTCTTTTTTTATTACTAGACATGCCACTTCTTACTGTTAATCTTCCGGTAAGTAATGCCGCCCTGCTAGGAGTACAAACACTGGCCGCCGCATAAAAATTGGTCCATTTCTGTCCCTCGTATGCCATCAGGTCCAGGTTTGGCGTTTGGATAGTGGGATGGCCGTAAACCCCAAGATCCCCATAACCAAGATCGTCTGCAAAAATTATGATAAAGTTGGGTGGCCGATTATTCTTATCTTGCCCTAAGGCTTTTTGTATAGCTGTTGAGTAAACAAATACACTCAAAATCACTAGTAAATTTGACAATTTGATCTTAATATTCATTTTTATATAGCTTTTGGCAGTTTTAAAGATATATATCTCGAAAGAGATTACAAATTAATATCTGCATGGGCGTTAATAACTCGTGACAACTCTGCTATTTATGAATTTTGTTTTTGATTATTTTTAGCTACTTTTTTTACGCTGAAACCAAACTAATATGTACCTGATTTTTGATACTGAAACTACTGGCCTGCCAAAAAGATGGAATGCTCCGGTAAGTGATACGGACAATTGGCCTCGTTGCATTCAAATTGCCTGGCAATTACACGATGCACTGGGTAATTTATTGGACCGGCAGGACTACCTGATTCAGCCAGAAGGCTTCAATATTCCGTATGACGCCGAAAAAATTCACGGAATTTCCACCGAACTCGCCCAGGAAAATGGACTTCCTTTAGCCGAAGTATTGGAAAAATTTAATGACGCCCTTATTAAAACCAAATTTGTAGTTGGTCAGAATGTTGGTTTTGATATTAACATTATGGGGGCTGAATTTTATCGGGCAGATCTAAAAACCTTGTTAGGGGAACTGCCCGTTCTGGACACATGTACCGAACATACGGCCACGCTCTGTGAACTTCCGGGAGGAAGGGGTGGTAAATTTAAGCTTCCTACCCTTACTGAGCTTCATCAATATTTGTTTAAAACTCCCTTTACAGAAGCGCACAATGCCACAGCAGATGTTGAAGCAACAACCCGCTGTTTTTTGGAACTCGTAAGAAGAAAGCAATACACCAAAGAACAATTGGATGTACAACCAGATTATTTTGAAAAATTTACCGAAGCCAACCCACAGGAAATTCAATTAGTAGGTTTAAAACATATCAGCTTAAAGAAGGCCTCTGAAAAAATAGCCAAACATCTGAAAAATTTAGATGTTATAGATGTTTCCGAGGAGGACCTGAGCCAAAATATAAAGTCACTTGAAAATGCAGAATTTATACATCTGCATAACCACTCTCAGTTTTCGGTGTTACAATCTACCATTAAAATAAAGGATCTGGTTGCAAGTACTTCTGAGAATAAGATGTCTGCCGTTGCAATGACAGATCACGCCAATATGATGGGGGCTTTTCATTTTGTTAAAGAGGTTAAGGCTCACAATAAAATGGTAGAAGAAGCTGCGGCTGAGGAAACAGAAAATGGAGAACCAAGCCCAGCTAATTACATAAAACCTATCATTGGTTGCGAATTTTTTGTTTGTGATGACCATTCCAATAAAAACGTCAAGGATCATGGGTATCAGATGGTTTTACTGGCTAAAAATAAAAACGGCTATCACAATCTGGCAAAAATGTCTTCTATAGCTTACACCAATGGATTCTACTATGTTCCCAGAATTGATAAAAGTATTATAGCCCAATTCAAAGATGATATCATTGTCCTCAGCGGAAACCTTTATGGTGAAGTGGCTTCCAAAATATTAAATATTGGTGAAAATCAGGCTGAAGAGTCCTTACTTTGGTGGAAATCTGTTTTTAAAGATGACTTCTATCTTGAAATAATGAGGCATGGTCAGGAAGATGAAGAAAGAGCTAATAAAGTTTTGGTTGAATTTGCCAAAAAACATCAGGTAAAATTAGTGGCCACCAACAATACCTATTATTGTGCAAAGGAAGATGCAGAGGCACACGATATTTTACTATGTGTGAAGGATGGTGAAAAGCAAGCCACCCCAATTGGAAGGGGCCGCGGTTACAGGTATGGTCTTCCCAACCAGGAGTACTACTTTAAGAGCGGTGCTGAAATGAAGGAATTGTTTAAAGATCTTCCCGAATCTATTTTGAATATTCAGGAAATAGTAAACAAAATTGAACCTTTTGAACTGGCAAGGGATGTACTCTTACCCGAATTTGAAATTCCTGTCGAATTCAAGATTAAAGAGGATGAAACAGATGGTGGGAAACGCGGTGAAAATGCTTACCTCAGACATATCACCTATGAAGGAGCCAAAAAAAGATATGACGAGATTACAGATGAAATTAGGGAGCGCATTGATTTTGAATTAACAACTGTAGAGAACTCCGGCTATCCAGGCTATTTTTTGATTGTAGAGGATTTTATCAGGGAAGCAAGAAATATGGACGTATCCGTAGGCCCCGGAAGAGGATCTGCTGCCGGTTCGGTCGTAGCGTATTGTCTTTGGATAACCAATATTGACCCTCTAAAATACGACCTCCTGTTTGAGCGTTTCCTAAACCCTGATAGGGTATCAATGCCCGATATTGACATTGATTTTGATGATGAAGGCCGGGGAAGAGTTATGGATTATGTCATCAATAAATACGGTGCTAACCAGGTAGCTCAGATTATCACTTATGGTACCATGGCTGCAAAATCTTCTATCAGAGATACTGCAAGAGTTCTTGACCTGCCCTTAAATGATGCGGATCGTATTGCGAAATTGATTCCCAATATGTCCAAATTGAGTAAAATATTTGGTGTTCCAGAGGCTGATCTTAAAAAACGGTTTCGGTCAGATGAATTGGAAAAAGTGAATAGCCTGCTCAACATTTCCGAAGGGGACGATCTGGAAGCGCAAACGGTGAATATGGCCCGGGTTTTGGAAGGATCTTTACGAAATACAGGTATCCATGCCTGTGGGGTAATCATTACTCCCGATGATATAACCAATTTTGTCCCTGTTGCCACGGCCAAGGATTCTGACCTTTATGTAACCCAATTTGATAATTCTGTGGTTGAGAATGCAGGCTTATTGAAAATGGATTTCCTGGGTCTAAAAACACTGACCTTAATTAAGGATACCGTTAAAATTGTAAAAGCCAGGCATAATATTCAACTAGATCCGGATGAATTTCCCCTAGATGATAAAGCCACTTATGAGCTATTTCAACGTGGGGACACGGTGGGGATATTTCAATATGAATCTGTGGGAATGCAGAAACACCTGAAAGATCTGAAGCCTTCTGTATTTGATGACTTAATAGCCATGAATGCACTCTACCGTCCGGGACCAATGGAATACATCCCCAGTTTTATAGCGCGGAAGAATGGCGAGGAGGAAATTGCCTATGACCTCCCGGTTATGGAGGAAAACCTTAAAGAAACTTACGGAATAACCGTTTATCAGGAACAGGTGATGTTATTATCGCAAAAACTTGCCGGTTTTTCTAAAGGAGACGCCGATGTTCTTAGAAAGGCAATGGGTAAAAAAATATTTGCCCTGCTTCAAAAACTTAAGCCACAGTTCCTTGACGGGGGCGAAAAAAATGGCCATCCAAGAGAAATTTTAGAGAAGATCTGGAAAGATTGGGAAGCTTTTGCTTCCTATGCATTTAATAAAAGCCATTCTACCTGCTATGCTTATATCGCCTATCAAACGGCTTATTTAAAAGCACATTATCCTGCCGAATATATGGCTGCCGTGTTGTCTAACAATATGAATGACATTAAGCAGGTTACTTTCTTTATGGAGGAATGTAAACGAATGGGGCTGGAAGTTCTGGGTCCTGATGTAAACGAATCCTATTATAAATTTGCGGTGAATAAGGACAATGCAGTTCGTTTTGGTATGGGTGCAATAAAAGGGGTAGGACGTTCAGCCGTAGAGACGATCGTTGAAAACCGGAAAGAGAACGGGCCATTTAAATCGGTATTTGATTTAACCAAACGTATAGATTTGAGAGCAGCCAATAAAAAAGCATTTGAAAACCTTGCCCTGGCAGGGGGGTTCGATTCATTTGGCGACACACACAGAGCACAATATTTTCACAAGGAAGGAGATGGTAGTACCTTCCTTGAAATGGTTATAAAATATGGTTCCAAATTTCAGGAAAGCGAAAATTCATCTCAGGTAAGCTTATTTGGTGACACCAGTGAAGTACAGATTCCGGAACCTGAAGTACCTCCCTGTGCAGAATGGGGTACCATGGAAAAGCTCAGAAGAGAAAAAGAAGTGGTTGGAATTTATATCTCCGGGCATCCACTGGATGATTTCAGATCAGAGATTAATGCCTTTTGCAATGCCAATGTTTCTTTCTTTAATAATCTGGAAGACTACGTAAACAGGGAGCTTTCCTTTGCCGGAGTTATTACGGATGTTCAACACAGAGTATCTAAAAATGGTAAGGGATGGGCCTTATTTACCATGGAGGATTATACAGACACCTTTGAGTTTCGCATTTTTGGAGAAGAATATTTAAAATTCCGACACTTTTTTATGATTAATTCGTTTGTATTTGTAAAAGTATTTGTCCGCGAAGGATGGACAAACCGCGAAACCGGCAAAAAAGGAGATGCACGATTACAGTTTGTCAATTTTATGTTGTTGCAGGAAACTATGGAAAACTTTGCTAAAAAATTGACAATAAAATTGAATATTGACCAGCTTAAAGAAGAAAAAATTCACGAGCTAAAAGATACTCTTATCTCCTATAAAGGGAAGCATCCGCTTAATTTTGTTATTTACGAAATGAAGGAAGAAATTAAAGTAAACCTGTCGAGCAGAAAACAAAAAGTAGAGATCACCAGTGAACTCTTGCACACTCTGGAAGAAAAGGACGTACACTATAAATTAAATTAAATAAGCTTTTCCAATAGGGAAATAAGAAAAACGAATACTAT
>RCNB010001383.1_pt1 | contig 15240 bp, 15 predicted proteins | sample 2041321 | NCBI WGS metagenome assembly RCNB01 (sample SAMN09708232, study PRJNA481090) | Marine sediment metagenome, whole genome shotgun sequencing project. | reverse complement strand
TTCGTATCCGTCGGCTACTACTTCACCCAGATACTCGTGACCAACTTTGGCGCACCAGCGAGGCATATCATTTTTGGTGTTTGAGTCGCCGGCCCATAGTTCAAGAATTTCCTCGACTTTAACCTTACCGATGCTCTTTTTAGCTTCCAGCAATGGGCCGGGGCAGGCCATTGCCCGGGCATCAACTACTTCTGCTGCTTCTATTTTTTCTAGCTCTTCTGGGGACATTTCTTTCTCCTTATCCAATAATGGAACAAATTGATTAACAGTTTTTAGATAGGATTGGACAGATACGATTGAATTTTGTATCTGCGATCCTGTAGTAGATTTCTCTGCCATCCCTGCGTGAAAGCAAAACACCTTTGTTCTTCATCAACCTGAGATGTTGAGATGTGTTTTGCATAGAGGAGTCAATCTCCTCTGATATTTTACTTACGGTCAATTCACGGTTCCCGAGCACCCAGACGATCTGGATCCTATGGGCATTTCCCAGGATTGCGCAAAATTCTGCCTGTTCCTGAGCATCAACAATCTCATTTTGTTTCATAAATAACCCTCAATCAATTAAATGATTATTTAATTACACGACTGTAGAAAGTATAAAATTGGGACTGCGTTTGAATAAGTGCAATTTATCACAAGCAGTATCAAGCCTATGAATGAGTGGTCATAGAAGAAATCTATAACGAAAATTTGACATTAATTTTCGATGAGTGAGAATTTTCGAGAATCACGCTTAAATTATTACTCTAGCGAATAGGTTTTCTAGAATTTGTAATTGGTAAATACTTGATGAAGCCTGCTGGCTATTTGGTTTACTAGTTGTTAGAATACAGGTAGCCAACTGGAGGAGAAGTTATGAGTGAGGATTTCTATCGCGGAAAAACAGCCCTGATCACTGGTTCCGGCAGAGGGATCGGGCGGGCAATCGCATTGCATTTTGCTTCACTCGGAGCCGATATCGTGGTGAATTACTTCCGAAATCGAAAGCCGGCTGAGGATACTGCGCAGCAGATTTTGAACCTTGGGGTTCGTGCTGAAATAGTAAAAGCCAATGTTGGAGATATAGACGATCTCGAGAATCTTATTGCTGAAACAGACCGGATCTTTGGAGGTCTGGATATACTGATCAGCAATGCGGGATCGGGTTATAACCGGCCAATTCTTGAGCAGCGGCCCAAAGGTTGGGATTGGACCATGGATATTAATGCCAGGGCATTTCTATTCCTGGCGCAAAAATCTGTTCCCTTGATGGAAAAACGTGGCGGCGGCTGGATCGTCAGCATTTCCTCTCCCGGATCCATCCGAGTTCTACCGGAATATGCTGTTGTGGGTGCCAGCAAGGCTGCTATTGAGGCATTAACCCGCTATATGGCTGTGGAGTTCGGGTCAAAAAACATATCTGTAAATGCAGTCTCTCCGGGAATTGTGGCTACTGAGGCCTTGCAGCATTTCAATGCCATGCAGGATGAAGACCTGCTGATTGAGATTGCTGACCAAACTCCGGCGGGGCGAATTGTCACACCGGAGGATGTTGCAGCTATTGTTGCATTCTTGTGTTCCCCAAGCGCTTCCATGATCCGGGGACAAACCATCTTAGCGGATGGTGGTTTTACTCTCCCGGTGAGCGGATTACAGAGACAATCCTGAGTAAATTCATTAGACAAAAGCCTATTAATTAATGAATTTCAGCAGGATCCACGCTTGATAATGTATAAGCAATTCTTTTAGATTGACACAGCAATCACGTACTTGATATAAATTCGAATTATGTTATACTCCACTTCCAAGTGGTAATAATCCCATTATCGAATTTCCCACAATAAAATTGAATAGAAAAATCCACTAATTTACTAGATTATCAGTACCTTTGTATCATAGAATAAATCATACCGGGTTTACCTCTATCAGCTGGAAGGGAAGTCCCGTTCGTACGAGCAGTAGGTGAGTAGATTCTCTAAAGTTAGCAGAAAAAAAGAGTCGATAACCGTTAATTTCTTTTAGGATGACTTGTACAGGAATTTTTCTTCGTTATTAGGAAGGAGGTGAGGTGGAAAACATTTGATTTCCAAGTATAAATAAGTTTTATTTTTTCACAATTTCCTTAAGGAGGAAACAGTATGTCTAAGAGATATTATCTATTTAGTATCGTAATTGCCGCCAGCTTGATTCTGGCTGCTTGCGGTGGCGCAGCGAAAGCTCCTGATGTCTGTGCCGAAAACCCCGATGAATCTGTGTGCGCCGTGATCGAAGAAGGTAGCACCATTAAAATTGGTTATGCCGGACCGATGGCTGGCGACTACTCTGCCTTTGGTATTGATATTTCCAATGCAGGTATGTTGGCTGTAGAAGATGCCGGTGAACTAGAAGGTTTTGCCTTTGAATTGCTGGTAGAAGACACCCAGGGTAGTGGTGAAGGTGGCGCCTCTGTTGCGAACCTTTACGTTTCTGATCCTGATGTGGTAGCAATTGCCGGACACACTTTCTCTGGCTCCACAGCAGCTGCAATCCCCATCTATTATGCTGCTCGTTTACCGATGCTTTCTCCTTCTGCAACCAAAGCTGACCTGACGGATGGCCCCCAGGATGTCTTCAACCGCATCCCATTCACCGATGACCTGCAGGGACAGTTCGCCGCAGAGTACCTCTACAATGTTCTCGGTGTGACCAAACTGGCTGTCATGCACGATGGTGATGCCTATGGTAAAGGTGTTGCCGAAAAGGTCCAGGAAGTATTCATGAGTCTTGGTGGAGAAATTGTCGCAGTTGAGGCAGTCACCCCCGGTGAAACCGACTACAGCGCTGTTCTGACTGATGTCGGCGCCTCAGATCCTGAAGCCATTTACTATGGTGGATACTATCCGGAAGCTGCAGTTGTTGCCCAAGGTATGCCCGTCGCCGGTATGGAGGACGTTGTCCTGTTCAGTGATGATGGTTCCTATGGTGCAGCATTTATAGAATTGGCTGGTCCTCAGGCAGAAGGTTTTTACGCTGCTACTGGTGCACCGCTTGAAAGTGCTGCAAAAGCTGAGTTTGACGCCTACTACGAAAGTGTTTATGGTGATCCTCCTGGAGCGATCTCCACTTTCACCTGGCACGGATATGATGTTGTGGATGCTCTTGTTCAGGCCATCAAATCTGTTGCGATCCTTGGCGACGATGGAAGCCTGTATATTCCTCGCGAAGCCCTGGTTGCTGCAGTCAATGGCATGACAGATTATCAAGGACTGACTGGTTTACTGACCTGCAATGGCGGTGAGTGTAATGCTTCCGGTCCATCCTTCCAGGTAGTACAAGATGGCGCCTGGGTTATTCCCTAGCAAATAAATCTGTTTTAGAACCATGTTACAAAATCGCGAGGCAAGCTGATCTAGCTTGCCTCGCTAATCCCTGTGTAAGAAAGGATATATCAAAGAATAAAGAAGGTTTTTATGAGTGAAACAAAACCCAAAAAATCAACTGGACGAGTTAATTCGTTCAAGATTATCCAAGCAATTATTTCTGTGTTATTTCTTGCGTTTCTGTCATGGCGGCTTTATAACGTGATAAGTTCTGGTGTATATGGGCCTGATACCTGGTTGAGGTTTGCCATTAGTGGATTGATCATCGGCAGCGTTTATGCCGTGATCGCCATCGGGTATACCCTGGTCTATGGAATCCTTTTTATGATCAATTTTGCTCACGGCGAAATCATGATGATTGGAGCGTTTTCAGGGTATTTTGTCTTTGAAGCCCTCAAATCCATCCCGGTAGCTGCTACTGGAATGAGCTTTTTGGATTCCTACCAGATCATCTCTGTTGTGCTGGCATTTATTGTTGGTATGTTTATGGCAGCTCTTTCTGGCTATTTTCTTGAGAAGATCGCGTACAGACCTCTTCGTGGTGCACCTAGACTAATTCCGCTGATCAGCGCCATCGGTGCATCAATTTTTCTGCAAAATGCAGCTCAGGTTATGTTTGGACCAAAACGTAGAGTTTATTTCAACCCGATGTCTTTAGCGCGGAGCCAGGGTTGGCGCATCCCGATAGGTGGAGAGGAGGTTATTCTTACCTATACAGGTGTATTGACCTTTGTATTGTCTATCTTTCTCCTCATCGTCCTCTATACCCTGGTTATGAGAACCCGCTACGGCAGATCTATGCGCGCTGTTGCTGAGAATAAACAAACAGCTGCATTGATGGGAATTAATGTGGATCGGATTATCAGCAATACGTTTATCATCAGCGGTGCTCTCGGTGGGGCAGCGGGTGTGATGTGGGGCATACATAATGGGATCATTTACCACTTTGTTGGTTTTATTCCTGGACTAAAGGCTTTTACCGCCGCTGTTCTGGGAGGAATTGGGAGCATCCCTGGTGCTATGGTTGGAGGTCTATTGCTGGGTATAGTTGAGTCTGTTGGACCAGCAGCTCTGGGGTTGGATTTCCAGCTTAAGGATGTAATCGCCTTTTCCATCCTGGTCCTGATATTGATTTTCCGACCCTCAGGCATTGTAGGTGAAGTATTATCGGAGGAGAAAGTCTGATGAAGGATCTAATTAAACAAGGTTTGCGGTTAGGTTCAATTTTTGGGATAGTGATCATCATTTTGATCTTATTTGGTCTAACATCAACCTTATCTGATATCTTGGGAGAATTTGTAAATCTCGAATCTAGAACCCGCACAGGGAATCCTGGCGGCTTGATGATCTTGTTTGCGATATTGAGCTTGTGGGCAGGATCCAAGGCAACAGCATCTGATAGGTCCAGCTGGAAACCAGCCCTGGTTTCTGGAGTATCAGTGAGTTTGATCATTGCTCTACTCATTTCCGGGTTTATCCTTCTGGTGGGTTTCTTGGACAGTTTAGATGTTGCAATGCGGGATTATCTCGCCCAACTAGATCACCTGTCCATCCAATTTTTACTCTACGGAAGAGATCTCACTACAGGTGTTTTATTAACCTTTGGAATATTCTTCTTATTTGGAATCCTGGGAGCGTTGCTATCCTATTGGTATGAAACTAAAAAGGTTGGCGAGGCCATCCAGAAACAAGCCTTAATTCTAAAAGATAAAGGGCTGGAATCGAAACTAGCAAAACGATATATAGAACACCCCAGATCAAAATGGATCGGTTATGGCCTTTTAGGCCTAGTGGTTTTTGTTACGCCCCAGTTTTTAGGCAAATATTGGAACTACGCCATGGGAACTGTCGGTATTTATGTCCTGATGGGATTGGGGTTGAATATCGTGGTTGGCCTGGCTGGATTGCTTGACTTGGGGTATGTGGCATTTTTTGCAATAGGCGCATATACAGCTGGTTTGTTGACAGCTCCTGCTCCACTGCCCCTTCAAATCGGCTTTTGGCCAGTTCTGATCTTCAGCATTATTATGGCCGCTTTTGCAGGAATTCTCCTAGGTATACCTGTGCTTCGCATGAGAGGAGATTACCTGGCTATTGTTACACTTGGATTTGGAGAGATTATCCGGGTCTTGATCCGGAGCGATATGCTGGCCCCTTATGTGGGTGGTCCCCAGGGAATCAGAGATATTGCCGGTCCAAGTTTGTTTGGCGTTTCATTTAGCGGAAAAGCATATTTATATTTGATAATACTTGCCATTCTGATAATAATTCTATTCACGAATTATCTTCAAAATTCAAAGGTCGGTCGAGCCTGGATGGCAATGAGAGAAGATGAAACAGTTGCTCAGGCCATGGGTATCAACACCTTATATTACAAATTAATGGCTTTTGCCACTGGCGCTGCATTTGCAGGGTTGGGAGGAGCACTATTTGCAGCCAGGAATCAATATACTGGTCCTGCTGATCATACCTTGATGGTTTCGATCAACGTTCTATCCTTGTTGATCGTTGGAGGTATGGGCAGTATACCTGGAGTGATCGTTGGCGCCTTTGTACTTAAAGGGCTGCCTGAAATTCTCAGAGAACTGGATCTTTACCGGTTATTGGTCTTCGGTGGGTTGTTAGTATACATGATGATCATACGTCCGGAGGGTATTTGGCCTGCGCCGCGCAGGAGGATGGAACTCCATGAAGGAGAGTTAGATGTTTTGCCACTGGAAGAGAGTTTAGTAGGAAAAGAGGGTTAGCAGATGAGTATCCTAGAAACCCGAAACGTAACCAAGCGATTTGGCGGTTTATCCGCTGTTGATAATGTTACTCTTCAGATTCCAGAGGGATCGATCTATGCCATTATTGGCCCTAACGGAGCTGGAAAAACCACATTATATAACTGTATTACTGGATTTTATCCTGCCGATGAGGGTGATATGTTGTTTAATGGTAAATCTCTAATGGGTTTATCTCCCGATAGAATTACCAGACTAGGCATATCACGAACATACCAGAATATCCGTCTATTCCCCGCAATGACTGCCCTCGAAAACATCCTGGTGGGCGCTCACCCTCAATTAAAATCAAATTATGTTGATGCTATCCTTCATACTCCCAGACAAAGGGCGGAAGAGAAAAAAGCTCTCGAAGAAGCTCAGGATTTGTTGAATTTTGTGGGATTAAAAGGCAAAGGCGATTTATTGGCTAGAGGTTTGCCCTACGGTGAACAACGCCGGTTGGAAATGGCCAGGGCATTGGCGAATAAACCAAAGATCATTTTGCTGGATGAGCCAACTGCTGGAATGAATCCCAATGAATCCGTTATAATGATGCGTTTTATCCAAAGCTTAAGAGATGATCTGGGTATCACAATCCTTCTGATCGAACATGATATGAAAGTTGTTATGGGCATCAGTGAATTCATCTATGTATTGGATTTTGGCCAATTAATTGCAAAAGGAACCCCGGGAGAAATTCAAAAGAATCCCCAGGTGATCGAATCATATTTAGGACGGGGAGCTGCCTGAATTAATGGCAATGCACTCCAAAGTGGAATGATATTATGGCGATGCTAGAAGTAAATGACATACATACTTATTATGGAAATATCCACGCCCTGAAAGGTGTCTCGATTACCGTTGAAGAAAAGGAAATCGTGACTTTGATCGGGGGGAATGGGGCCGGTAAAACCACCACTTTGCGTTCTATCAGCGGACTGGTTCCACCTCGCATGGGAGAGATCATTTTTGAAGGGGAGAACATCACGAAAACTCCTGCTCATGAACTGGTATACAAAGGTATTACGATGGTTCCGGAAGGGCGGGGGATATTTGCCAGGTTAACTGTTTTTGAAAACCTGGACATGGGGGCTTATTCCCAACCTGATCGGTCCACATTTGATGATGATCTGGACAGGGTGTATCAGCTATTCCCCAGACTGAAGGAACGGGAAAAACAGGTCTCTGGCACATTATCAGGCGGTGAACAGCAGATGCTAGCAACAGCCCGGGCATTAATGGCTAATCCCCGATTACTTTTGATGGACGAACCTTCAATGGGCTTGGCACCAATCCTGGTTGAAAGTGTGTTTGAAACTATCCAGGCGATCAATAAAACCGGAACGACTATCTTGCTTGTGGAACAAAATGCTACTGTCGCTCTTGCAATTGCAGATCGAGGATATGTGCTGCAAACCGGAGAGATCGTTTTGAAGGACAGTGCCGAGAATTTGCGCAAAGACGAAATGGTTCAAAAAGCTTACCTCGGAATGGATTAGAACAGTATTGTTTTTACTTAACAGTCCTGTGGTGTTAAAATACACCACAGGATTTTTTTATTTAATGGAGAATCGTTGATATGCCAAGCGCAGAAATCATAGCCATAGGAACGGAATTGTTATTGGGGGAAATAGTCGATACCAATACCCAGGAAATCGCCCTTGCTTTACGAAAGATTGGCGTGGATGTTTATCGGACAGGCATGATTGGGGACAATCCCGATCGGATTGCTGGAATGCTGCTGGAAAGCGTAGATAGGGCGGATATTGTGATTCTGACAGGAGGATTGGGTCCGACAGTTGATGATCCAACCCGCCATGCTATTGCCCAGGCATTTGGCCTCGATTTAGAGTTTCATCCGGATCTGTGGGATGAGATTGTGAGACGGTTCGAAAAATATGGCATCCAACCTCCGGAAAACAACAAACAACAGGCCTATATACCAGCTGGTGCAGATAGCCTTCCCAACCCACGGGGGACAGCCCCTGGTATAGGATTGGAGATTCAGGATACGCTGATTTATGCAATGCCAGGTGTGCCTGTAGAGATGGAAGGAATGGTCAAAGAACAGGTGGTACCCAGGATCACAGAACGGTTTGGCCTGACAGGTGTGATTCTTATCCGTAATATCCGTGTAGAGGAAATTGGCGAATCCCGGATTGATGCATTGATCAGTGATCTGGAAGAACAAGCCAACCCAACCGTGGGTTTGGCAGCCGGGAAAGGTTATGTGCTTGTGCGAATAACAGCCAAGGCAGAGAACGAGGAAGTGGCCGAAGCTTTGCTGGAAGATCTTGAAAAAGAGATCCGGGAACGATTGTCAGATTGGACAAATCTTGACTCCGGAAAATTATAAAGAATTTGATCTAACGGTATTATCCCCACAACAAGATAGCAGTGAATCCAGCCAGAAGGGGGATTCCCAGACCCATCCCCCAGCGGATGGCTGTAAAACGCCACCCCATAAAGGGAAGTTCAAAACTGATTGCCAGCAGTGATTGGGTTGAATAACTGGTGATGAGAGAGATCACTGGGCCGAGACCGGCCCCAGCCTGAACCAGGATGGCTATGATCGGAAAAACGACATAGGGTCCCCCCGGAAGTAGTGTGCCCAGGAATTCGGCTGAGATTATACCCTGCCAGCCTGTGTCAGGGCCGATCCAAGCAGTCACCAGTTCCTCGGGGGAGAGAATATTAACAAATCCTGCGATAATAAAGGCCAGAATTATCAACAAACCGTTCTTTTTTGTGGTTGACCAGGCCAGCAGGATTCCCCGTTTAACTGTTTCTGCCCCCTTTTTCCAACTGAATAAAAACAAGGTCAGGGTGATAATCCAGAGAACGATCGTAGAAGTATTCATTTGTTAGCATTTTCCCGAATTTGTTGGATATATCCACCAAAGAGCCATTCGACCAGAATGCCGAGCAGCGGCGGGATTAAAAAAGTGATCAGGTAGCGTTGAATGGTGATACTTGATCCGAGGAGGGCAAATTCGTAAGGCAGCCTGGATACTGACCAGAGATTCTTTGCTGTTACAAAAGAAACCAGGACTCCCAAACCTGCGCCAGAGGATAATAGGGCGCCTGCGATGGGGTAGTAGACGTATGGTCCTCCTGGTATGAGACCGCCTCCAAGGCAAGCCAACAGGATCCCCTTAATGCCGGAATCCTGGCCCAGCCAACGAGTTATAAACTCCTTTTTTACCAGGGCTTGAATTAGGCCAGCGGTTAAAAAAGCTGCTGTTAGAAGGGGAATCTCCCGGACTAAGATAGTGATTCCGCTATTGATTCCCTCATATATTAAACGCCATCCCCCTCGTAAAAAAGCAATATATGCTAGGATCAAGATCACACCAAGCAGTATGGAAGATATCCAGTTTTTTTTCAGGAAGGATCGCATGGTATCTTATTTATCTACTGGAAGTTTAATAGTGAATGTAGTACCTACATTCACTTCGCTGGTAAGGGAGATCTCACCACCATGGTCAGTGATGATCTGTTTTACGACAGATAGGCCGAGTCCTGTACCGGGGACCTGGTCTCTGTGGCTTCTAACTCGGTAGAACTTTTCGAAGATCAAGGATTGTTCATCTTCCGGAATACCTAATCCTGAATCAGAAATCGAGATGATGACATGTGTTTTCTTGGCTACTGCCTTAATGGTGATCTCTCCCCCCTCATGATTGTATTTGACGGCATTATTCAGTAAATTTGTCAAAGCTTGTTTGAGCTGTTTTCGATCCCCAGTGACCCGTGGAAGTATTTCAGGCAAGTCATGATCAAATCTGATGGCTTGATGTTGTGTATCAGAGTAGAAGATATCGTAGCATTCCGTGAGCAGCTCGCGGATGCTAAATTCTGTGACGGAATATTGCTTTCTGCCGGACTGCAAGCGGGCCAAGTCCAGGAATGCTGTTGACATATCAGACAGAGCTTCGATTTCCGCTTCCATAATATCGATCATTTTTCTCTTTTGTTGATCATCTACTCGATTGCTTTTAAGCAGATGGGTGGCTGCATTCAAAGCAGAAAGTGGTGTGCGGATCTGATGGACAAATTCTCCGATCAGGTCCGATTGGAGGAATAAGCGAGAGTTATCGATAGCCACAGTAGCCTGGGCCCCCAAAGCCAGCATCACATCCTGATCTTCTTGGGTGAATTTTCCTCCCCGTTTGTTGATCACTTCAAGTACTCCGATCACTTTCCCTTTGGACAAGAGGGGTATACCCAATAATGAATCCGTTTTGATATTTGTGATTGTATCAATGCTGTTAAAATGCCGTTTGTCTTCCTGGGGATCGTCGACGATAATTGGTTTTTGGTTTTTAACGATCCAGCCAGCGATGCTTTCCTCGAGAGGTACAACCAGTCCGCGTTTTAGTCCGGTGTCCAGATTGGTCGCGGCTTGAAAGTAGAGTGTGTTCTTTGCAGGATCGAACATCAAGATTGAAGCTTCTTCTGAATCCGACACCTCACTGGCTGCTTTCACGATTTTGGACAGTAGGATATTGAGGTCCAATTCCGATGCAAGGTCACAAGATATATTGATCAATTTTTGATAGCTATTAATCAGTGTTGGTTTTGTTTTATTCTTTTTCATTGAGTACCTTTGCGGTGATGAGCGGCAGAACCTCAGCCAAGTCTCCCTGCAGGTTGACAGCTGACTGGTCATCAAGATGAGTGTGTGAATAATTTAGAATGATGATCTTCGCCCCGTTCCCGAGGGCTGATAAAGGCAGATCACAAGCAGGTGTAACTGTTAATGAGGATCCCAAAATTAATAATAGATCGCAAGCCATAATTTCCTGGCAGGCAGATCTCCATTTCTCTGCCGGAAGCTGCTCTTCATAGAGAATGATATCCGGTTTCATCAACTCCCCACAGTGGGTACAGTGTGGATTTTTTGCTTTGTTTAGAAAATCATTGAGAATTTCCTGATTGATATCTATCTGTTTGTAGCATCCTAGGCAAGTGAGTGTTTGAACGGTTCCATGAACTTCAATAACGTTCTTTGACCCAGCCTTTTGGTGTAAGGCATCGATATTCTGAGTGATTATGGCCTGCAGAAAATTGTTTTCTTCCAGTCTGGCAAGGGCATAATGAGCTGGATTGGGATCTGCTTCGAATAATTTGCCCATAAATGGACGCATCCAATCATAAAAACGGTCTGGATGATAGCGAAAAGCGCTCAGAGTAGCGACTTCCATTGGAGAATATTTTGTCCATATCCCACTGCCTGGTGAACGAAAATCAGGAATACCGGAGGGCGTTGAAATCCCGGCGCCAGATAATGCGACGCAATAGCTTGCCTGGCTGATTAGGTCAGAGGCTTTTTGGATCAGGATTTTATTTTCTGCAGTGGGAAGCATATTGCTGTTAATTAAGAATCAATTTCGCCAGGTCACGGAATTGATCTGCGGTCATGCTCTCTTCAGGACGCTGAATAATTGGAATATTCTTTGCCGCCGCCTGATATGCTAGTTCTGGCACCGGTGTAAAAATCTGGTCGATCTTCCTTTCAAGCTGATTTTCTGCCTGTTCCCAGCTAAGTTGCACACCTGAACGCTGGCGATTGATCAGGACAGCAATGAAACGTCCTTGACTAATCCCACTGTTGATCAGATCCTGGATTAGAATTCTGGTCTGGGTGATATTCGCAGGAGAGGGTTCAAGGCAGATCAGGATTTTGTCACATAACGGAAGGATTTCTGAGTTTATTGGTGTTAAAGAAGGCCCAAGATCGAGAATAGTAAAGGAGGCCTGAGTGGAGAGCTCTTTTGCGATCCGAACGAATTGTTCTATGTGGGTAATGTATTTAGAATCAGATGGATGGTGGGATGATAACAGGGTCATTATTCCGGACTTGTGCTCCATTAGCACATCAGGAAAGAAATCTGATATATCAGTTCCTGGTTCTTCATCCAGCAATTGGATCAGACCGCTGGTGTTCTGTACATCAAGATCCATCCCAATAGTACCCTGTCCGGGCCTGAAATCAGCCAGAATAGTTTCTTCACCTGATTGATTGTGAATTTCAATTGCCAGGTTTGTTGCCAGGGTGGAGTTACCTATCCCGCCCTTAGCGGAGATAATACCGATTATGGTGCCTTTTTCAGCAACTACAACCCCTGGCCCAGAGGAACGCTGTGGGGAGCGTTTTAATACAGAGTTTACCTGGGCGAACAATTCTCTGGGGCGGGCAGGTTTGGTGATATAGGCGTCCGCACCTGCTTCCAGGCCTTCTACCTTGTCATCCACCTGGCTGCGGGCAGTGAACATGATTATTGGAGTGTTTTCTGTTGCTGGATTTGTGCGGATGGATCGGGCGATCTCATAACCATTGATATCAGGGATCATTACATCCAGAAGGATCAGGTCAGGATATTCCGTGTTTGCCAGTTGCAGGCCCTTATCCCCGGTGGTGGAAGCCAGGATTCGGAACCCTTTCCTCTCAAGCATGATGCCTACAAGCTTTAGAGTATCAATATCGTCGTCAATGATTAGAATCGTTTGTGCCATGATGCACCTCAGGGTTAACGATCAAAACCTGCAAATAGAATATACCATAGATTATAATGTGAAAATGGTATTCAAATCCCTTGATCAAGTATTACCAATTATCGAACCGCCGATTGTAGTTGGTATCTCCGGTGGCGTTGACAGCATGGTTCTTTTGCATGCCATGCAGGAAAAAGGTTATGCACCCATAGCAGCTCACTTTAATCATAAACTTCGAGGTGAATCAGGCCAAGAAGCAGAGAAAATTCAAAATTACTGCCTGGAAGTGGGACTTCCATTCCGGTCTGGATCTGGTGATGTGCGCAAATTTGCAGGTGATGGTGGGTACTCGATAGAAGAAGCTGCCCGCATTCTGCGCTACCAGTTTTTATTCAAAGTGGCAGTCACAGAAATGGCTGGAGCTGTGGCGGTTGCCCACCATGCGGACGATCAAGTTGAAACCATAATGATGAATCTGCTCAGAGGTGCGGGAACCAAGGGATTATCCGGAATGCAAGTCGTAAGTATCCCAAATCCCTGGCATGAAACGATCCCACTTGTTCGTCCCCTCCTAGAGGTTGCAAAAAAAGATTTGCTTTCCTACCAGCTTGAACATCAATTACCTGTGATCGAAGATCTTTCAAATCAGGATGAGATCCATTTTCGCAACAGGATCCGACTGACGTTGATACCTCAGCTGGAGGCACTTACTCCTGGTTTCCAACAACGGCTGCTGCAAACAGCTCAGATAGTATCAGCAGAAGACCAGGCGTTGGAATATTTTTGCGATATCGCCTGGGAAACCTGTCGGCACAGGCAAGGAGCTAGTTATCTTCAGCTTTCCCGTGATGAACTGCTGGATTATCCAGTAGCTGTCCAGAGGCGTTTGATCCGAAAAGCTTTAAAGAGCCTTCGTCCGGAATATCTTGAGTTAAGTTTCTTACAGGTAGAGGCGGCTCTGGATTTTATTAGAACACCGACTCGCAAATCGTCCAATTGGGTAGCCAAAGTCAATCTTTCTCAATCTCCCAAAATGGTAGTGTTATCGACCTGGGAAACAGATTTGGTCAAAAATCAGTTTCCCCAACTGTTGTCTCATAATCGTATCCAGATACCAGGCCAGGGAGAGATCTCCCTGGGGAATGACTGGTTCTTGATCATATCTGCTGTAGAGTATTCTCAAGAACAATATGATCGAGTAGAGATACCGGGTGGGGATTTCCTGGTCTGGATAGATAGATCTGCAATAACCAGAGATGCTGTATTAAGACCACGCCGGGAAGGTGACATGATCAAACCTCTTGGTATGGGGGGCAGCTCAATGAAAGTGTCGGATATGATGATCAATGAGAAAATCCCGGCTCCATATCGGGAAGATTGGCCGCTGATCATTGGTAATGGGACAGTTCTTTGGGTTCCAGGGGGGAGGTTGAGTCAGGAGGCGAGTATAACCGGCGATAGTGAGTCATTGTTGGAATTCCGGTTCATACGTCGTAAGAAATAGCTCGTCCTATATCAGGAAAGATTTCCTTCAGGATCCTCTTCAGAGGACTCTTCTTTGCTTAGTATCTGAAGTTTGCGGCTGACCTCGCGCCACTGCACTTCTGATATTCCTAATTTCTGTCTAATCTTATTTGGTTCCATTCCTGATCGCCAATCCTGTACTGCACTGGTCCAACGGCACATGGAAAAGGAGACCCGTTTTGTCATGCCTGCGTCTTTGCCCAGATCTTCCAAGATATATTCCAGCATGCGAGCAGACCAGGGGAAAAGGCGATCGTCCAGATTGTGGTGGAGACGATAGTCTTGATAGGCTGTAATCCAATTCTGGCTAAGTGTTAATTTCCTTTCTTTGTAGCGATTTTGGGGACTGGCGTAACGGATGAAAACTAGTGGGTCATCAGGAGCATCAAGCTGAATGTGATTGGGGCTTAAGGAAAGGCATTCTCCCTTCTTGATCCCGGTTTCCAATATGAGTGTGAATAACAAGTAGGAGCGTAGATCCGGATTCGGCATTAGGCGATAAGCCAGGGCAGTATCCAGGATGTTCTCTATTTCTTCCGGGGATAAAATTTCGGGAAGGGGACTGCGGACAGATTTTTGAATTACTTGTTCCGCAGGATTGGCGGGGATCACTCCACCTTCATGCAGCCAACGGAAGAAGGATTTCAGTGAGGTTATTCTGCGGGCAAGTGTTTTTGGACTGCAGGGAACTTTGCGCTCATGTTCCATCCAACGTAAAAAGTTGTTCAGGTCTGCCAGGCTAATCTCGCCGACCTGTCGATCTGGAGGCAAATAGGAAGCAAAGAGCCGTAAGTCACCGAGGAATGCGGTGATAGTATGGGGTGAACTTCCCTGATCATTCAGATAGATCTCCCAGGCCTGTAGGGCGGGAGCGAGAGTTATCCTGGGATTAATTTGGAAAGCGCCTTGGTTGATCATCTCCGAAATCCTTTCGTATAGCCAGTTTCTTAAGTTTACACGAGGCCCTTCAGTCTGTCAATAGAGAGGGTTTTTTGAGTCTATGCCAAAAATTCTTATAGCGTTTACGGATTTTGAAGAGTTACCGTACCGGCCTTGGTTTCAATGGTGAAATTCAGCCGGGGTCCCTGGCCATCAAGGTAGTATTCATT
>RCNB010001382.1_pt1 | contig 15244 bp, 11 predicted proteins | sample 2041321 | NCBI WGS metagenome assembly RCNB01 (sample SAMN09708232, study PRJNA481090) | Marine sediment metagenome, whole genome shotgun sequencing project. | reverse complement strand
ATGTGGCGATGGAACAGGGCCAGCGGTTCGCGATCCGTGAAGGCAGCCGCACCGTGGGTGCCGGAACCATCACCGAGATCATCGAATAGCCTTAAGAGCCCGTTCTTGGAGCGGGCCATTCGGATAGAGCGAGAAACGACAATGAGAGACATAGTGATCCTTCAATGCACCGAATGCAAGCGGCGAAACTACACCACTACGCGCAACAAGAAACAGCAGACAGAAAAGCTCCAGCTGAAAAAGTACTGCAGGTTCGACCGGAAGCATACACTGCATAAGGAGGTTAAGTAACCGGACGCCCTCAGTCTGAAGCGGTCCGTGCCGGGTCAGCCAAAGGCGGCCCGAGAGCGGATCGGCGGCAGACCGGCGTTCGCTATGACGATGAGTTGAAGGAGCAGGTGAGTAGCTCAACTGGCTAGAGCATCGGTCTCCAAAACCGAAGGTTGCGGGTTCGAGTCCTGCCTCACCTGCCAGTTATTCATGGAACATCTCATCGAATAGAATCCGGGTTCGCAAGGGAGGTCATAACCACCAGTGCTGAGCCGGAATTTACTTTCCCGAGTAAAAAGGAATTGAGATGAGCAAAAAGGTCAGATGGTACAAGAGATTGGTCCCTTTTTTTAAAGAAGTCAGGGCAGAGGTCAAAAAGGTCACATGGCCCTCACGCAATGAGGTGTACAGCACCACCATTGTCGTCATCCTGGCCACGATCTTTTTTGGGATCTACCTCTATATCATGGATTTGATCTTTTCCTATGCGATCACCCAAATTGAAGCTTTATTCTTATAAGTCGAGAAAATAATGTCCAAAAACTGGTATGTCGTACACACCTATTCCGGGTTCGAGAAATTCGTGTCGGAGTCCATCCACCAGCGGGCCGTGGAAATGGAAATGGAAGAACAGATCGGCCGCATCATAATCCCCACGGAGGGAGTGGTCGAGATCAAGGGCGGCAAGAAGGTGGTCTCCACCAAGAGGTCCTATCCGGGCTATATCCTGATCGAGATGGAGATGAGCGATGAGAACTGGCTGATCATCCGGGAGACGCCCAAGGTCACCGGGTTCGTCGGTTCCGGGAAGAGGCCGTCACCGCTGAGCAAGGATGAGGTCAGTCAGATCGTCGAACACATGGAGAGCACCTCGGCGAAGCCCAAGCCCAAACACTCTTTCGAGAAGGGCGAGGCCGTCCGGATCATCGACGGTCCATTCTTCAACTTCAACGGTATCGTGGAAGAAGTCAATTACGAGCGAGACACCCTCAAGGTCATGGTGACCATATTCGGGCGATCCACGCCCGTCGAGCTCGAGTTCTTACAGGTAGAGAAGATCTAGGAGGAACAATGGCCAAAGAAGTGGTAACGACGATCAAACTGCAGATCGAGGCCGGGCAGGCCAGCCCAGCCCCCCCGGTCGGGCCGGCCCTGGGACAGCACAATGTCCCTATCATGGATTTTGTACGTCAGTTCAATGACCGGACCGGCAAGATGGAACCGGGCACTGTGATCCCGGTGATCATCTCCGTATTCAAAGACCGGTCGTTCTCATTCGTGCTCAAGTCCCCTCCCGCCTCTTACCTTTTAAAAAAGGCCGCCGGCATCGCCAAGGGCTCCGGCGAACCGAACAAGGAAAAGGTCGGGAAGGTTACAAGACAGCAGCTGGAAGAGATAGCGAAGGCCAAGCTTGTGGACCTGAACGCCTATGACCTGGATGCCGCGGTGAAGATCATTGAAGGCACAGCAAGAAACATGGGATTGGAGATAGTCAGTGGCTAAACGAGGACAACAGTACAAAAAGGCAAAGGCAGCATTGGACCAGGACGAGTATGCTCTAGCTGAGGCCGTCGACCTCATGCAGGAGAACAGCTTTGCCAAGTTCGATGAATCCGTGGATATCGCCGTCAACTTGGGAGTGGATCCCAAACATGCGGACCAGATGGTCCGAGGCACCATCGTGCTGCCTCACGGCACCGGAAAAACCCAGCGTGTGTGTGTGATCGCCTCCGGAGAAAAGATCTCCGAGGGAGAGGAAGCCGGTGCCGATGTGGCGGGCGGCGAGGATCTGATCGAAAAGATATCCAAGGGCTGGACAGAGTTCGACGTGGTGGTCTCCACGCCAGACATGATGCGCGAAGTGGGCAAGCTGGGCCGGATCCTCGGTCCCAGGGGCCTGATGCCCAATCCCAAATCCGGGACCGTGACATTCGATCTGGCCAAAGCCGTAAAGGAAGTGAAGGCGGGGCGTGTGGAGTTCCGTGTGGACAAGACGAGCGTCGTGCACTCAACAGTGGGCAAACTTTCGTTTTCTGCTGAGCAGCTCCGGGAAAATGTGACGGCCTTCATGCAGGCCATCCAGCAGGCCAAGCCGGCCGTAGCCAAGGGAAAATACATCAAGAACATCTATATCTCAGCCAGCATGGGGCCTTCCTTCAAGATCACGGAAGCGTCCCTGGAGTTATAAGGAGAGGTTAAAGTGAGCGTCAACCGTGAAACGAAAGAAAATCAGGTCCAGGATCTGAAGGCAAGGTTCGACCAGAACAACACCTTCTATCTACTGGATTATGTCAACATTTCCGTGGGTAAATCCTCAGAACTGAGACGCCAGCTCCGCGAGAACGACTGCTCCCTGAGGGTTGTGAAAAACCGCCTGGCGCTGCGGGCTTTGCTGGAAGACTTCCCCGAGGATATCAGAGAGAGCTTCCAGGGCCCGACCGCCGTCGCCTTTACGGAGGAAAATCCCATTGGGCTGGCGAGGCTGCTCAAGGACTTCATCGCCCAGAACAAGATCCTCAAGGTGAAGGCCGGGATCGTGGAGGGTGATTTCCTCGCGCAGGACCGGTTCAAGGAGATCGCCAGCCTGACTTCCCGCAAGGACCTGGTCGCAAGACTGGGGTACATGATGGCTTATCCGTTGACTCAATTCCTGCGGAGCCTGAAGGCTCCCGTTACTACTCTGGGAAGCATGATGAGTCAATTGAAAGATAAAAAAGAATAGGATTTCTGTTTAAGCTTGGGAGGAGAACATGACAAAAGAACAAGCCAACGAGGCTGGTGATACGAAAGCAAAGGAAAAGACCAAAGAACAAAAAAAGGAGACCAAAGTGAGCAAATTAACCAAGGACGAATTCTTCGTGCATCTTGACAACCTGACCGTACTCGAGCTGGCGGATTACATCAAAGAATTCGAAGACAGATACGGCGTGAGTGCTGCTGCCGCCGTGGCTCCGGTCGCCGCCGCAGGCGCGCCTGCCGCAGGCGATGATGCCGCTGAAGCAGAACAGACAGAGTTCAATGTGGTTCTCAAGGAGATCGGCGATAAGAAGATCAATGTGATCAAGACCGTCCGAGAGGTCACGAGCCTGGGTCTCAAGGAAGCCAAAGATTTGGTGGACAGCGCACCCAAAGCCGTAAAGGAAGGCGTCAGCAAGGACGAAGCCGAAGAGATCAAGAAGAAATTCGAAGAGGTAGGGGCCATCGTTGAAGTGCAGTAGCCGGCTTTTTTTTGTGATCAAAAAATCCCTTCTGTGAGGGCGATATGCAGAACGAATCAAAAAATATTTACCGAGACAGGGTCGATTTCTCGAAGATCAAAGGCGTCTTCCCGATGCCGGACATGCTGGCTATCCAGAGAAAATCCTATAAGGAATACCTTCAGATGGAGCTGCTGCCCGAAGAAAGAAAAGACATCGGGCTCCAGGCCGCCTTCAAGGACATCTTTCCGGTATCGGATTTTAAAGAGACGACCCAGCTGGATTTTATCTCCTACTCCATCGGCAACTGGGAGTGCAAATGCAGCCGCCTCAAAGGCGTGGAAAACTCCCGCCGCAAATGCAATGGGTGCGGTACGCTGCTGCCTGCCGATATCGAGCTGACCGAGAAAGAGATCTGTCCATACTGTAATTCCATCAAGACCATCGAGATCCCGCTCTGCGACCACTGTGGTGACAGGGGGGAACTCAAGATGAAGTACAGCCCTCACGAATGCCTGCAGAAGGGGTATACTTTTTCCGTACCCCTGCGCATCAAGGTCCGCCTGATCTCCTGGGAAAAAGACCCTGTTTCCAAGGCAAAACGCCTGAAACACATCAAGGAGCAGGAGGTCTATTTCGGCGACATTCCCCTCATGACCGACAAGGGAACGTTCATCTTCAACGGCATCGAACGCGTTGTGGTCAGCCAGCTGCAGAGGTCGCCCGGCGTGTTTTTCCGGCCCGGGGACGGCAAGGGATTCTTTATCGGCAAGATCATTCCCTATCGAGGAGCTTGGGTCGAATTTGAATATGACGCCAAGAACTTCCTCTATGTGCGCCTCGACCGCAAGAAGAAATTCCTGGCAAGCGTATTCCTGCGCGCGCTGGGATTCGGATCCAATTCAGAGATCCTCCGGCTCTTTTATCATACGTTCACACTCTTTTCCAAGAAGGGCGCACTCTATTGGAAGCTGGAAGAAAACCTGATAGGCAAGACCCTGGGTGCGGATGTGATCCATCCCAAGACCAAGGCGGTGATCGCCACCGCGCGGAAAAAGCTGACGCACGAGCTGTTCGGAAAGCTCCAGAAAGCTAAAGTCGAAGCGGTCACTCTTTTTCCCAAGGAGTTGGAGGGAGCCCTGGCCGTGACGGAGATTCCCGATGTCATGGATCCCAACACGCCCATCGATGAGCCTCTCTGGGAGAAACTGGCACAGCACAAAGAGCCCTTTGAGGTGTGTTTCCCTGAGAAGGACAAGGTCGGGGATATCATCTCCAACACCCTGATCAAAGATACCACCAAGGACACCAATGAGGCCCTGGGTGAGATCTACAAGAAGCTGCGCCCGGGCGAGCCCCACACCATGGAGAGCGCCCACAACCTCTTCCATAACCTGTTCTTCAATCCGCAGAAATACAACTTTTCCCGGATCGGCCGCCTCAAGATGAACATCAAGCTGGACATGGATGCCTCCCTGGAGGAGAAGACCCTGACACCGCTGGATTTCGTGGCGGTGATCAAGTATCTCCTGGGGCTGCGCATCGATGAAGGGGCCGTCGACGATATCGATCATCTTGCAAACCGGCGTGTCCGTTCCGTCGGAGAACTGGTGGAAAATGCGTTCCGCATCGGGTTGACCCGCATGGAACGGACCATCAAGGAGAAGATGACCATTTCCACGGACCTGGCTTCGGCCATGCCGCAGGACCTGATCAACTCCAAGCCGGTTATCGCGGCCCTGAAGGAGTTCTTCGGCAGTTCCCAGTTGTCTCAATTCATGGACCAGATCAACAGCCTGGCCGAGATCACGCATAAGCGTCGTCTCAGCGCCCTCGGCCCGGGAGGGCTGAGCCGCGAGCGGGCAGGCTTCGAGGTCCGGGACATTCAAACGTCCCATTATGGCCGTATCTGCCCGATCGAGACACCGGAAGGCCCCAACATCGGACTCATCTCCTCCCTCAGCAGCTATGCCCGGGTGAATGATTTCGGGTTTATAGAGACGCCCTATCAGAAGGTCAAGAACAGTCGGGTCGTCGACCATGTGAAGATCCTCCACCCGGGGGACAGCAGCTTCAAGATCGGCGATATACTCGAAAATTCCGAGGTCCTTAAGGAAGGGCGGAAGATCCGGAAAGAGAATAAGAATGCCCAGGTCCCGGTAACGGAGTCGTTCTGCTTCTACCTGACAGCCTGGGAAGAGGAGCCCTACAACATCGCGCAGGCCAACGCTCCTGTGGACGACAAGGGCAATTTCGTGAACGACCTGGTCGGTGCCCGGCAGTTCGGAGACTTCAAGCTCATTCCCAAGGAACAGATCCACTATATCGATGTGTCGCCTAAACAGCTGGTGAGCCTGTCCACCTCTCTCATCCCCTTCCTGGAGCACGATGACGCCAACCGGGCTCTCATGGGATCGAACATGCAGCGCCAGGCCGTTCCGCTGCTCAATCCAGAGGCCCCTCTGGTGGGGACCGGGATCGAGCATCTGGTCGCCAAGGGTTCCGGAGATGTGATCATCTGCCGGCGGCCCGGCGTCGTGGAGTTCGTGGATGCGGAGCGCATCCTGATCCGCGTGGATGAGAAACGGGACGAAAAAAGCTACGATGTGGGGACCGATCTCTACCTTCTGATAAAGTTCCTGCGTACCAACCAGAACACCTGCCTCAACCACCGGCCTATCGTCCGCAAGGGCGACCGCGTGGAAGGGGGGCAGATCCTGGCTGACACTTCCTGCACTGACCAGGGCGAGCTGTCTCTGGGACGTAACGTCCTCTGTGCTTTCATGCCCTGGCGAGGATATAATTTCGAGGATGCCATCATCGTCAGTGAGAAGCTGATCAAGGGTGACATCTTCACTTCTCTCCACATCATCGAGGAGTCGCTGGAGGCTCGGGATACGAAGCTGGGACCTGAAGAGGTCACAATGGATATCCCCAACGTGCCGGAAAACCTGCTCCGCAACCTGGATGACAACGGGATCGTGCGTGTCGGCGCCAAGGTCAAATCCGGAGACATTCTGGTGGGGAAGGTGGCGCCCAAGGGTGAAACCCAGCTTTCGCCGGAAGAGAAGCTGCTCAAGGCGATCTTCGGTGAAAAGGCGCTTGATGTGAAAGACGCCTCCCTGTACTGCTCTCCCGGTATCGAGGGGACCGTGATCGACGTGCGTATATTCTCGCGCCGCGGGGTCGAGAAAAACCCTCGAGCCAAGGACGGCGAGATAGACGAGATCGCGAAGATGAAGCGCAACCTGGACGATGAGGTCCGCATTCTGGAAGGAGAGAAAGGACGCAAAGTCCGGTCCGCCCTGAAGGGCCAGACGATCATCAAGGACCAGAAGATCTCCGGCGTCGAGCTGAAGAAAGGAGATAAACTGACCCAGGAGATCCTCGACGAGGTGAAGCCGAAGGACCTGGGCAAGTTCAACCTCAAGGCCAATGAAAAGCGTGACCAGGAGATCAAGGACATCGAGAAGAAGGTCAAGCGGCAGATCGAGGCACTCAAGCTCATCCACAAGGAGAAGTCCGATACCCTGAAAAAGGGCGACGAACTGGCTCCGGGAGTCATCCAGGTCATCAAGGTCTACATCGCCATGAAGCGCAAGATGTCCGTGGGCGACAAGATCTCTGGCCGGCACGGCAACAAGGGGATCGTCGCCAAGATCGTTCCGGAAGAAGACATGCCGCGGCTGGAGGACGGGACTCCGGTTGAGATCGTACTGAATCCGCTGGGGGTTCCCTCGCGGATGAACGTGGGGCAGATCCTCGAGACCCACCTCGGCCTGGCCGCTAAGGCACTGGGGCTCTGGATCGCAACACCGGTCTTCGACGGGATCTCCGAGAACGAGATCAAGGAGCTCCTGGTCAAGGCCGAACTGCCCCCTTCGGGTAAGCATCCTCTCTTCGATGGAATGACCGGGGAGAAGCTCCACAGCGAGGTTACGGTTGGCTACATCTATATAATGAAGCTCTATCACCTGGTGGATGACAAGATCCATGCACGGTCGACCGGCCCCTATTCGCTGATCACCCAGCAGCCGCTCGGTGGCAAGGCTCAGTTCGGCGGCCAGCGCTTCGGAGAGATGGAAGTGTGGGCGCTGGAGGCCTACGGAGCCGCATACTGCCTGCAGGAACTGCTCACGGCCAAATCCGACGATGTGGAGGGCCGGGCAAAGATCTATGAGGCCATCGTGAAGGGCGACCTGGATTTCTCTCCGGGGCTGCCGGAATCGGTCAATGTCCTCATCCGCGAGCTTCAGAGCCTGTGCCTGAATTTCGAGCTTGAGAAGTCTACGAAAGACGAGGTCCTGCCCTGGGGCATTGATGTCCCCCAGATCTTCAAAGGAGATAGATGATGGATATCCGACACGGAATGGGAGGCAAGCCCAAGGTAGACTTCGATCAGGTCCGCATCAGTCTTGCTTCCCCGGAAAAGATCTTGAGCTGGTCCTGGGGAGAGGTCACCAAGCCGGAGACCATCAACTACCGCACCTTTAAACCCGAAAAAGACGGACTTTTCTGCGCCAAGATCTTCGGGCCCATCAACGACTACGAATGCCTGTGCGGCAAATACAAGCGCATGAAATACCGGGGCATCATCTGCGAGCGTTGCGGCGTGGAGGTAACCCGCTCCAATGTCCGGAGGGAGCGCATGGGCCACATCAAACTGGCGTCACCCGTGGCCCACATCTGGTTCTTCAAGGGAACGCCCACGCGCATCGGGCTTGTCCTCGACCTCTCCATCAAGGACCTGGAGAAAGTCCTGTATTTCGAATCCTACATCGTGATCGATCCGGGGGAGACACCGCTCAAAGAGAACCAGCTGCTCACAGAGGAAGAATTCAAGGAAGCCCAGGAAAATTTCGGTGACGGCTTCACCGCCTCTATCGGAGCGGAAGCCATCAAGAGGCTCCTTCAAAAGATCGACATCAACAAGGAAGGCGAGCGCCTGCGCAAGCTCATGAAGACAGAGACCTCGCAGCAGAGGAAGCTCCGGCACGCCAAGCGCCTCCGGGTCTTCAAGGCCCTGAAGACCTCCGAGAACCGGCCCGACTGGATGATCCTGGATGTCATTCCTGTCATCCCGCCGGATCTCCGCCCCCTGGTCCGCCTGGACGGCGGCCGCTTCGCCACCTCTGATCTCAACGACCTTTACCGCCGGGTTATCAACCGCAATAACCGCCTTAAAAAGCTGATCGACCTGCGGGCGCCCGAGCTGATCATCCGCAATGAGAAGCGCATGCTGCAGGAGGCAGTGGACGCGCTCTTCGACAACGGAAAACGGGGCCGTGTGCACCTGGGTGCCAACCGCCGCCCCCTCAAATCCCTGAGCGAAGCCCTGCGAGGCAAGCAGGGTCGCTTCCGGCAGAACCTCCTTGGGAAACGCGTGGATTACTCCGGCCGATCGGTCATCGTGGTGGGGCCCGAACTCAAGCTCAACCAGTGCGGACTGCCCAAAAAGATGGCCCTGGAACTCTTCAAGCCTTTCATCTTCCATAAACTGGAGAAGGAAGGCCTCGTGCCGAGCGTGAAGATCGCGCGCGAATGGCACGAACAGGAACGCCCGGAAGTCTGGGACTTTTTGGAGGAGGTCGTCAAGGAGCACCCCATCCTCCTCAACCGGGCCCCGACGCTGCATCGTCTGGGGATCCAGGCCTTCGAGCCGATCCTGGTGGAAGGCAAAGCGATCCAGATCCATCCGCTCGTGTGCGCGGCCTTCAACGCCGATTTTGATGGCGACCAGATGGCCGTTCACGTACCCCTCTCGGTCGAGGCCCAGATCGAGGCCAAAACCCTGATGCTCTCGACCCAGAACATCCTCTCGCCGGCCAACGGCCGGCCGGTGGCCATACCCAGTCAGGACATGGTGCTGGGCTGCTATTACCTGACATTGGAGCGTCCCGGCCTGAAGGGTGAGGGCCGGACCTTCGCATCTGAAGATCAGGTCCTGCTGGCCATGGAGGACCGCGAGATCGACCTCCACTCCCGGATCAAGCTCCGGTTCACGGGGCCGTTCATGAACGTCGCCATCTATTACGATGACCAGGCCGTACTGAACTGTCCTGTCAAGGAGATCGAGCACGATCTGATCGAGACCACGCCCGGACGGATCATCTTCAACAGCATCCTTCCCGAGAAGGTCCCCTTCGTCAACGGCATGCTGAAAAAGAAAGGCCTTGAGAGCCTGGTCTTCTATACATACCTGAAAATGGGGCTGGAGCTCACCGTCTCGGTCCTGGACGACATGAAGAGCCTGGGTTTCGACTACGCTACATCCGCAGGATTTTCTCTGGGTATCGATGATTTTATCATCCCCAAGCAGAAGCAAACCCTCGTCACCAAGGCCCAGAAGGCTGTCCAGAAGGAGGAAGATCTGTACCAGGAGGGCGTCATCTCTGCCCGAGAGCGGTTTAACCGCGTGGTCGAGATCTGGGGAACCACTACCGAAAAGGTCTCCAGTGTCATGATCGACGAGATGGAAAAAGCCAGCTTCGAGGGCGGGGACCTGAATCCCCTGTTCGTCATGGCCGACTCGGGATCCCGGGGAAACAAGCAGCAGATCCGTCAGCTGGCGGGGATGCGGGGGCTGATGAGTAAGCCCTCCGGTGAGATCCTGGAAACTCCGATCACGTCCAACCTGCGTGAGGGCCTTAATGTGGGGCAGTACTTCACCTCGACCCACGGCGCCCGCAAGGGGCTGGCCGACACCGCCCTGAAGACCGCCAATTCGGGCTACCTGACCCGCAAGCTCGTGGACGTCAATCAAGAAGTGATCGTGGATGAGCACGACTGTGGGACACTCAAGGGAGTCAATGTGGGTGCCATCGTCGAGAACGGAGAGCTGATTGAGCCTTTCGAAGACCGCGTCGTGGGCCGCTTTTCCTTGGAAAAGGTCCTGCATCCTGACACCAACGAGGTGATCGTCGATATCAACGAGGAGATCACGGAAGAGATCTCGCAGAAAGTCGAGAACCTGGGCATCGAACGGATCCGGATCCGCTCGAACCTCACCTGTGAGTCCAACCGTGGCGTGTGCCAGCTCTGCTACGGCCGCGACATGTCGACCGGACGCATGGTCGAGCTGGGCGAGGCCGTGGGAGTCATCGCGGCCCAATCCATCGGAGAACCGGGGACCCAGTTGACCATGCGGACTTTCCACGTGGGAGGTATCGCCATGGGAGGGGCCGAGCGCTCCCGGCTGGAGGCCAAGAACGACGGCGTGATCAAGTTCAACAACCTGAAGTCGGTCACGAACCGCGAAGGAAAGATCATCGTCGTCAACCGGAATGCAAACATCACCATCCTGGATCAGCGAGGCCGGGAAGTCGAGCACTACCAGGTGCCCTATGGGGCCAAGGTCACGGTCCAAGACGGTGTGGAGGTCAAAGCCCGCCAGGAATTCGCCGAGTGGGATCCGTTTTCTACTTTGATTATGAGTGAGGTTGCCGGCGTCGCCTATTTTCATGACGTGGTCCTGGGACTGACCATGGAAGAGGTTCAGGATGAATTCACGGGCCTGATCACACCGGTTGTGACCGATCCCAAGGACGAAAAGATGCAGCCCCAGATCCAGATCCTGGATGCCAAGAAGAAGGACGATAAGGGCAAATCCGTGATGCTGCGGAAGTACTTCTTGCCCTCCGGGGCCAACATGGAAGTCAAGGACGGGGACAAGATCCATGCGGGTGACGTACTGGCGAAGATCCCCCGGGAAGCCACCCGTACCAAAGACATCACCGGTGGTCTGCCCCGGGCCGAAGAGCTGTTCGAGGCCCGCCGTCCCAAGAATCCCGCGGTGATCTCGGAGATCGACGGCGCCGTCAAATACGGCGGGCTGGTGCGGGGACACCGGAAGATCACCGTGCACAACGAGCGGGGTGGTGAGAAAGAGTACTTCGTCCCCAAGGAAGCCCATCTGATCGTCGGCGAAGGCGAACGTGTCAAGGCCGGGACGCCCCTCATGGACGGCCCCATCAATCCACACGATATTCTCAAGGTCCTGGGCGAGAAGGAACTGGCCGAATACCTCCTGAAGGAGGTCCAGGCGGTCTACCGACTCCAGGGCGTGGCCATCAATGACAAACATATAGAGGTCGTCATCCGCCAGATGCTTCGCTGGCTCAAGGTGGAGGAAGTGGGTGACACGGAACTCCTCGTGGACGAGCAGCTGGACAAGTTCATGTTCCAGGAAGAGAACGAGAAGATCATCAAGCGCGGCGGCAAACCGGCCAAGGCGCGCCCCCTGTTGTTGGGCATCACGAAGAGTGCATTGAGCACGGATTCGTTCATTGCCGCCGCCTCTTTCCAAGAGACCACGCGGGTTCTGACAGAAGCCAGTCTCTACGGAAAGGTCGACCACTTGCGCCGGCTCAAGGAGAACATCATCATGGGCCGTCTTATACCCGCAGGAACCGGTTATCGGTTCTACCGAAACGTGGAGCTGACAGAAGAAGTGGAAGAGGAAAGGGGAGATGAGATGGACCTCCAGCTGGAGGCGGCCAGAGCGCTTTTGGAGAAGCCGTAAATAGTGCAAATTCCTTGACATAGCAGACAGGGTTTGCTAAGATCGCAACATTCGTCTCGACGAATTTTGCCTCGAGTTTTCGGAATAGATTATTAATAAAGATAAGGAGTAGTTTTTTGCCGACTGTAAATCAACTCGTAAGAAAAGGACGAGCCGCTAGAAAGGACAAGAGCAAGTCTCCTGCGCTGGAGAGCTGTCCGCAGAAGCGCGGGGTGTGCACGCGTGTGTTTACCACTACTCCCAAGAAGCCGAATTCGGCCATGCGCAAGGTTGCGAGAGTGCGGCTCACGAACAACATAGAAGTCACAGGATACATTCCCGGTGTCGGGCACAATCTCCAGGAGCACTCCATCGTGCTCATCCGGGGAGGACGTGTCAAGGACCTGCCGGGTGTCCGTTACCACGTCGTCCGCGGCACCCTGGATTGCGAGGGTGTCCAGGATAGGGCCAAAGGCAGATCCAAGTACGGAAGCAAGAAGCCCAAAGAGAAGCGGATCGCAGGAAAGTAGAGGAGTCCGAAATGCCCCGAAGAGGTCACATCAAGAGAAAGGCTCTGAAACCGGATCCTTTCTATAACAGCCTGCTCATCTCCCAGTTCATCAATTCCGTGATGCAGGGAGGGAAGAAGAGCGTCTCGCAGAAGATCGTCTATGGGTCCATGAACACCATCAAGGAAAAGGCCCAAGAAGATCCTTTGAAAGTCTATGAAAAGGCGGTGCAGAACGTGCGGCCCCTGTTAGAGACCAAGTCTCGCCGGGTCGGTGGCGCCACCTATCAGGTTCCCATAGAGGTACGTCAATCTCGGTCCAGCACCCTGGCGGTGCGCTGGATCATCCGCTTTGCCAAGGAGCGGCCGGGAAAGACCATGACCGATAAGTTGGCCAACGAGATCATGGATGCGGCCAATCAGAGGAGTGGCTCGGTCAAGAAGAAAGAGGACACCCACAAGATGGCTGAGGCCAACCGGGCATTTGCCCACTATAGATGGTAGTCTCCCAGTAAAGGAGCAAAGATACTGAGAGATTTAATGCTGATGCATATGGAGCGAAGAGTTGAAACGCGTAGACCCTATCGAGCGTGTACGGAATATCGGCATCTCCGCTCATATCGATGCAGGGAAAACTACCACTACTGAGCGCATCCTGTTTTTTGCCGGCATCACCTACAAGATGGGTGAGGTCGATGAGGGCACGGCCGTCATGGATTGGATGGCCCAGGAACAGGAGCGTGGTATTACGATCACTTCCGCCGCGACCGCGTGTCGGTGGAAGGGACACAAGATCAACATCATTGACACGCCCGGTCATGTTGATTTCACCGTCGAGGTTGAGCGGTCACTTAGAGTCCTCGACGGCGCCATTGTGATTCTTTGCGGCGTTGGCGGTGTGGAGGCACAATCCGAGACCGTCTGGCGCCAAGCAGACAGGTATCAGGTCCCTCGGATTGTCTATGTCAATAAGATGGACCGGATAGGGACCGATCCGGACAAGGCTGTCCGGGAATTGCAGGAACGGTTGGGGGCGACTCCCCTGGTCATCCAGATTCCCATGGGCCGCGAGGATGGATTCCGGGGAGTCATAGACCTGGTCGAGATGAAAGCTATCGACTGGGGGAGTGACCTGCTGGGAACCCAGTTCGAGATCCAGGAGATCTCGGGCGAGTACAAGGAAGAGGCGGAAGCCAAAAGGAATGTTATGTTGGAACAGTTGAGCGAGATCGACGACAACCTCCTGGAGAAGTACGTGGAGGGTGCGGAGATCTCTGCCCCGGAGATCCGGGAGGCGATCCGATGCGGTACCATCGACCTGCAGTTCTTCCCTGTCCTGTTCGGGGCCTCTTTTAAGAACAAAGGTGTTCATCCCCTGATGGACGCGGTGGTGGACTACCTGCCCTCACCTGTGGAGGTTCCGCCGGTCACGGGGCTGCATCCGCGAACGGGAAAGGAAGAGACCCGCGAGGCTCGGGACGATGAGCCCTTCTCCGGGCTTGTGTTCAAGATCATGAATGATCCCCACATGGGCACCCTGTCCTTCTTCCGTGTGTACTCCGGCAAGGTCAAGATTGGATCTCCGGTATACAACGCCAACAAGGATACGGAGGAGCGGCTCACACGGCTCCTCGAGATGCATTCCAATAAGCGGAAGGACATCAAGGAAGTGTTCGCGGGCGATATCGCGGCTCTGGCTTCCATGAAGAACCTATCCACCGGAGATACGCTCTGTGCCCGCAACCACCCCCTGGTGCTCGAGAACATCACGTTCCCCGAGCCCGTCATCATGTCCCATATCGAACCGAAGTCCCGCAGCGACCATCAGAAGCTCACCGAAGTCCTCGAGAAGCTGACCAAGGAGGACCCGACGTTCCAGGTCAAGCAGGATCCCATGACCGGCCAGACACTGGTCCAGGGCATGGGGGAACTGCACCTGGAAGTCCTGGTGGACCGGATGGCCCGGGAGTTCGGTGTGCGGGTCAACCTGGGTAATCCCCAGGTGGCCTACAAGGAGACCATCACCCAGAAGGCCAAGGGTGAAGGCCGGTATGAGAAACTCATCGCCGGCAAGCTCCAGTTCGGGCACTGCGTCGTCGCGATCGAACCGTCGGATCAGGACGGGCTGATCTTCGAAAATGCCTCCCGGCCGGGAACCCTGCCGAACGATATGATCGCGGCCGTCGGCGCCGGCGTGCGCGAGGCCATGGAAGTGGGCGTGATCGCCGGCTTCCAGGTCACCAAGGTCAAGGCATCCTTACTCGATGGCAGTTTTCGGGATGATGCCTCTGTCCCGCTGGCCTATAAGATCGCGGGATCCCTGGCATTCAAAGAGGCGGCCCGGCAAGCGGCCCCGGCCCTGCTGGAGCCGGTCATGAGCCTGGTGGTCATCTCTCCCGATGAGTATGTGGGAGACATCGTCAGCGACCTCAACAGCCGGCGCGGCCGTATCGAAGGCCTGGAGATGCAGGCCGGTTCGCGGGTTGTGAATGCGGTGGTGCCTCTCTCGGCGATGTTCGGATATGCAACCAGTCTCCGCACCCTGACACAGGGGCGGGGAGTGTTTTCCATGGAGTTTTTTACCTACCAGAAGGCGGCCGCGTCCGTGATGGATGCGATTATCGCCCGGATCGAGGGCAAGGTCCTCGCTTGAGCAGCGGAAACGAGCGAGGGACGTGGAGACAAGGAAAGTAAGGAGGTAAGGCAAAATGGCGAAGGAAAAGTTTGAACGCACGAAGCCGCATTTGAACATAGGCACGATTGGTCACG
>RCNB010004753.1_pt1 | contig 15263 bp, 16 predicted proteins | sample 2041321 | NCBI WGS metagenome assembly RCNB01 (sample SAMN09708232, study PRJNA481090) | Marine sediment metagenome, whole genome shotgun sequencing project. | reverse complement strand
AGGAACGTTGTGGTCTCAGGTTTGGAGAGTTTCGAGGAGTATAATCTTCGGTAGCCGCCTTTCCCTGTTGTCTCAACATAGTTAAGAAGCCCGTGCTCAACCGATGCATTCAAGAAATTTATGATACTTGCCCTGCTAATAGTACCGGGTAGCTGTATGTTTGCCTGCTCCCATACTTGGCGTGAGCTTAATGTTTCCTCGCTGTTCCAGAGGATGTCAAGAGATATGATTTGGTATGGTTTGAAGAACATAGCCAAACCCGTTTCCGATAAATCTACAGTTAGATCCATTTCCCAACCTACATCCGTCAATGAGATATAAACATTACCAAAATGGTAAAGCAGTTAATCGATGATTTTATCCTCATATCATCATGTTGGGTTCGTAGCCTACAAAACCCACCCAATTACTCTCACTACTTGCGAGAATAGTGATAATAGACACTAAAAGCACCGTTCATTTAGGTTCTACTAGACGGTAATAGAAGAACCATACAAAAAGAGGCACAAACCATGAAATGTATATGGAAATGGAAATGGATAGACGACCCTTGGAAAGGAGAAGAATACGGTAAAGTAGGAGAAATAGTAGCAAAAGCTATGAAAGAACATCCAGAGGACTTTCCCAAGATGAGTCCAGGAATCCACAAAGGAAGAGGAGTTGGATTCAGACTAGTCGAGGGGACATACGAACAGATGAAAAACTTGGTTGCTATTTGGTCGCCTGTAGAGGAATGGAAACTTGAAGTTTACTTCGAGGGAGAGGACCTTTCAAAAGCTCTCAAGAAATGGTACCCTGATCGTTTCTAAACCACTCCCTTCTTTCCACCATTTTTTCTAACTCAGATCAATCGAATATTTTATCCTCACATCACCATAACCATATGTCATGATTGAGTATCTTCCACTTGTATTGACTGGGATTGGAATCATTGTCTCGATTCTCTATTACACCATGAACCTAAGAAACGCAAACAAAACATGAGAACTACAACTAAAAGCACAACAACAAGCCACAGAGACAAGACAAGCACAAATATTCATGAACATATACAGTCAAATGTCAACCCCTGAAGCACAAACAAACTATCTTGACGTAGAAACAATAGAAGTAAACAATTACCAGGACTGGGAAACCCTAAAACAAGATCGAGACAAGTTCAAAGTACTAGGATGGTATTTCTCATTTTATACAGGTATAGGAGTATTGATTCAAGAAGAGTTGATTGATGTAAGATTAGTGGCTAAGATGATGTCTGGGAATATTGCTTGGTTTTGGAATGAGTATCGAGATGGTATCTATCGGATGAGGGTTCAGCAAAATTGGCCTAGGTGGGGTATTATGCTTGAGTATCTTTATGATCAGGTAGTTGAGTATGGGGAGAAGTATCCTGAGCTTGAAATAGCAACTCCCGAAAAAATCTAACATAATCGATGATTTTATCTTTACTTTACATTAGTACTATATGGATTGTGTATGTCTGAAGAAATACTAGTTGTCGGTTCAGGTGTAGGTGGAGCTACACTAGCTAAAGAACTATCTAAAAATGGTAAAAAAGTAACTATACTTGAAGCAGGAGCATACCCAAAAATAGGAACAGAAAGACGTGCACTCAATTATTTTACAGGAGGCTTATGGGGTCCAGGAGAATTCAGCACAGACAAAGTAGAGATTCTTCGAACCAGAATGGTGGGTGGTTCATCCGTAGTCACAATAGGAAACGGTGTAAGAACTCTACAAAACGAGTTTAAATCCAATGGAATAGAACTCGAAGAAGAATTCCAAGAAGCTGAACGTGAACTAAACATAACTACATGCCCAGAGAAAAACATGGGCCAAAGAACCAAGCTACTAATGAAAGCATCCGAAGAACTAGGATACACAAATAAACCCATGCCAAAATTCATAGATTTCTCAAAATGCACTGGATGTGGAAACTGTGGAATCGGATGCATCTACGGCGCAAAATGGACCTCACGAGACTATATTGGAACAGCATACAAATACGGAACAAAGCTACTAACAAATCACCATGTACAAGAGGTACTCTACAATGGAGACCAAGTACTAGGTGTAAAAGTTCGTACACCAAACGGAGTCAAAGAAATAGAATCAAATAAAGTGATTCTTGCCGCAGGGGGACTGGGAACACCTGTTATTTTACAGAAATCAGGGATAGAAGCAGGCAGTCACTTGTTCGCTGACCCATTAATAAACACATTTGGTATCAAACGAGACGCAACTTTTCCTAATGAATTAGGGATGGCTACAATTATAGACGAGTTTCATGACACAGAAGGGTATATTCTGTCACCTTTCATGGAAGGACCTCTTGATTTACTTACTGACCGTATTCCTTTGTTAAGAAAAATTGGTGTTCGAAACTATAGTAAGTTGATAGGAGTCATGACGAAGATCACTGATTTACCGAATGGAAGGATTTATCCTGATGGGTCTTTCGAGAAGCCTATGCTACGAGTGGATAGGGAGAAGATCGATAAGGGTTTTAGTCGTTCTAGGCTTATGTTAGAGGCTGCAGGCGTTGATCCCAAGTCCATTTTTTGTACACATATTAGGGCAGGTCATCCGGGTGGAACCGCTGGTGTTGGCCGTGTTGTTAACAAAGAATTGGAGACTGAGGTATCTGGTCTTTATGTTTGTGATTGTAGTGTTTTCCCTGTTACCCCTGGAAAACCTCCTGTGTTGACAATTATCTCCTTAGCAAAATACCTCGCAAAACAATTCTTCATCCCCAATCGATGATTTTATCATCACTTCACAGACGTTTCTAGCAAGGAATATTTGCGTGTGCATCATCTTGTCGAGCGTACTAAACCTTTAGGTGGAGGATGATTGAAATGGTAGATCCTAGTCCCAACGATTCTCACTTTCTCAAGTTCCTCAAGATCTGAAACATAACCTTTGATTGTTGTGAGTCTGTATCCCCATTTATCATAGAAAGCCTTGACAAGTTCTCTCATCTCAATTCCTTCACTACCCATTTCCTCAATAGAACTCAGCATGAGATCCATTCTTTCTTTCACGGACATCCCAACACCTCTTCATTCAAGAGTATACGTTATGAGCAATATACAATTAACGAAGTTCTCAACTCGTATCATGATTAGAATCAGCTAACGCGTACCTAATCGAAGATTTTATCCTCACATCACGTTAACCATTAGCTGCGCGCGCGGATACTTAACGTCTCACGTTTCGTGTGACTTTGCTGGAGGATTAGTGTTGAGAGGAAGTGGAAAGAAAGGTCCATGGCAGTTAACCAGCTATAGGCTCTTCTTCTCTATTTTTCCATCGTTTATAGACTGCTATTACCAGGTACTCCAGGCTGGTGAACAGAAACACGTATCCTAGCGCCGGGTTCCTCATAGAGAAAACGTACCACAAAACTCCTGCAAGAACTCCCCCAGCCAAGAAAACATTCCACCCACGGCTCCTGTTAAAGAACACAATGACGCCACCGTAGAACACGAACAATAGAACCGGTAGGACATCCCTCGCACCGGGATCCTCCACTGGGGGAGTCTGGGGGATAAACTCTACCATGGAAACCTCATCCATGTATGCCTTAGAGGTACTTATCTCCCCGCTGCGCACAGCCGCCACGGCGGTGTTAATCGTGTTCCCTGCTGGTACCCAGTAGTCAGGGTAGAACCCAAGCTCCTCCCTGTAGACATTATCGGTGAACACGTTTAGGGAGATGGGCAACATGACCTGTAGACGGCTGTTTGGAAGCAGGTGCATGGTCATCTGACCGTAAGTCAAAGCACCGCCACTGTTCTCCCCCACCAACACCACGTTATCCACCTGCTGCAGGTAACATAGGAACCCCTCTGCGGCTGACCCTACGTAGGAGTCCACCAGCACAATCAGGGTTTTATTGTTCTCTATCTCCAGGGGGGACGGCACCACGTATGATGACCAGTGAGCCTCCACATCATCCTCCTCAACCATCTCCGAGACGCCCCTGAACTGGTTAACCTTCTGGGGGTAGCCCTGGTTCTTCAGCTCCGGATAGTTATGGAGCAGGTACGAGAAATAGTTGGCCCGACCCATCATGCTGGTCTCACTCACCAGTTCACTGTAGATTTGGATCGACCCCGGGTTATGCCCAGTGTAAGAGGTGACCCACTGCCTTGCGTACATCGTGTTACCGCCGCCGTTCCCACGGATATCAACGACAAGGCAAGGCGCGTCCTTGTACTTTGTGGCGCACTTAAGAAACTCGTCAATGTACTCTTTATGGTGGTCGCTGAAGGAGTACATTCGCAGCACAGGTACGCCGCCCACAACGTTCTCCGCGAAGATCTCCCCGCCAATAAATTCCGAGTTCACAAGCTCCACCAGTAGATGTTCATCCCTGTCCTCCAGCACCAGCTCAAGTGGCGCAGGATGCTCAGGGGAAAGCACTCCGATCCGTGGCACCGCCTCCCCGTTGGAGTACAGTGAGGGAAACATGTAGCCTTCCGGGTTTTCACCGTTAATAGAGACAACACCTTGGTACTCGTCGTCGATACTAATGGAGTAGCCCTGAGGCTCCTGCCTAAACACGTATGCATCGCTGTACCAGAAATCCCGATGTGCCCCGTACCGATGACCACCGATGGATAGATGGCAGTCGTGCAGAAATTTGAGGTGCCTGTAAAGGATGTCTGTTAACTCGCTACCTCGGAGGATTATCTTTCCATCCAGCTCGGCTAGGATACCTTCCTTGGCTCCTTGAAAGTCCCCTTTATCCTTAAAGTACCCGTACCCAGCGTAACCGTTCTCCAGCAGATAGAAAAGCCTCTCAACATCGTCCCTCGCTGCCCCCGCTGTAATAAAAAGTGGCTCCCTGTAACCCTTATCCGCCAATAAGGCATCAAAGGGAAGCTCCTCCTCTCCAGCCTCGTGCTGCATCTCGGAGACGGTGTTCTCCACCAGGTACGACGGACTAAAGATGAGCTCCCTGCGAGTCCAGTCACCCGAACTAGCCTCCTTCTGCTGCCCATACACCAAATTGAATGTTGGAAAAGAGAGGAGGAGGACAAAGGAAACGGCTAAAAGTTGATGCCAAGTTGACGAGTTCATTATTCTGTTATGCATCTATTTCGTAGGTACAGAACCAAGTAAACGTATAAGGTTAGCCTCGGAGAGATGAGAAAAACAAGAGGAAAGGCGTAATTAATGAGATATTTTCTCAAGATGGTTTTTATAGAGAAAACAAGGATGCGCGCGCGCTTCAAAAAAATAAGGAGTTCAAGACTCTTTATACCATTGTTCAGGAGCGCTATCCTTCTCCGGATCATAACCAGCTGGTAAAATTGCTTCAATTCCAAGGATCTCCGTCACAAAGACCTCCACAACGCCTTTCACAATGGAACCTTCAACCAAGTGACCACCCACCGTTGGAACATCCCAAGCTCCTCCAATAACATAATGAATAGCTGGGAATGGAGTAGGTTTGCCGTTCTCGATTCTGGTATGAATCATGCCGCTCATGCTAATGAGCATACTCAGGTTCTCGTAGCTTGCATTCCTCTCTGTATGCCAGTTCTCAGGGTCCTGGGTGTTTGGAACCCATACAGCCATCTTAGCTGGACTGAATCCACCCATGAATGCTGCGTGAATCTTACCAAAAGTGATTTTTTTGTCTATCGCGAACTTTTGGATCGCTTTGTAGACATCGGCTCCAGTTGTTAGCCTTATGATAAACTCTCTGCCTCTTTTACACTCTACTTGGTGATACTGGTCAGGGCTAGATGCTTCGCTTTCCCATGATTCTTTCATATTAACCGTTTATTGTATTCAGTGATGGAGTATAATATTTTTGTATCGACGCACGCACGCGGGTTTGGGTTCTAAAAGTATACAATGTAGCTGGTTTACGAGCTGGTTATCTATTTGTTACTGATAAGGAGTTGATGGAAAAGGCAAGTAAAGCAGGTTTTTCCTCATTAATGATGCCTTCAAACTTTGCGAAAGCTGCTGGCCAAGTTATGCGCGCGCATCTTTCATCCGATGGTTAATAGAATAGAACTACAAGTACACGCGCGCGCAAGTTATATAGGGTGTAATTACTAACCTTAATATGGGTCGTAAAAGCCTCGCACAACAAATATTCGAAGAATACAAGAAAGAAGAACCAGGAGAAGATACTTGGTTAATAATTTACGATTTTCCAGGAATAAAACCCACAGGCAAATTCTACGACAACCTAAACAGAATCAAATCATTAGCAAATGATGGCCAACTTGTCCAATACAGCGTCTACATGACAAAAGACCAACGAGCAGCCAAAGCAATGCGAGACCTGGTAAAACACTATGATGGAATGGTCATGATGTTCAAAGGAGAACTCGTAGACTTATAAGGGCTGTAATTACTACCTAAATTATGGGTAGAAAGAGCCTCGCAGAGCGCGCGCCTAACTAAAAAATTTATCAAATTCATGTAAACGCACACCTGGAAACCACACCTTTTCAAACCGCCTAGATCATACGTTAGCCTGGGCCTGTTTCTGTTTCTACTAAGATTTCTCGCAAAAGTTCAAGCAAGCGGTGAACTTCTTCAGCCACCTGAATCCCTGCAGGATTTAATTTCAGGTGTTTTGACACTCCCTTCTTGCCAGGCGTGTTTCTTATCTGCTCCTCCAGAAGGCCCAGGTATTGAAGCGTTTTTATTGCCCTGTTGAATTTGGTCTTGTTTATACCACCAAATTCAGCTAATCTCTGAAGCTTCATCTTTGGGTGATCTCTTCCATGACGCACGTAGAGGAGTTCAATTATTCTCAGGCTAGCTTTCTCTTCGTCTAGGGCTTCGATGGGTCTCAATCCACACCTTCTCCTGTGTAACCTTTGTATTTGGGTGAGTTAAATATCGCTGTCCGCATGAGCCTATACACTTCAAGGATGAGAACATCCACTTCATTTCCATATTCGTGAAAATAAAAAGTGATAGCATGTGTGTATTTGGTTCCAGAAACCAGTAAATGAATCCATAAGCCATAACCGGTTCTTATCCAATTTGGTTCCTATAACCGTGAAACAAATAAAACGCGCAAATAAGACATGCATTTTAATCACGTATGTTATTCATTTCTCGTTTTTTAGAAGCGAATACCTTCACTTGCGGTCACATGCGTGGTACTCGGGCAAATTGAGGTTAGGTGCCTCGCCTAGGCTGCGGAGTGGATCGAGGTACATGGTGACGCAAACGACGACCGCGTGACACGAAGAGCTCCGCGTGGAGGAGGGTACCCTATTCCGCGCGCGCCGCCGGTTCGAACCATCAATATACCGCGATGTTACCGCTGATCCGTCGATGTTTGTCGTTGATCCATCAATGTTTATCACTGGTACATCGATTCTTGCCGCTGATCCGTCGATGTTTATCACTGATTCATCGATTCTTGCCGCTGATTCATCGATTCTACCGCCGTTGATCCGTCGATGTTTACCGCTGGTACCTCGATTCTTGCTGCTTGTGCTGAGGCTTACCTGCTCCTAGATCAGGAAACCCCTGTATATGCTGCCATTGTACCTTGGACGAGGTGCTGAGGGCCTCAGACCCTCAGGGTCTCAGCTAGCCAGCTACCTACCCAGCCAGACACCTCATCAAATACCTTACCACCTCGAGTAAGCACACCATCCATACCGTATCGTAGATTTTTTTCTTCACTGGGTAAGTATTCCCTTCTCATGAAACATGAATCCTATGCACGTATTTCACGTTTCATGAAACAGATATCAGATCGCGCGCGCCCTTGAATATGTCCCATGGGAGTAAACGCGAACGTGCGCGCAACAACAGATAACGGGTTCAGTGGTTTTATTATCCATGAATCTATTCTTGACTGAATGAGTAGACAGGGGATTTCTCGACAAGTTGTGCTAGTATGTTTAGCCATCTTTTTTGCTGACGCCAGTCACAGCACTGTTATCCCAATTTTTCCCGGCTTCGCCCAGAACCTTGGGGCAAGCTATACTATGCTGGGATCTTTTGGCTCTATCTCCGCTCTCACAATGCTACTTTTTTCGTTACCCTTTGGAAGACTATCGGACAGGCTGGGGAGGAAACAATTGATGATCCCCGGGTTACTCCTCTTCATCCTGGTACCCCTATCCTACACGTATGCCTCCTCGCCTCTCCACCTGTACCCTATCAGGATGGTTCTCAGACTAGGCCTTGGCTTAGTCTTCGGAAACGGGTTTCTACTGATGACCGAGGTCTCAGACCCTGAGTCAAGGAACACGGCTCAAGGCTTGTATATGACATCAATGGGAATAGGGTTCACAGTTGGCCCCCTGATTGGAGGATACGCGGCTACACATTATGGCTCCAATGTGAGCTTCATGGCGAGCGCCGGGTTCGGCGCCATTAGCCTATTACTGCTTTGCATGGTGACCGAGAAAAAAAAGCCCCAGAGTATAACACATAGAACGACCACCCCGATATCCTCTATCTTAAAAGATAACCAGGTAATTGCGGGTGGTGTCGCTAATATTCTGAACTCTTTAATGTATAACGCCTTGACTCTCTTTTTCCCCGTTTATGGAGCAAGCATAGGATTCGATGAATCACAGATAGGCACTGGGTTCACAGTCAGAGGCCTTGCCAGTACCTCGGTCAGGCTTCCCGTGGGTTCCTTATCCAAGCACGTAAGGGCATTATACTTAATGGTGGTTGGGTTAGTGCTTTCATCTATTACTATACTCGGGGTCTCCCAGTCTCATGGGTTAACAGTGGTAAGTCTGTTTTTGGGGGTTCAAGGTATCGCGTATGGGGTGTATTTGACGTCTGGGAACGTGTATGTTGCTTTGAACTCCGACGAGATGAACAGAGGTACAGCTATGGCTGTTTACTCAATGTTCGGAAACCTAAGTGGGATTGTTAACCCTTTGATTCTGGGTTTAATTGCAGAGAGTTTTGGGTCACAGGGAGCCCTAAGGTTCGCAGCGTTGATGACACTGGGTGGTGTAGCGTTTGTAGTCTTTTTAGCTGCCCGAACACCCACAAGATAATAAATAAGGTTTTTAATGCAAAAATTGACCTTGCGCGCGCATTGTGTGCATTTCGGCCAGCCGATTGAAAAGAAGGGAAAAGTTCACAAAGAAAAAGATTTGCGCGCGCGACTTCTATCGCAGCTATGCGTGCGCGGTCGAGAACAATATGATATAAGAGTTTGATAATGATATACTGTGACAAGTCCGGATTCATATTTTAAAGTACTACTTGAACTTCCTGTAATAAGTGGAACTAATTTAGACATCCCGACCGTGAATCCAAATGACAGCGTAGAAAAGGTAATTGATCAATTGATCGATCACAATGTTGGAGCAATAATAGCTGTTCACAAAAAAGACTTAGTTGGAATTATAACAGAAAAAGATGTCCTGGAAAAGGTTTTAAATGAAGAACTGGAGCCAGCTAACACCCAAGTTAAAGATATAATGTCTTCACCTGTGATATCTATTGAATCGAGTGACTCGGTGAAGAGTGCTATCGAACTGATGAGAAAAAAAAACATCAGACGATTAGCAGTAACTCAGCAAGGGGTGTTAATAGGAATCACAACTGAAAGAAGACTCCTTAGTATCGCTCATAGAATTTACGTTGAAAACATTCGGGAAATACCCGAGCCCATCGATGTGCTTCCAGATAAGCCAGTTGTCACTTATTTGAGCTCTTATCCTCCACGAGAATGTGGGATTGCTACATTTACAAAGGATCTCGTTGGCTCGATAGATCGTTTGAATGTTTTATCTCCGCCAATAATCTCAGCAATAAACGATAAAGGAGGCTACTATCAGTATCCTCCTCAAGTAAGAATTCAGATTGATCGAGAAAACCCTGAATCGTACATGACTGCAGCGAAAACTATCAATGACTCAAAAATACAGGTAATAAATCTTCAACATGAATTTGGTTTATTTGGTGGATCTTGGGGAGATTACCTCATCCCATTCTTAGAAGAGGTAAACAAACCGGTTATTACCACACTTCACACAATTCTGGAAACACCGAATAAAGACGCAGAAAGAGTTATGAGGGCTCTAATAAGACTGAGTCATCGGCTTGTTGTAATCGCACGAATAGGAGCTAGAATACTGGAACAAACATATGATACACTTCCGGATAAAGTTAGATATATCCCCCATGGATGCCCAAACGTACCATTTATCAACAGTGAAACCGTGAAGAATTATCTAGGATACAAAAACAAGGTCATAATGTCAACATTTGGATTAATAAGCCGAGGAAAAGGCCTAGAATACGCGATAAACGCGTTACCAGGCATTGTAGAGAAAACACCAAATCTACTTTATCTCATCATAGGGCAAACCCACCCAGAGGTAAGAAAACATGAAGGTGAAAGCTATAGGCAGTCCTTAATAGACCAGGTTAAATCACTTGGAGTCGAGGAAAATGTTCGCTTTATTAATCGATTTTTACCAAAAAATGAACTGATACGTTTCCTTCAAGCTACAGAAGTATATGTATTACCTTATCCAAATCCTGAGCAAATAAGCAGCGGAACAATGCTCTATGCTTTATGTACAGGTAAGGCTATAGTAACTACGCCTTTCCTTCACGCACAGGAAATCATTGCACAGGGAGCAGCGCTTGACTGTGAGTTTAAAGACTCAGATTCGATAACGTGGGCAGTAAATGCGCTTTTAAGCTCAAAACAGTTTCATGCAAACTTTGAGAAAAGAGCATATGAGTATTCCAGAGATATGATCTGGCCAAACGTGGCAATGAAATACGCTAACTTATTCTATGAATGTATTGGGATCTAACATGAATAAATATCCTGAAAATAGATTAACTGGGTTGCTTGATTTAACAGATGAAACTGGGATAATTCAGCATACAAAATTTAGTATAATTGATAGAAGGTATGGGTATTCTTCTGACGACAATGCAAGGGCTTTAATTGCTGCTTTAAGACATCACGAACTTTTTGGTGGATCCGAGTCTATTAAAATAGCCAAGATTTACCTGATATTTCTTCTTAACATGTACCGAAGAGACGGTAGATTCCATAATTTTCTAGGTTATAAACGAGATTATCTTGACGAGGTAGGAACTGAGGACTCCTTAGGTCACACGCTTTGGGCTTTAGGAAAAACCATAAACTCTAATGCATCTGATGAAATGAAAAAGCTAGCTAAATGGCTTTTTGATAACTCTCTACCTCATGCAAGGAAATTTACTTCTCCCAGAGCAAAGGCGTTTGCGATATTGGGTTTAACCAATTATTATAAAACCTTCCTAAATGACACAAATATAGAGAATGATATCCGCTTTTTTGCGGATCATCTAATTGATCAATATAACAAGGAATCAACAAGGGATTGGAAATGGTTTGAGGCCTATATGACATATGCAAACGCGAGGTTACCCCATTCCCTATTGAAAGCCAATGATGCAGTTGAAGACAAGAATTATCTCAAAGTTTGTTTGGAGTCTTTTAATTACTTAACGGAAAATCAGTTCGAGAACGCGGTTTTCCAGCCAATAGGGACTAAGGGCTGGTTTAAGAAAGGAGGAATAAAACCAAAATATGACCAACAACCACTGGAAGCCTCATGTATGGTCGAAGCTGCAATAGATATTGGAGAAAAAACTGGAGAGAAAAGATATGACAAGATTGCAATGGATTCATTCCAATGGTATTACGGTAAAAACACAGAGAATTCATGTTTAATAAACACTAGAAACTTTACATGCTACGACGGATTAACAAGTCAAGGTTTGAATATAGATCAGGGAGCGGAGTCAACGATAGCATACTATCTTGCATATTTAAAACTCAAACAGCGAGGACTCGTATAATCGCTGGATTCTAAAGCCATAACGGTTATTAATAATCAAATCAGGTATGGACAATGGCTCGATACAAGGATAACCCAATTCTTAGCCCTATATATGAGAATGAATGGGAATCAAAATATGTCTTTAATTCCGCTATGGTAGAGTTGGGGGAAAAAGTGCATTATATTTATCGAGCTATGGGAGAAGATATGGTTTCAAGGCTCGGTTATGCCTCCTCAAGTGATGGATATCATATTGATAAAAGATTGAGTTATCCTATCCTATATCCTATTAACTCCCTGGAAAAGAAAGGCGTTGAGGATCCTAGAATAACTGTAATTGATGATACCTGCATTATGACTTATACAGCATATTCAGACATTCCCCAGATCGCTATTACATCAATAACAGTTGATGATTTTTTAAAGAATGAATGGAACTGGAGTGATCGAATTTACCCTTTTCCTACAACAACAAATAAGAACGCCGTTATTTTCCCTGAGAAAATCAATGACGATTACGTTATGTTTCATAGAATAGATCCAAATATCTACATAGCATACTCCAAAGACCTTAGAGAATGGTGCGACTCAAAGATCATCATTAAACCAAGAAAAGATAGTTGGGATTCCCTGAAAATTGGTTCAGCTGGGCCTCCTATGGAAATAGACGAAGGGTGGCTTCTAATTTACCATGGAGTAGCTCAGGATATGACGTATAGACTTGGGGCAGTTATTTTAGACAAGGAAAACCCTGAAAATGTGTTATTTAGGTCAACCGATCCATTCATTGAGCCTCGTGAAGCCTATGAATGTGTAGGTTTTGTTCCTAATGTTGTTTTTAGCTGTGGAGCGGTACTACGGAACGATAACTTATTGATTTCATATGGATGCGCTGACACTGTTATAGGAGTTTCAACGTTTTCTTTGGATGAAATAATAAAATAAACACTATGTATATGGTTATTCGTTAGTTCGGTTTTATTAAGAAGAGATAAAATAAACTCAATAAAATGTATATAGACTAACCGATTCAATGAGTATGAAACATTTTAAACTGAATAATACTCTTGTTTTGTTCCATATAGTATATAACATCATTAAGTCATTTGTAATTGAAATAATAAAAGGTGCTTTGAATGGATATACGCATAAAACGTCTAAATATGCTAAAAAATCAACTCGACCAATACAAGACAATCGATACAGATCTTGACACCAGTGTAGATCAGATAAAAGCTCCAATTACAAATTACTCACAACTTCGAGCACAAATGCTAAGTGAGCATGTGCAAAGCGGGTATGCCTTTAACGATTCGTCCTTTAATAATGTGGGAGTCTACGCAGAATATAACAATGGAAAGGGATTAAACTTCCACATCTACCCATTAATTACTACAGTATCTGAATCAAAAACAGAAGACCTAGAATTGTATAGAGAATCTGACGATAAAAAGAAACTTGCAGTAATAAAGAAAAATTAGCTGTTTACGACGCGCGCGCAAAAAAAGAAGTTATGATAGCAATCTGTCCTATATTAATAAAATCTAGAGTAAGTCTCCACATATGTTAAATTAAAAAAAAGGTTTCAAATACCAATGGCCTTTTCTGAAAAAATAACTGTCCTTGAATTACTTCTTAGGCTACTCAAAGAAAACGAGAAGAAACTTGAATCTCTAATCGAGAAAATAGAAGTAATAGACCAAACAATCCAAAAAACCCCCAATCTACTCAAAAAAGTGAAGGAATACGATCCATCAAACACCAAAGAACCACAATCACAGAATATTCTTGTTGTAGACGATGATAAGAACTTGGCGAACAGTTTCAAGCTTGTCCTGGAAAGCGTTGGATATAATGTTGACACCGCGTTGACTGGGATTCAAGCCCTCTACAAGGCGAAACATTGTTTTTATGATCTGGTTCTTCTTGACTTGAATCTTCCTGACATAATGGGGGATAAACTTGCGGAAATGATTGAGGAACATCACAGTCATATTGAGATAGTTTTTATCACTGGGTATCAGGGTCTGAAGGAACGGGTTGATGGTTTTGAGAATGGAAAGGAGACAATATTGAAGCCTATTAGTTCGGATGTTCTTCTTGAAGCTACGTCATCTAGACTTGCTTTGACTCAGAAGCATTTTGAGTCCGCTGGTTGACGAACTCGAATGCTTGAGTGCTGTCAGGATTCGACCCAGCGTACCCTACCACCAAGATGATGTGATGCGCGTGCGGCGAAACGATAGTTCCACTTCGTTCCTCCAAGTTCTTCTTATATACAGAACGATATGGGGGGTCTGAAGAAAAATGAATAAAAACAAACTAACGTTAATCAGGATGACGCGCGCGCGCACGCAATAGATGAACTTATATTAATAACGCTTAAACCAATTTTCCCGAAGATATTCGAGGAGACAACAAAACTGGATTATGAAATAATTAAACTTGGATTCACAGCAAGCCTCCTAGCAGGATTAGCAACTGGCATAGGCGCATTACCTGTCCTTTTTATACAAAAAATCTCAGACAAAACCCTGGACACAATGCTAGGATTCGCAGCTGGAGTTATGCTTGCAGCCTCATCATTCAGCCTCCTAGTCCCAGCAATAGACCTAGGAGGAATATGGATTACATCAGTTGGGCTAGCCCTGGGCGCAGCTACGATTCACCTATTAGACCGATTTGCACCACATGAACATTTCATCTCTGGATCTGAAGGTCCATCTTCAAAACTATCTCGACTCTGGCTTTTCATTATTGCAATCACCATCCATAACTTTCCTGAGGGAATGGCAGTAGGAGTAAGCTTCGGAGGCGGTGATGTTCAAAGAGGCCTAACAATAGCCTTAGCTATAGCTCTTCAGAACATTCCCGAAGGACTTGCGGTAGCTTTTCCTCTGGTCCGCGAGAAATACAGTCGGGTCAAGGCATTATGGTATGCAACCCTTACCGGGTTAGTTGAACCGATAGGGGGACTTCTTGGCGCTGCAATGGTCTCAGTTGCTCGTCCTATTCTACCATGGGGTTTGGCATTTGCTGCTGGAGCTATGATATTCGTTGTGAGTGATGAGATGATCCCAGAGAGCCATAGAAAGGGATTCGAACGTGAAGCAACTTTTGGCTTAGTAGTTGGTTTTATTGTTATGATGCTTTTAGATAATATAGTGGGTTAAAAAAAGGGAGGGCTATTCTTGTTCTGGTGCAGGTTCGGGTTGGTTATATACGTGTTCATAGATTACTTCTGCATCTGAGTTACCACATTTTGGACAACTAGCATCGAATTTACCGGGCTCATATACCATACCACATTTTTTACATTTGTACTTCATTCTCACATTTCACCTCCTTTTACTTTATTTCACTACCAAGATCGGTTTTGTACAATGGTTCACAACATAGTTACTGACGCTACCGAGGAACCACCCAGTTAATCCTCCATGGCCC
>RCNB010003919.1_pt1 | contig 15274 bp, 9 predicted proteins | sample 2041321 | NCBI WGS metagenome assembly RCNB01 (sample SAMN09708232, study PRJNA481090) | Marine sediment metagenome, whole genome shotgun sequencing project. | reverse complement strand
TCTTTACTAATCATAAACTTTATAAACTCCCAGGCATATTGAGGATTACTGCAAGTATTAAATATTACTATGTTCTTTGGATCACCATAGGTATAGATTGGACCTTCAAAACCATCCGGTACGGGTATTGTAGAAAAATCATATTCAAATCCTTCCGGTTTAAACTTCTCTGCGTGCACAATTTCCCACGGACCAACGAATCTTGTTACAATATTACTCGATAGAAATACATCCTGCTTTGCCGATAACCTCTCCCTGGCAAAGTACTCGTTATCATATAGTTTTTTTAAAAATGAAAATACACCGATAGCATGTTCATTATTAAATACTGCTTTGTTGTTTTCAACTAAAGGTGCTCCTCCGGATGAAGCCAGATAAAACGGATAAAAATCAAAAAACCTTTGCCACCAGGTAACTTTTACTTCAGAATACCCGAACCATCTATCTACATATCCGTCGCCATCTGCATCTTTCTTAAATAATTTTGAAGCAGCTAAGAAGTCGCTGTAACTATGCGGAGGATTATTTAATCCTAATTCTCTCAAGATATTTTGATTATAAATCATCATTATGGGATTGGTCTTCCATGGAATCTGGTAGATATGCCCATCCAAAGATCTTATTTCCTCTATTACATTACTGTCGCATCTACTGTATATAAATTCATTGAATCCGTCAAGTGTATCGAAAGGGATTAAAACACCGGCTTGTGCATAAGCTTCGACATCTCCCTGCCACATGCTGGAATAAATATCGGGAGTAGTTTCCCCTACTACTGCTGCTAAAATTATTTCCTCACTCGATTGACCTTCCGGGACAGGTTGAAACTTTATTGGTGTTATTCCAGGATTTGCTTTATTCCATTGCGTAACAATATAACGAGCAAATTCTATCTCAGGAGGATTACTAGCAGACCAAAATAAAAGTTCATTACCTTGATCCCCTCTTTCTCCACAAGAGGAAAGAAGATAAATGAGTGCTAGTGCTATAAAATGTGAATATTTAAATATTTTTTTCAAAGTTAATTGTCAGTTTATATTATTCTTCATTCCCAGTTAATCCATTCAAAATCAATGGTTGGATATGGAATTCTGGGAATCAATCCGCCTTTTTTAACCGTATAAAAATCTATTGCTTTAGGATTATTTTCTTCAGACACATAAATTTTTTCGAGAACATCTTCATTAATATTAATTTCATACTCTTTCTTTAATTCATTGAGTTTAAGCAATAATCGCCGGGTTATTTCTGTATTTATTTTTTCTTCGTTGGATTTAACATCTATACTTTCGGAACTATTATATCTAGCTTCCTCTTTTTCCAAATCAACTGATTCAACTATTTCTTTCTTTATAGCACTATAAACGATTTTATCTCCCCACCAATTTGTTTGTTTTTTAAAGGATTCTGTTTGATGAAAATTTCTCTCATAAGCTTTTTCAGATAATAATTTGTCCCTCAACATCCTCCAGATAAGGTTTTCCAATGATTTCGAAAAACTTTGTAAATCATTTTTATCCAATTTTATATATTGACTTCGATTCCGATACCATTTTAAAAACTCCTCTAAGGTAACATTCCCTTCATTCATTACAACTAAAACAGATTGTCCGACGTTATCCTTTGCTACCTGCAATTCATTTAATGATGCATCAAGCTTTTCTGGCAGTTCCCAATCATCATATAATTCTTGTTCTAGTGTATACGTTCCAATATACGATCTCAATACATTAAAACTTTGTCTTTTAATTACGGGATCCTTAGCAAGCAAAAGCTGATTAACATATTTATCGGAAATTTGATCCATTTTCTTTTTCTTCAAGGCATTTAAGGATTCTTGTTGTAATCTCATTGATTCATTTTCAGTAAGAATTACATTCTGTATGATATTATCGAGAATAAAAATGTACCAGCCATCAACTGCTTTGGTAGGTTCAGAAACTTGTCCAACCGGGAGTGTATCAATTATTACAGCTAATTCAGGATTTTTCTTGCCAAGTTGAAATCGATTAATTTTCATACTTCTATCATCAAGATATATTGAATCTTTAAACTGTAAGTTGTATAAGGATTCAAATGATATTCCTGAAGCCAGAGCATCAATAAATTTATTCAGTTCATCGCCAGTTTCTGCATATAACCATCTGATATCCAACTCTAATTGTTTCTGAGTTATTAACGTGTCAATTTCTTCTTCGGATATTTCTATTTTGTTTAATATATCTTCTACAAACATTTCTTCGGTAGAAATATCATTTTCAAAATCTCGAAGAATGGATTCCACATCATCATTTTTATCTACCCCACGGGAATATCCATCAAGTGCCAAAAGTTTTTCATTGATCATATAATTTAAGTGGCGTTTTTTAGAATCTTTTTTTCTTTTTACAAATGCAGGACCGTATTCATAACTGTAAAAAAATTCTTCAGCGCTTATATTCGTGGGTCCAATTGATGCAACTATTTCATCTTTATTAAATTCAAATGGAGTATCTTCTGTTTGAAGGCTATCTTGAAAGGGATATGTTAAGTTAGAAACAAAACTAAATGCAATTATAATTATTATTACTATTATTCGACATTTATTGTTCAATTGTATTACTACTTTAAAACTTAAATTCTAATGAAAACATATGAACATTTTGTAATCTTCCAAAATCACGAAAGGCATAATCAAATTGTACTATTGCTTCGCTGAAAAGCATAGTTGAATTAACCCCTACTCCTAAGGATAATCCTCCTTCTCCATCTGTAAGAAACAGAGAATTGTATCCACCACGTAAGAGGAAAAATTCCATAAATGCAAGTTCGCCCCCAACATTTAAACTTTCGTAATCATTATTTGGATGAATTGCATCTAATGCCAGAGTAAGTCTGTATGTATCATTCTGAATAGCATTAGTTGAAACGCCAATCCTGAAAATCAAAGGTAAATCCCAACTGTTCAATTCCACATTTGCAGGAATTTGATCACTTGAGCCTTCCTTAGTTTCATCAACTCTAATAAAGTATCTGGTATCGCGTCCTTCAAGCGTCATTTCAGTACCAAAATTGGAGAGTGCCGCCCCAATAACCATACCTCCCAATATATCAGTTTTAAATAATGTTCCTATATCTAAAGCCAATCCTTGAGAAGACATGTGCCATATTTTTTCCTGGATAAATTTTGCAGTGAATCCAATAGAGAATCTATCAGATAAATTTCTTGCATAGCTTAAGCCAATTGAAATATTCCCTGCACTAAAAAATTCACCAGTGCCTTCCGGTTTCTCAACTGTTCTCACAATCATATCATCCATAGATAGGGCGGTAAAGCTAAGACCAAGCGTACCAAAATCTCCAAATGGTATAACCAATCCAGCATAATTAAATCTTGTATCTGCTATCCAGCTCATATGAGCTATATGTACATCAAACTTTTCAATTGTAGAAATTCCGCTAACATTCCAATAAAGAGCAGAGGCATCATCAGCCAAACTAACAAACGCTCCACCTAGACCCACCGCTGGAGCACCAACAGGTATTTCTAAAAATGTTGCTGCTGTTGTACCTACTTTTGAAACTTCATTACTCTGCGCCATCAAGTAAAATGGCATTATTAGAATCAAAAATACTTTTTTGTTTAGCTTACTAATCATTTCAACCTCTTCGGCAAAATCTTTTTATTTGCTCTTATTTTATTATTGCAAAACGTCCTATTTTTTCGCCAATACCGGGTGCTTCTACATGATAAACATAGATACCATAAGCTATATCCATCCCATCTCTTGATACCAAATTCCAGGCTTCTTGCCCATCTGCAATTGTGCTGTTATGTTCAAATGTTTGAACAAGTTTACCACTCATAGTATAAATTCTAATTGTACATTCGTGGGGAAGATGGATAAAATATATCCTTCTTTCACCTCTTCCCACTGTGTTTGATGATGGTTCCCAAGATGCAGCACCAGTATAAGGATTTGACTGCTATATTATTCATTTCTGATTGCGCTTTCGATTTATCAAAACCAGGACTCTTAGAAATAAATTCAAAATATTCACCGGTTCTGAATGGCTTTTTTATCACAATTTTAAAAATGTCGCCTTCTTGAGGATCTATTTGATCTTCCTCAGCAATGGTAGTATCTCTGACTAACGTCATAGACCAGCTTATTCTAGCCTCAGACCATGTCTCGGCTGGCTTACCTGCAGAATCACCTATAACCATAAATATAGCATCTCCTTTAGCAGAATCAGGGTCTACATCAAAAAGTTCGTTATCATTTACATCTCTGAATAAAAACTGAAAGTTGTCAATATCTTCAGTAATATTTTTTACAATTATATTAGAAGGAATAGGCTGAAAAAAGGTACCGGCAATAAATGAGGTATCACCTAGTCCCGGAGCTGTAAACAAAATTTCAAAATCTGCTGGATAGTCAACTCGTTTGCCACTATAGGCAGCAGTATACCTGGAATCAAATCCAACCTGAACAATGAAATTACTATTTCCTTCTTGCCATTCTATTTTATTTCTATCAACGGTCACATCAAGATCGCTTTTAATATCCAATGAGATACCGTCAGTCACTATCGTTTGATCATCACTACCCTGAATTTGTTTTAAGTAAATCAACGTATCGTCTTCAGTATAGTCTATCAGAGAATAATAAGGAAAAGAGTTGTTATGATATTTTGTGGAGTCTTCAAATTCCAGCCTGTAGGTATGTAAATTTCGAATCGAATCCGGATCCAAAATTATAACAGATACCTCTCCAGTTCCCGGCCCTGATCCAAAAAAGTTTTCTATTCCCGGTGAAATAAAACCGGCTGCAGGTGACCTGGGTGTTACTACCGCAGTATTAATATCTGTGGTAATATTTCCGTTAATATCTTTTTTTAATATACTTGTGGTAAACGAAGGGGGTATTCCTACTATATTTCCTTCAATTGTTTGTGTAACAAATCCCTGATCGTAAGCAACAACCGCATAATAATAAGTTTGCCCATTCTGAACGGTTGTATCAACAAAAGAATGTTTGAGCCCGTTATCAGTTCCTAAATTGTACATTGCCCCGTTTACATCAATTGGATGCAATCCCTTAACACCATCAACTAAGTCGAACTCAGCAATTGGTTTTCGGAAGATTGGCTTCCCGTACGCATCTGTTATAATTTTATTTTCTAAAAATGCAAATTCTGTTGAGCGGTGAATCTTATAGCCCTCAAAGTTAAATTTTTGATAAAATGCATCGAAGGTGAATTCAGCTCTGTCATCCCAATATAGCGTCACTTTACGATCTCCTGGAATTACTTTAATTATCGGTTTATCGGGTGGTTTTGCAAATCTGTAATTTGCATTATATATCTGTTGTACTGTTTTCTTACGTCTAAACAGATCGTCCGTATCTATACCAAAGATTAATCCCATTGAGAACCTTTCAGTTTCCCCAGTTTCCTGTGGAGAACCAACGATAGTAGAGTAAGTGTTTCTTCCAAATAAATGGAACACATAACTGGAGAAAAAATTTGCAAGATTTACTCCTTGGAGTGATCCTCCGTGTGGTGGATCTAATCCTGAAAGCACCTCCCAGTTTTCTTCATCAAGCAATAATTCGTGCGTATGCGTAGAAAAGATTTTAAACCCTGTTAAACCGAGTTGGTCAGATTCATCCTTATCTAGTATTCCAAAGTTCGGTTCTCCCTGATTTGGTAACCCGTTTGCTTCCGTTCCATCAAGATCAGGGCCTTCGTAGTTTTCATCAAAAGGACCAATTCCATCCGTACCAACATCATCATTCAAAGGTTCACCTTCATCCCATTGACCATTTTCATCCACATCAAAATATGTTCTCCAGTTAGTATTTTCATCTGCATCCCAATGGGGTTTCCAGGAAAAACCGTAGAACTCCCTAAATCTGGTCGTATCCTGGAATGGATCGACTAAAAATGGGTCCAGGTTTGGATCGGAGATGAATACTATTGGTTCATTAGTTCTCTTTTCATCAGTTAACCCATCAATATCGTTATCATTTCTGTCATCCTGAACACCGGGACTTTCTAAGAATGCATAAGCCGATAACCCAACCGGACTCCAATTACCAGGGCTGCCAAATGGAACAGTTGACCAGGCATATGAAATATCCAGTAATTCGTTAAAGTCTCCTGCATTATTTGATGAATTATCATGACCACCAATACCCCAGTCAATGTATTGTGCGAAGAGAACTTCTTCATAATCGGTTGTACTCATATTTGTAATTTCGTATAACCAAAAAATAGCATCCTCTGCAAGAACCTGAGACCATTGAAATCCTCTGGTTCTAACCTGCATACCAAGTCCACCTCGTTCAAGGTCTTCGTTATCCGGATGGAAATTATTATTTAACATATACTCTCGATCTTCATTATCATCGAAAACAAAATATGTTTCTAAATCTGCATTTTGAATTCCTTTTCCAAAAAAACCATTCCATACCCCGTCCCAATCAGATAATCTATCCGGCCAATGCGAAGGCCAGGTGTCAATATCATCACTTCTTGCCGGAGCAGAATTAAAGGGATTTTCGTAACCGGGCAATGCCCACCAACCATATGTAACGCCAGTTGCAGGATCGTGTCGTGTGAATTCATAGTAGTTTGATTCAAGAGGATGAATAATATTACCAGCTGGGTCCTGGGTTTCTGCCTGAACAATTATTGCAACACCATCAATATAGGTGTGATTTGTACCTTTAGGCCAAACACCGCTCCTGCTTGGTTCATTTAACCAATCTGCTACCTCACCGAAGTTATAATAAGCCGTAGAAACCAAATTACCATCCATAAAACCCTTTTTAGTATTGTTATGGTTTCCTTTGTTCTTATCTACAAGTCTCTGTGCTAATACGTTACAGGGTATCAGGAATAGACAAGTGAATAAGAAAACTTGATAACATATGGTTTTGTTTTTTAATTTAAATGTCACTTAAAACCTCTGGTATTCCTCGGATTTAAAATTCAAATGAGGCACCTAATACAATCTGTCTTGGTGCCGAATAAAAATCGGGTCTGGTGAAAAACTCCTCTAAAGTATTAACTCCACGCGGTAATTCTTGTGCACGGGTTAATTCCAATGTATATCCTGCTCTTCCTGTATCCGAAAAAACTTCATCTTCATTAGCTGTGTCAATTAGATTAAACACTTTGAGGAACACTGAAAATCGATTATTTAATACCTTAAAGAATTTTGTCAGATAAAGATCTACGTTTATAAATGATGGTCTATTATCACTATTTTCCAAACCAGTTCGCTGGTCTTGGATAGCCGGTGTATAAGGCAAACCGGTACCCCACCTTCCTACAGAGCTTATTATCCAATCTCCGGGGATTCCGGCAGTTATTGTAAAATTAAGCGCATGAGTTCTATCCCAATCCAGGGGAGCGAGTTGTTTGTTAACTTCTATTGGTGGATTTGCTTTAGCTCGATCAAAAGCATCATTGGGATCTGATGCATTACCCTTTGCATCCTGAAAAGTATAATCAACTGTTGCACTGAATCCGTTGCTGAATCTTTTCTCGAATGAGAGTGTTATTCCTTTTACCGATCCATAATCAATATTGATCGACTTACTGAATTTTTTGAAATTATTTTTTATATGTATCTCACTGCCAAGTAGGTTTCGGACATCCTTCAAATATGCAGTAACGGTAACACCATAATCGCTAAAAAGTTGTTGTTGTAAACCTATTTCGTACATAACGGTCCTCTGTGGTTCCAGATCAGTGTTTCCGATAATATTTCCAACATTTTCCGGAAAGTTTCCTGTTAAAGGAACTCTGAAATTGGGATTTCTATATAAAAATTCGAATGGCGGCATCTGGAAAAAGTGACCATAGGAAATATGAATAGCTCCATTATCGCTAATGGGATAGGAAATGCCCAGCCTCGGACTAAATTGATATTTCTCACTTGCCACACCAAACAACGAATTTGGAAATGGCGGTGAAAGATCATCAAGAGCTGCAATATTATCAGGATCTAAAATATACTTTCCATCTGGTTGAAAATAATCGAACCTTACCCCAACATTTACAATTAAATAATCCAGTTCAATTTTATCCTGGATATAACCAGCAAATTGATAAGGATTTGCATTATAAACATTGAAGTTAAATGATCCGGCTGTAGGCAGTATAGGTTTAAATCCTGTTGAAGCATCAATTACAATTTGAAAATCTCTATAGTTAACATCAAAGTATTTAAATTCTGCGCCGGTTTTAATCTGGTGCACTTGAGTTAGTTGTGTTGTTAAATCAAGTTTTCCAGTATACGTTTTCGCCGTATGGTAAAAATGCCAGTTTTCTGTTCCGCCAGTTAAAAATGCATTTCCACCAACATTGTTTTTTATATTGGGGTCAACATATCCTAAATCTAACGGATTCTCAAAGACATACTGGCTATAATCCGACTCGAATGCAGAACCCAACAAATCAAGGAATGTTGAGTTACTAAATACGTGAGTATATTGAGCACTTAATAAATAACTATCATTGAATTTTTTATAGTCGCCATCAGGATTAAGCTTATATTTATGATCATAGTCTCTATACTTTTCTTTGGAATATAAACCATTTAAGACTATCCCCCTGCCTGTACCTACTTTAATAGCAATCTTTGCTTGTAACGATAGTTTGTCATTGAATTTCAAGGGTATAAATTTGTTGTCCCCCGTTGCGTCTACTACCCAATCTACAGGATCATTCGCAGAGAAATCAGATGAATTAAAAGGGTCAAATTTTCTTTGTCCATAAATATAGCCTTCATCACGTTTATATCTCCCTGAGATGAAAAACTTCAACAGATCGCCTACCCCAGGTACCGGTCCCGACAGTATCCCTTGCACATTGAAAACACCAGTAGGAGAAATGTTTCCAATATTATCAAATATCTCTTTTCTGGAGGAAATGTAATCTCCAAAATAACCGGAAAAATTAAATTCGTATTTATCATCGGGTAACTTAGTTATCTGGTTTACAACTCCGGATAAAGCATCACCATATTCAGCATTAAATGTACCGGTTAACACCTGAACTTCTTGTATACTATTTACATCTGCGTCTAATGAGGGTTCACCAGTAAAGACATCATTAGTTGAAACTCCGTCTACCAGATATTGAACCTCAGCTGTACGTCCACCTCTAAAATGACCATCAATTACACCTGCTTGTAAGTTAACAACAGATTGTACATCTTCGAGGGGAAGCATTGCAATATCTTCGCCACTGATGTTAGATTGAGTTGAGGTTAAATCCTTCTGAACAATTGGTCGTGTTGCGATAACAATTACATCGCCCATTTCAACGGCTTCTTCCTGCAATTCAAAATTTAATTTCGTGGTTTGATCGACTGATACTTTTACATTTTGCATTACAATAGCATTGTACCCAATACTTGAAGCTTTCACTTCATACTTTCCTGGTGGAATGTTTATAATGAAGAAATTTCCATCAAAATCTGTCGCAGCCCCTAACGAGGTTCCCATAATTATAATATTTGCCCCGATTAATGGTTCACCCGTAGCTGCATCGGTAATCTTCCCAGCAATTTTACCTGTGGTGCCTGCAAAGTTCTGTGTACTTAGCATAGAAATGATATAAACTACTAAGGATACTATTTTAAGTATTTCTTTTGTCCTCATGGCTAAGGCTAATTCCTAATAAACAAGATTTTACTAAAAGCAAAGCCGGGTTGCTCATTTTCAGGAGCAGCCCGGCTAAAGAAGTATATTTATTTAAGAAGAATCATCTTCTTAACTTGAACGTTATTGTCAGCAACAACACGATAGAGGTAAATACCGGTCGCAACGTTATCACCAGAGTTATTATCTCCGTTCCATAAAACATTGTATACACCGGGCATTTGTTCTTCGCTTACTAGCGTTTTCACTTCCCTACCCAGCATATCATAAATCTTAATCAAAACATTTGACTGTTGCGGTATTGCATAACTAATCGTTGTGGATGGATTAAAAGGATTCGGATAGTTTTGGAACACATTAAATGCTGTAGGAATAAGGCCATCATTTTCAACATCAGTTACATTCCATGCCGGAAAGTCAAGATCATCCCAGTAAACAGTTCCAGTAAACCTCGAATATGCATGCAATCTTACTGACATTGCTACTGCTTCCGGATCATTAGGTACAGGTATAGTATCTATAACGAATTCTGTCCAGTCAAATTGCGTTACTGACGGAAGTACAAACTGCATATCTATCGGGAAGCCATCTATTGAATTCCATCCATCATTATTTCCTACTCCCTTCCAGAATCCAATTGTGAATCCTACTGCCCAGGTTGTTGGATACAATGCTGCTGAATCAGGCACCAGATCGCTTGCTTTTAACCATACACTTATAATTATATTATCCCCCGGTCCTGCTTGCAACATATGTCTCCTCGTACCTACCCATGCATCGCCTGTCTCTCTATCAAACGGCAGATCAAACTTTAATGAATGCGTTCCCGAATGAGCTTCCTCTGTTGTTACTATCGTGTTCTCAAATCCTTTGCTTAACTCTCCATCATGTCCTCCATTTGGCGGTAACCAGTATATCCAGCCTGTAGGCACCCCTACTGCTTGGTTCCAGTTCTGCCCTGCCCAAGCTCCTTCTCTTCCACGCAATATAAAATCATCTGCCCATACTGTACCTGTTGCATCTTTTCCGCCTATAAACTTAATTATTGTCGTCCAGGAATCTTCAGGCAGTATAGTCTCTCCTACATCATTTGTGTCTGCATAAAAGGCTCCACTACTTGCTACGCTCTGGTCTAAATCCATTACTGTCTCTCCTATCAGAGCGCCAGCAGAATCATAGAATGAGTAGCTGACTTTCCACTTCTCATCCTCTGTGGCAGGATTTGTGTTGACTCCTTCTGTCATTACCCACGGACCTATCTTTATATCTACATTTGCAAAATGCTTTTCTGACCAGAAATCTACCATATTCTTTGATTCCCATACTGCTGCTTCGGTTGTTACTGCCTTAGTAATCTTTAGTGATTTGCCCATCGAGCGAAACTGGTCTGTTGCCCACTCAAGTGTCGATCCTGTTGGTTCTGCTCCCTTTGTCCAGTAACTCGGCATATCCCCTTCAAATCCGCCTATGTACTGGGCATCAACATTAGCGGGTACGAACAAAATTAAAAAGAGAATCGGCATAATTCCCCATAAAAAATTTCGTGAATGCTTGTTCTTCATATCTTTCTCCTTGATTTAGTTAATGAAATATATTATTACACAACAAGTGTTAGAATATTCCTATTAATTAATTATTAGGTGTTACTTTATATTTTTTAGTAGATTTTCTAACTACTAATTCAACGGGAACTATAATTTTCTTAGCAGATTTCTTTTTACTATTCATTAAACTTAAGACTAGCTGAACCGCTTCACTACCCATATCAATTTTAGATATTTTAATTGTGGTCAGTGGTGGTTCAAGTAGCAAATCAACTTCAACATCATCGCATCCAACTATAGAAACATTCTCTGGAATATTGAATTGTTTATCTTTTAGATATTGCATCACACCGATGGCTGTTGAATCGTTACAAGCAAAAACAGATGAAGCCCTTGCTTTACCATTAAAAATCTTTTGAGCACATTTATAGCCATTCTGTCTAGAGAGATATTCGTCATTCGTAACTATAAGACTGTTATCGATATTTAAATTCGCTCTCCCCATTGCTATTTTATAACCTTGAAGTCTTTCGGCAATACTCGGGTGAAAAATTTCTCCACCAACAAACGCAATTTTTTTATGCCCTAAATCAATTAAGTGTTGAGTTGCTATAAAGCCAGCTCTCACATTATCACTAAGTACATTTGGGTAATCTCCGAACGGAGGTGTGTAATCCACAAAAACAAGGGGGAGATTGAAATCCTCTAACTCCTTTATCAGTGATGTAGGAACTCTCCCAGCTATTATTATCCCATCAGTACTTCGCTCTAAAACGAATCTGGGTAAAGAATCGCCCTCTTTAAATTCTGAACTAACTGTCGCTAACAAAACATAGAAATCATTCATCCTAGCCATGAACTCAGCACCAAGAAATATCCTAGTATAAAACGGTTCAGTTTTTAAGAAGTGATCTTCAGTTAAAATAAATCCTATGTTGCCTGTTTTACGTGTAGCTAGTCCCCTCGCAGATCTGGAGGGATGATAGTTCAAATTATTAATTACCTTTTGAACTCTTTTCCTGGTGTCCTTTGATATTCGTCCACTGTTATGTATTACTAGGGACACTGTTGCAATAGATACGTTAGCTTTCTGAGCTACGTCTTTTATTGTTATTGGCATTGATTTGGTTAAGCGTTTAACCGAATTTAGATTATTGTTTCGTTATTGTCAAGAAAAATTTATGGATATTTATTAAATATTCTTTTTTTAGCTCTGAATTGCACAATAAAAGAGTTTTCTATTCAGCCCGAATAAAGTTTTTTGCTTAAACGTTTAACCAATTTTATAAAGAGATCTTAAAAGAAATAGAATCCATCTCCTTGAGTGACATTCGAACATCTATGTTTTCAAAATAAATATTCGAGCAATAATGTAATGTCCTCTTTTTTATATAAGTCTTAGCTAACATTGATTACTATTTTTATAATCAGTAAGCCAGAGGTAAAAGAACTTCCCTATGCTATAAAAATCTTCAGTTAACAATAATAATTGAGTTTCAGATTTGAGCTAGCGAACCGACTCCAACATGCTTTACTGGTGTCGAACTACTGATTCTAGTGTTTGGGGGATATGTACTCTTTATCAAATATCAATTAGAATGAGCAGTAGATTGTCAATCAGTAGGTAAGTATGGATTGTGAAAGGATGTAAAAGGTTATGCTTATTGGGTTCACCAGAGTGATCACTGGCAGACAACTGACAACAATTAAACAGGTAATCTTTAATTTGATAATGCAAATTAAATTTTTATAACTAGTTCATACAAAAGTACGTAATGAAAGATTACAAAAACCCCCGCTTATGTTATTAAGCAGGGGTTGAAAAATTCAAGTTATTAGGTATTTACTTCATCAACACCATTTTCTTAGTTTCTACAAAACTACCTGCTAGTAGTCTATATAAGTAAATGCCACTTGGTAATTGTTCAGCATTAAATTCAATTTCATAAGTCCCGGCTGATTTTTCTTCATCTATGAATACACGAATCTGCTCTCCTATTACGTTGTATAGCACAAGGGAAATATCGGATTTTACAGGTACACTGAATTTTATGATTGTTACCGGATTAAACGGATTTGGATAATTTTGATGGAGTATAAATTCTTCTGGAATAGAAGCAACTTCATCCGATTCATCTTTCACGCCAACAATCTCACCTAAAGTCATTAATCCTGCAGTAATATTTTGTTCGGCTTCCGTCTGGTTCATATAGTATAAAGGAAAATCGAAAACAATAACCCTTGCGTCAGTACTTAAGTGTTGCAGAGAAACTGGTAAATCGTGATAGACTGATGGGGGTTGCTGTGAAGACCGATATGAATGAAGCAGCTGTGTACTTGTACCTCCCGTTACAGAATGAAATACCTCCATAGCAATAAGGTCACCACCGAAGTTTGGTATCTTTACTGAATCTACTATGATTGAGAAATAGCCAGATACCAGGGTATTTGCTCCTCTAAAATCGTTGCTTGATGCTACTTCTGAAGAGTCTATTTGCATATAATCATAAATAAAATTGCCGGGTTGGAATGATTTAACCATAGCATTATCCTCAGAAACATTTTCAATCAGTTTCCAGCCGGATAACAAAAGCTGCCCGCCATTCTGAAGGTATTTTCTAAGCGCTGTTGTATCTTCTGCGATTTTATGTTGGGGAAACCTGGTATCGCTATGGAGCACTATGGTTGAGTATATACCCATATCCGCGTCAGTGATAAGCTTGTTTTGTAAAAGACTATCTGCTACGTCCCACTCGTCAGTTACATTGAAATCATTTAAAATACTTGTATAAAAATCATCCACTGCCTCATCGGTTGGAAAGATGGGAAGACCACCGGCCCCGTCTCTGCTTTCATCCATAATAAGTATTCCGGAATCGTGAGTTGCTAAGCGCCCTTGTTTAAAAATCGAAGGGGCACTCAAATTATTATTTACATCTCTTGCCTGTATTGAGTACGAATAATAAATTACTTCGGTCAGTAATTGTATCAGCTTATGGTGATATGGAAAATATAAGAACTGCGATGAACAGGGGCGCCTATGATTTTACTACCAAGCCTATCGATTTAAAGGACCTCGAAATAACTATCGAAAAATCACTTAAAGAAATTGAAGAATATAAACTCGCTTTATTAACACACAATAAATTAATCGCTCTTCAGAAGGAACTTGATATCGCTAACGTCATACAAACATCTATTTTACCGAGAACATTTCCTCCTTTCCCCGACAGAAAAGAATTCGACATCTTTGCTAAAATGATTCCAGCGAAAGATGTTGGTGGTGATCTTTATGATTTTTTCCTGATTGACAAATACAGGTTGGGAGTTGTAATCGGAGATGTTTCAGGAAAAGGTATTGCAGCCGCACTGTTGATGGCGGTTTGTAAAACATTGTTAAAAGCAACTGCATATAAGGGAATGCCGGCAGATAATATTTTATCCGAAGTCAATAATATTCTTCTGGATGAAAGTCCGTCAAATATGTTCGTTACTGTTTTTTATGGAGTGCTGGACACACGCAGTGGAGCATTTGAATATTCAAACGGCGGACATAACTCACCTTATTTGATTTCTACTGATGGAAAAGTGAAGCCGCTTGAAGATATCGGAGGAATGCTGATTGGTGCTATGAAAGATGTAGAGTATGAATCAAATGTGATTATGCTGAATCCCGGAGATACTCTTTTCTTTTATAATGATGGTATTACTGAAGCTTTCAACAAGGACAACGAAGAATTTCAGGAAGTCCGTCTTTCACAAATTCTTGAAAATAAAAATTTTTTAAGTGCTGATGATCTTGTTCAACAAGTTTTTGAAAATGTTCAAACATTTGCGGAAGGTGTTGAGCAGTCGGATGACATTACCTGTTTGGTATTGAAGTATTTGAAGCGCTAAAAATTACCAAAATAAAAAACCATCGAAAAACAATCTATTTCCGAGGTTTCTGAGAGCTGGTAGACGGTCTCAAACCGCCCACCGGCTGATAAAATATAAGCAGGCAATCTTCAAATTTATTTTATAAATAATACTTTTTCCCTAAGTACATACAAAAGTTCTTAACAAATGAGA
>RCNB010001379.1_pt1 | contig 15288 bp, 6 predicted proteins | sample 2041321 | NCBI WGS metagenome assembly RCNB01 (sample SAMN09708232, study PRJNA481090) | Marine sediment metagenome, whole genome shotgun sequencing project. | reverse complement strand
CTATTCCAAATAACATTATTATTATTGAGTTTTTCAATTACCTCGTCATTCTTGCTATAAGCAAGGGTACAACTTAGTAATAGTGCAAATACAAATAGTTGTGTTTTCATCTTATTAAATTTTTTTGTTTATTTCATTACAACAATCGTTTTGTTCTCAATGAATTGCCAGGGGATCTTCAATCCATGTTATGGAAGGCAGCCCAATCCTCCAGTTATTTCCTTCCAGAGGCATCATGATCATTTCGATCTTATTCTCTCCTTTTTCGAGTTGGGCAAACCCCCACTGCCCATGTCTAAGGGTTGTCCCAACGATTTTCCCGTTCACATACAGAAGGCAGTTACTGCTGAACTCAAATCTGGCATTAACGGGGCTACTGGCCGTTAGGAGATTAATCCCGTAAATAATCATACCATCCTGTTTCCTGCCGGAATAGAAAGCATCGAAGGAAAGGGTATTGGATTCGGGTGAGGCCTCTACCAGGTCGCTTTTTACCGTTTCAGGAATACGATCGTAAGGTAGATACCCAAGCTTTATCCGGGACCTTCCGTTGTTAGTATTTGTTCCTGTAAGCAGGTCATCCGGATTTTCGAAAGGCCGGCTGACCCTGAACTTATCAAGGATGATCCTATCCTGTGGATCATAGAGTTCTGTTGTAAAGTTCAGTGCCCATCCGTTCCCGTTCAGTTCCCCGGTCAGGGGAATCCTGAACATAAAGACCTTACCTGCAGGTTTCGTGATCATCATTTTCATTTCCGTAAGTTCACCTGGTTTGAGATTCGCCTCAGCGACCTTCAACTTCCAGCCATCCTGTGTGATTTTATCCTGCCGGAAAGATAATTTCAGGTGTGCCATGATCTTGTTCCCGGAAATATGAACGGGAAGATATCCTGTTCCCGGCTCCCCTTCATGAAGGATCGAATTCAGATCCTGCCAGTTGGTCGGTCGAATATCAAAACCGAGGAGTAATTCAGCAATTTCACCCGGAACAGGCTTTCCTGCAAGATGTTTTGCAAATGCTTCCACCGCTTTTCCCCAGGTCTGTGAAACCTGGTCCTTTGTTGCTGCACTCAGGGATTTGTCTTTATATATTTCCGCCCATGCGGTAGGCATATCTTCTTCTGATTTCCAGCCCAGCTGTGCGCAAACTCCATCCATCGCAGACCAAAGTTCTTCGAAAGGGCGTATCACTACCGACCGGGAATCATACGTGTAAGGTTTAAATACTCCCTTAAACACATTATTTCTTAAAACAATATTCCTTGCTGATTCATCGATAACCGCTCCATTTTTTGCATTTGCTACCCTGTTCCCTTCGAGCAAGCAGTCCGCGATGTTACCAATCACATCAAGCTTTGCGTTGGATTTCAGATCATTGTTCCGGACAATGCCATAACGGATTACCGGGTATTCTGAACCTCTACCAGATAAAGATAGGTGAGCATCTATTGCAGGGACTTGATTATAAGGACCTCTGTAACTTAAACCCGATTCAAATGTATTGTCAAAGAACTGGTTGAACCATCCCAGCAAATCAGAATTGGTATCCCCGTTGTAACCACCCGTTCTGGCAGTGAGGTTATTCGCAACAATCGCTTCAATCATTGAACCGTAGAACTGAAGTGCTATGGAAGAATCATAGGTTTTATTTTCAGTATAGATAAATCGCCTCCGGTATGAGGTAATCGTCAAAACAGAATTTTCATCAGGAATAATATCCCAGGCAGATTCCAGCTCGACTTTCCTTCCGTTTATGGATTTTATCCGCCGGAATTGGCCCACCCCTTTCCCTGAGGCAATCTGAACCGCACCATCCTTCCATGTTTCCAGTTTCCCCACAGCAGAAGATATTTCTCCGTCCGTGTTGAATACCGAAGGAATCTCCCCTGACCTGTTAACCCCTTTGATCGTTGTAAATGAAGCAGGTGTTATATTTTCAACCTTGTTCTGGTAAGCAATGATACGGAGATCCCCGGTAATGCTTTCACGGTTGCCGTCGTCAAAGGTGTTTTCCTGGTAGTTGTTTCCCCAGTATATATTTTCGGATCCTTCAGGCAGTGCATAGTATGATATGCAATTTGCCCCGCCAAGATGGTTGTTTTCAAAGATTAATTGTTGTCCAGTGAATCCGTTCCATCCTATGATATTTCCACGTGAGAAGTTATTGTTGGAAATTTCACTCCAGTAAGCACGGAACTCGAAAACTCCACCTGCCGCACAGTAAATATTGTTCCCGGTAACAGTGATGTTTTCTCCTCCCAGGCGCAATGCCCTTGACCTGTGCAGGGGAGGCAGCCTTCTCTTCAGTTCGTCAAGATCATCATTTAAGTATTGTGTATAAAGCATGCGTAGGATCACGTTGGTTATGGATATATTTCCATTTGTTCCCACAATCCCGTCCCTGTGGTTCCCGCAGGTCAGGAAAATATCCTCCACCTTAAATGAATGGGTACCCCTGATAAGGGCGGGCAGCTGATCCCAGACTTGTACCATTCCTTTCACAATCACCTTAAATGAATTGGTACCCCTGGAAAGGGCGGGCAGGGGTTCATATCTGTCCGGCCAGTAAACCTGGGAGTACTCTGCCCCCAAACCTTTAAGAACAGAATAAGGAGGCAGTTCAATGGTCTCGTTCATCTGAAACCTTCCTCCGGGAAATAGCAACACTCCACCCCCGTTCTTTTTCAATGCTTCCGTTGCATTTAAAATAGCCCGGGTATCATCTATCCCGTCGTCCGGTACCGCTCCGAAATCAACTACATTATATATCTCACCGGGAAATTCGTCCTTCTTCTCTGATATACGGATATTTCCTGCGTTAACCGGCTGATTTTCCCCGGCCTGTGATAAAAGCACCGCATACGTCCCTTCCGGAATCTCATTCCATTCGGCAGTCTGCACGGAAAAACGATTATATTTATTAATCTGAAGTGTTATGATCTTCCCTTTTCCCCCACCTTCTATATTCTGCAGACTCACCCGGGGTGGGGAGGACATTTCCGGATCGGCCAGGCAATTGCCAAACAACCTTAAGCTTCCCTGCTTCACGGAAGATTCCCGGCCGCGATCCCCATGTATCCACCACACAGCCGGAGCATTGACCTGAAAGGGTTTGCTGGTCATATTTCCTGACCTGATCATCCCGCTGATAACTCCTTTCCCCCAGTTCTCCGGATAGGTGAACATTACCGACGATTCTGAAACACTGACAGGAACCACCGTTTGCTTTTTATTACCCCATGTTAGTTCCACTACCGGATCCTTCCCGAAATTCCCCCCATGGAGGAGAACAGTTTCCCCGGGTTTTACCGGTGAGGAGGCCCAGGTTACTACCGGACGATCCTGTGTATAATTTTCATCTGCAGCATATAATCCGGCAGACAGGACAAGCAGATATAAAGTTATTAAAGTTCGTAAAATCATATGCAAACTTTTTTTGAAGATTCATTTCTAATATCTATTACTTGCCTACATTATCTTAATCTACTGCACGTTGTGCTTCCTCAAGTCTGGTTAGTATCATCTGGTAACCATCCCATACTTTCCGGTTCAAGGAGACAAGCACGCCCTGCTCACCACGGTTTGTAATGTACTCCGCATACTTTTTAACGGTTGCTTCTACCGGTGCCTTCCTCGCTATTTCAATGGCCCGTGTAATGCCCGTTTTCAGAGCTTCTTTGTCGCCAGTCTTTACAGCGTTACGATACTCTGTCCATGCGGTAATGAGCATTTGATGCGATTCCAGGTAGAGCAGATAATAATCAACCCTGCATATCATGTAATTGAGGCGCTCTTTATTGGCATCGCCTTTGGCTTTACTTAACGCACTTGCAAACCAGAACCGGGCGTTCTTTAATAACGCCGAAGCATGTGGGATTGAAAGCGGGTTGTTCATATCAATCAGCGAGGCATAGGTTTCATAGAACTTATCGTCAGGAATCACAAGCTCGGTCAGTCCGGTCGGGCCAGCAACCTTAATATCTTTAACCATATTAACAAAAACCCAAGGGCCTGCTGAGTAATCAAGTGCGATCTTGCAAAGTGTAGATTTTTCATTTGCCAGGATAAACTCCTCATAATCCTCAAGCAAGGCATGCGCCCTGCGAGCCTCCTCCATGGCCTCAGTACCATAACGACTGCCAGCGTAGTCTACATAGAATTCATAAGAATCCATTGGGTTTCCCCAGGCTTTTTCAGCAAAATAGCTGAAGTTCATGTCTAAGATACGTGTCCGCCAGTGAAGCATAATAGCTCCATCGATGCCGGCCTCTTTCACTTTCCGCAACAGCGGTCCATAGATCTTTGTTTTTGGCTGGGTCAGCCCGATGCAACGACCGTCGAATTCGAACCAGCTGGTAACGATCCGGGTTCTGTCAATACCTTTCCAATAGCGGTCAAACAGAAGATTCTGCATAGACCATTCAGGCTCGTATGAACTTAAAGAGCTAAGTGCAATATCACGCGGCAGCGCCTTGTCAAGCCCTGGCAACATTGCATCGACTGTCCAGCCACCAGTCATAATCTGAGCATCGGGTTTCAGTTCCCTGAGAATGACATGGGCTTTCTGCAGCCAGCAAAGGTGAGCAACTCCTGCTATAGGCGTAATATGAAACATATCGTATTTAAAATTTTGAATATTCCGCTGGTAAAACTCACGAAATGAAGGTGTAAATTCATCATCCCTGATCTGGTCCCACCGCCCGCCCTCGGTGTACCATAACCAGTAATAATTAACGTCCGGATACATATCTACAAGCGCTTTAAGACGGATCCTCAGGAACTCTTCAGCCTCAGGGCTGGTCGGGTCAAGATTTTTGCTTTTTCCGATAAGCACGGAGGCAGGCATCTGCTTTAGCATCTCCTGTGGGATTTCGTCCAGTTCAAAGCCTACAGCTGTCTTAAAGCCGCGAGACCGGGCATAGGCAAGAGCCTCCGAAAAGACTTTTTCGTTGACTTCCAGTTTTGTACCACCCGGTGCACCAAAAAATTCCCCATCCCCGGTGAAATGCTCCCTGCCAATGGAGATCTTGTCGGTCGGATAATATGCCGGATGCCAATATAACTTCTCCTCCGGAACAGTGATCCCTTTGTAAGTGAAATGAAAGAACAGATCTGCAGAATACAAATGAAATCCAACCATATTATATTTCATTTTCAACAATTGATCAATATAAGCTTTATAGTCCTCCAGCCTCCATGCGGTGGCCCCCATGAGGAAGTTGTACCATGGTAAAGTTCCCCGCACAGCCAGCTCAGGTTTACAAATAAGATCCCATTTCTTCAATAACAGGTTCGAATCGGCAGCCGGCACCACCTCATCGGAAATATAGAAACGGATGCCGTATTTTTCGAGCAGTTCATAGGTCCCATAAACAATCGAAATGGGGCTGTTACCTGTCACCAGGACACGTGGCATTTCGGAATCAAAGGTATGGATCAGGAATCCTTCGTTTCCAAGCTCCGGCAATGTCCCCTTAATCTTCTTGACGAATGCCCGAACGACAGTCCGATCTGCTGACGCCAGGATGATTGCCGGTCGTCCCGCCGGGACTTTGTCTTCCTTAACAACAATTGGCTGGACTCCTGTCAAAGCAGCAATATAACGGGTCATTTCTTTCGCGGCCAGTTGCTCAAGCTCAGAGGCTGCAGGGTCAATGACAATGACCACATCCGCCAGCCTGGCAGACGTTTCTGGAGCGTCAGCCTCCTGGGCTTGTGTGACTGAAAAGGCAAATATCAATCCTAAGGCGATAATCATTCTTTGTGACCTCATTGAAATCTGTTTTAGTGATTTTATGTTAATCTTCATTTGTATAGGTTTTAAATATTCTCTCCATACGAAAATCCGGAACGCATAGGTTCCTTGATATATGCATCAAGGTCAGGCCTGTTTGTTCATATACTTTGCTACTGTATTAAAACCTGAATACTTCACAACTCTTGATTTGCATTTTTAATTATTAATCACCCTTTTGTTTAATTTCCCGTAACAGGCTCAACAATTAGCACATATGTAATATCTTCTGCCTTTACCATATACTCGGGCAACCTTTGGTTAGGAAGGTTGCCTATGCCGGCATGGGCAATGTCGATGGTAAGGTAGGTGTACCCTGTTTCTTTCAGCTTATTGGTTACCCCTGCTTTTTCCAATTGTTTTTCGCTATATGGCAGTGCGGTAAAGTTAAATGTAGTCCCCTGGGAATTTTGCAAGTTTCTTCCATTGGGGAAGACCTGTAATTTTTGTTTTCCCTGCAGGTTGTTTATACAGATGAAATGTAAGCCTGTTCCTGACGGATTGCTTACAGACATTTCCCTCACATCGGAACGGTTGCCATTGGCCTGTGGCCTGATATAGGGTACGTATATTTCTTTAACCGTTGACGAGTATCTGCCTAAAGGTGCGCTTAACTGACGGTCGCTGTAATTTTCATGTGGTCCCCTTCCGTACCAGTCCACTTGTTCAATGTCACCGGGCATTACCATGTTAATACCAATCCTTGGAAGGTCTACCCCTTCAAAGTCATGGACAATTTGTACCTCCTGACCCAATACTAGTGAGCCATCTGCCATAAAGTTATAATGGGTGTGCAGGCTAAAAATAGGTTCATAGTTTGATGGGTGCAGCCATTCCTGATGTACGCTGACCCGAAAGTGTTTATTGCTGATTTTTTCCTTGTCAATTTTTACTGTACCTGGTTGCAAATTATTTAATCCGGCTTTTTTTACCCAGGAATCCATATAACGACTTTCACTGCTCCAACGAGAATCGTTATCGATGGGTGCCCGCCATGCTGTGAATTGAAAACCTTTCCCTTCGGCAATCAATTCTTTATTGCCCGGTGCAAGTTGCCAGCTTTGCAACTTCCCTGTTTGCATATCAAACCGCCAATTACTTTTGTGGGATTGAATTTCTATTGCCCCTTCATATTTTTTAATGTGCAATTTTTTGTATGCGGTAATCCTGTCTATGGATTTGCCCTTCCAATCCGACAGGAGAAACTGCTCTCTTCCTATAACATGCCCGGCTTTTGCCCAGGGCTTATCATACTTTAACAGCAAAGAAATATTAAGGGTACGTTCACTTTCTTCATTATATTTTTGCAAATCAGCCGGTATTATATAATCAGATTTTTGTCTTGGGCCAATATCAAAACCCTTTAAAAAACCACTCTCCACAGCATTACCATTTTCATGCAATTCCCATTTTAAGATGTACTTGTTACCATCAATATTTTCAAAATAGTTTTTGTTTAAGATTTCGATTTCCGGTTTTAACGGATCGGGCATCGTAACTTTAATGGGCTGGTAGGCCGCTTTTATTTCCAGTAAAGCGGGCTGTGGAGTACGATCCGGGAATACCACACCGTTATTGCAGAAGTTGCCATCGTAAGTTTTACCATAAGTGCTCCCATAATCAAAATAACTTTCCCCATTATTTGTTGTAACGCGCATCCCCTGATCCACAAAGTCCCAAATAAATCCTCCTTGTACTGCCGTCAGTTCAGAGTTTTCAAATATTTGCATGTATTCTTTCAGGTTGCCTGTGGCATTGCCCATGGAATGGGCATATTCATTCAAAATTACCGGTACGTCATTATTTTGCATCCCCTGTACGGTGTAAGGACGACCGGTGTTGAGACGAACAGCCGGATAGGTCTGCGAGTAGGTATCGGTAAAATCAATCTTTGTCCGATTAAGTGTATATTGGATAATACGCCCAGTCGTATCCCTTTTACGTATCCAATCAGCTTGTAAGCGGAGATTTTGCCCATTGTGGGATTCGTTCCCCAACGACCAGATAATAATGCTTGGATGGTTTTTATCTCGTTCTATTAAACGCCGTGTCCTGTCAATAAACATGGGCGACCATTCGGGATTGTCGGTAATAGCAGTGCTGTTGGTTTCGTTGTTCACCTCGTTTAAAAGGTAAAGACCCCATTCGTCGCACAAGTCAAATAATGCGGGATGGTGCGGTGCTATTGCCAAACGGATGGCGTTAATGTTGTGCTGCTTCATGAGTTGTATATCTTTCACCAGTACCTCATAGGGAACATGCCTCCCATAATCCGGGTCTGTTTCCACACGGTTGACGCCTTTAATAAGTATGGGTTTACCGTTTACCAGCAATTGGTTTCCAGTCCTTTCTACTTTTCTGAAACCGGTTTTGCAGCTTACTTGTTCTATTTCTTTATCATTATCAAACAGGCTGATATTTACCATATAAAGCGCAGGGGTTTCAGCCGACCATTTTTTTGGGGAATTCATTTCCCCTTTAAATATTATTTCCAGTTCTTTGCCGGGTTGAACGGGTGGTACATTTTTATGCCCGGACAGCAACACATTCTTCCCATCAGATAATTCATATTTTACCGACAGATTTTCTACCTTTTCCGGCAGTGTGTTTTTTATAAGGGCTTTGACCATTAAGGTCCCGTTTTTAAGTGTATTGTCTAAACCAGCTACCACTTCGTAATCCCTAATGTGGTTTTTTGGTGTTTGATATACATAAACTTCCCTGAATATCCCACTATTACGCCACGTATCCCATGTTTCCATATACGAGCCGTCGCACCACCGCAGAACCTGCACTGCCAAATGGTTTTTCCCAATTATCACATCTTCAGTAATATCAAACTCGGCAGGCAGAAAACCGTCCTGGCTGTAGCCAATTTTTCTTCCGTTCAGCCATACGTATATAGCTGAATTGGCCCCGGCAAAATGAAGGACGATACGTTGTTCTGACCAATCTTTTGGTATATCGAAAGCTGTGCGGTAGCAACCGGTTGGGTTGCCATAAGGATTTTTGGGCGACATGATGAATGGGGCTTTCCCTTCCCATGGCTTGCCGTGGTTGGTGTAAATGGGGATGCCAAAGCCCTGGGTTTGCCAGGTAGAGGGCACACGTATTTTGTCCCATCCGGAATCATCAAAACCCGGAGAATTAAAATCCACAGGGGATTTCCCAGGTGTTTGTGCCAGGAAAAATTTCCAGGGTCCCTGTAATACTTTAAAACTATGTGACGATTGCCAGTTAGCTTTCACCTCTCCATCAAGGCTTACAACAGGGGTAAACAGCGTACTGTGTGGCGGTTCGGCATTTACTTTGAATATGGCCGGGTTTTCCCAATCATGCTCTTGTGCTTCAATGTATGGAACAAATATAAATACCAAAATTAGTACTAAAACATTTCTTAAGGACTGCACCCTATTTTTGAAACAACGATTTTTTATTGCTAAGTTCATTGTTGTCATTTTTATTTCTTGAATATCAATTCGTTTAAATTTCTTTATTATGGATTTTTATGTTGATAATTCCCAGTTGTTAACTCAACAGGTCCAAGCAAACCAGAAGGCAATAGATTATGCTCGCCCTCTTTCGGTTTCCTGTAATAGTCAGGTACATTAGTTTTTGTTCTACGTTGATCCTCTGGAAGTTTACCATCGCCGATAAGGCGGTTAGGCCAACGGTTAACAACTTCGATCTCGAGTTTATTAACGCCCTTTTTAATCGCCCCGCTAACATCAACACGCATCGGGCTAAACAATACCGCACCAAGATCAATCCCGTTAAGCTTAACAGAAGCCATATCGCAAACCTTACCAAGATCAAACACAAACTTACCACCAGAAACATCGCTAAGCTCAAACTCTGTAGTATATTTTGCCGTACCACTAAAGAATCTAACAGCCTTTTCTTCACGCTGCGTCCAGTCCACAAGCGTATCAAATACAAACGTCCCTTGTGCCTGTTTATCTATAAGACCTTCGACAGGATAGAACCATTCCTTGTCGAACTGAACCGTCCACGGTCCCTGTATCTGCAGAACGGGCTTCAATAACGCAAAGTTCTTACCCGCTATCTTCTGTGCTGACTTTGCAAAAACAATAAACATAGAAGCATGCGATTCGAACTGCAGTTCAACACTAGTCCTGCCATCCTTTATAGCATACTCCGGCAGATCGCGTTTCGTACCGCTAACAGCATCCCACAGCTCCGGCTGACGACCAGTTTGCCTGAATGTAACTGTAACCGTCTCCGGGCGATCATTGCGGTTTGCAAGGAAGTAAAGATCAGCATCTACCGTTGCACGATGGATATAATCGATATACGTTTCTTCCTGACCGGCAATCTCGATGTCCGGGACAATGCCGTCAGCCATCAAAATCTCGCTCGGGCTCTTGCCAAACACCACGCGTCCTTTACCAACTTTGCGTTCAACAACATCCTTACCGTCAAGATCACCCCAAAGCGAATCACCAATATCACTGACAACCTTATCGCAATTCGGATAATCTTTAAGCCCCGGATCAGAAACCGGTTTCGGACCAAGAACAGTCGCACCTGCTTTTACAAGCGATTCGATCTTTTTAGCAACTTCAACCGGCATGCGATCTGCATCCGGCAGAACCAGCAGACGATAACTCATACCATCCGGCAGCACGAGTTTTCCATCCTCAACCGACACACGCTCAAGCAAAACCTCCGCGTTACAGACATCGTAATCGTAACCCTTACCCGGATTGTGTGTAACATTTCTTGGACCGACAAGGTTTGGAGCCCAGTCGCCGTTGTAATACAAAACGTCAGCAACGAACAAACCGCTTTGCAGCATTGCCTGGCAGCGATTAATGTAGCTCACCCAAGGCCCTGCCGCCATATCCCACCACGTAACATTCGGGTTGAAATGTGTGCCCGCTCCGTACTCATAACCCGGCTTGCCATCAACAGGACGCTGACAAGTTACTGTATGGAAAACAAAATAATTGATCCCATCACAGAAGGCTTGGTCGGCATCGGGCTTGAGGATATCCGGGTAACCCGTCCAGTGAGAACCTCCAATAGTCAGAGCTTCTGCCGAGGCGGTTCGCTTACCGTAAATGTGCGAGGCTGTGGCGGTTTGCTTACACATCATATTTTCGCCATTATCTTTATGTTTAAATTCCTCCCTCCAGAACTCGCCCTGTGGAAAATCAACACGACCGAGATTCTTCAAACCGTCCATACACAGCGTACCAGACCAGCTTGGTCCTGCCGATTCGCATCGCGTCATAAGACCGTTTTCTTGGCAAAGCTCGTCGAAACGGCCATAATGTTCGTCGGCCATGCAGTCGGCAACGGTCTTGCGGTAGTCATGCAGGAAGCGGTCGGATATCTCGGCACTACCGACGACCCAGCCCTTAAAGACAGGCAAATACGGCGTTGGATCATACCCGCGATACTTTTTGAAATGCTTGAGCATGTTATCCGTCCAGTTCGGATAACCGGCCTCGAAACTGTCACTGCAAAAACCTCTAAGACTTTTTCCCACCATGGGACCTGCCGCTTCGATGAGGAGTTTGGCAGTATTTTCGAACATCAGCTCAACACCTCCTCGGTCAAGGAAATCATTCTCCAAACCGCCCTGGTCCGGCATAGGCACAGAAAGCATCGCACCTGTCGTCCGGTGACCGGTACGGACTATCGTCCAATCGCCTGCCGGAACATCCCATTGAAGCGTGCCGTCCGCCTTGAATTTCCCCGTCAGGTCTATTACATCCTTTGGATCGATCGGTTTATCATCATTGGACGAGGTCCAGTGACCAAGCGTTTGCGACATAACCTTCTCAGCAGGTATAAAACAGTCTGCGTCAAGACGGTTACTCTTTGCTGCCAGATCATCCCGTTTATTAGGGCCGACCTTTCCATTTGCATTCTTTGGAGTCCGAAAAGCGACCACTGCGTTATCACGGTAATCAAGCTCCTCAAACGGCATCTTCACACTGTGGTTGACTCCCAACTGAGGCTTGGAATTGTAACCATCTATGCTCCCAGGCAGCGGCAGCTTACCGGAAAACTTCTGCGGTCCCTTGATCATCATCTGCGACTGGAGAAACCACCTATTCGACTTTTCCGGTGTGATCCACGGCCCGCCCATATTCCAGCCGGGAGCGATATTGACATCAACCTTGATACCTAAACGGTCTGCCTCTTTCAGGGCAAACTTGTAAAGTTCCATCCATTCATCAGAGAGAAACTTTGGCCCTTGTACAGGCATGAGTCCGCCCCAGTTACCGGTACTAACCAACAAAACCGACCCCATACCCTTGGCCCTGAAGTTCTCCAGGTCACGAGTTATCGCTTCCTTGTCGACATTAGCATTAAGCCACCACCAGTAACCCGATGGCCTAGCCGATTCTGGTGGATTATCAAACGCCTTTTCAAGCGAACTCTCAACCTTACTGCTAATCGATTTTTCGATTGGTTCAGTACAACCCCAGATAACAAGAACAACAACATAAGCGATCAAAATTCTAAACTTCACAACTCTTGATTGGCCTTTCAAATTTTTATTTGTATTTTTCATCCTTAAGTTGATGTTTTCTATTGTGAATCTCTCTTTGCGTAACAGCCTGAATATAAACAATTAACATCGCTTTTATTCGTTTTAAATTTACATTTTTAAGTTTAATAAGGACCATTTTATTTTGTAAGAATATCGAATTCGGCAATCCCCACTCTACCATTTTCTTCAGCCACCGTCAATGCTCTTAACTTAATAAATCTGCCTTTTTTAGCTTGGAATTCTTTTTTCTGCCATATTGGACTGTTTCTAATATTTGAAAATTCGCCTTTCGAAACCGGCTTCCCCCATATTTTTCTATTCTTGCTGATATACAATTCGTAATTGAATATTATACCGGGATTCCCACGCCCCTGATCGGGTAAATATTTAAAGCCTGCAATATTTAATGTCTCCCCTAAATCAATTACAATATCAACTGGAGGAGTATCACGAAGTGTCCATGCCGTTTCTTCATTACCATCGAAGATTAATTGTGCACCTTCCACATCTTCAAACTCCCCTGTCATTTTCCATTTCGTTTTGGCCACGTCGAATTCGGCCAAAGAAACGTCACTTTGTTTATTCATTTCCGAATCAACAACAATAGCTTTAAGTACTGTTCTTTTTATTATTTCAAATGGTTCGGTATATTTTTTTGACTGATTACCTGGTTCGGTTCCATCGAGTGTATAATAAATATCCAGACCTTCACTATAAGTACTAATTGAAACCAAACCATATTTATCGCGAATTATATCCGGTTCGATAATAACTTTTGGTGCTTTATACAATTCGATATTTGAAATTACAGGGCACGCTTTAGCATCGATAATATTCATTCGAACTTTCGTTGCTGTTACATTTGGTAAGCGCAAAATCCGTTTCCAACCAATTGTAGTTTCCGATGCAATTTCTTTCCATGTATTATTAATAAATGCTTCCACTGTAAACTTTTTAACGCGCTGACCCAAACTAATATCTTCTTGTACAAGAAAACGATTAAACTCAGAGGGCTGTCCCAAATCAATAGTTACTGAAGCTTTTGTAACGCCATCATCGGTAATCCACGATGTTTCAGCAAAGCCATCAGTAACATTGTCAGCTTTATATTTTTTTGAGTTTCCACGAGTGTTTGATGCAGAAACAGATTTATTGGCGGCAAGGTTATTTTCAAAATCAGCTTTTACAGCCTCAGCCAATTTCATAATCTGTTCAACATCTTTTTCGTGAATTAAACCACGGGTATCAACCGGAAAGTTTATGAGCAACGATGCGTTTCGTCCTATACTATTATAATATATATCTAAAAGATGCGGTAAACTTTTTACTTTATGGTCTTCGTATTTGTGATAGTACCAACCCGGGCGGATTGAAACATCAACTTCGGCGGGAACCCAATGAGTGCCATCTTCTTGTCCGGCTCGCAAAAACTCACGGTCTGAAACAACACCGGTGGCAACAAAGTCATCTCTTTTTAACATACACCAATTTGTTTCACGTGCCCAGCCTTCTTCGTTTCCAACCCATCTTATGTCTGGCCCGGCATCACTAAACATACATGCATCAGGTTGCAAGTCGCGTACAATTTTTCGTGTATTTCCCCAGTCGTAATATGTTGCTCTATCAATCTTACGTATTTCGTTTGCTCCACCGTAGTATCCATCTCCCCCATTGGCACCATCAAACCAAACCTCATATATTTCACCATAATTTGAAAGTAGTTCAGTTAGCTGATTCCTGAAATAGGTAATGTACTCCGGCATCCCATAATCTGCATGATTACGATCCCATGGAGAAAGATATACCCCCATTTTAAGGCCGTATTCTTCACAAGCTTCTGCAAGTTCTTTCAACACATCACCTTTCCCATTTTTCCATGGCGAGTTTTTTACTGAATGTTCGGTATATTCCGATGGCCATAAACAAAAACCATCATGATGTTTAGCTGTAAGAATTATCCCTTTCATTCCGGCCTCTTTGCATACCCGCGCCCATTGACGGCAATTCAGTTCTGTGGGATTAAACATTTCGGGCTTTTCGTCACCCATTCCCCATTCCATGCCTGAAAATGTATTCATATTAAAATGAACAAAGGCATAAAACTCAAGTTCGTGCCATGCCAGTTGGCGTTCGCTGGGTACAGGAAGAACTGTTTCAGGAGGTGACACCTGAGTACATGAGGTGATTAACAAAACAATAAATCCAGCAATAAGACAAAAGCTATTTAATTCTGGGGTGATCTTCATATTTTTCACTTTCCTTTGTTTTTTATTTTACATTTTTAAGTGTAAAGTGTTCTCGTTGCCCCAGTCTTACAGGCCCCAGTAAACCAGACGAATACAGTATTGTACTATTTGAGGCATTGCCTGTTGTGTAGTTTTCTTTGAGTACCTCGTCACCCAGCAGACGGTTGGACCATTTGTTGACAACATTGATTTTTAAAACATTCCCGGTGTTTTTTACAGCCTTGCTGATTTCAAGTTGAAAGGGTTTGCACCACACAACACCCAGCTTGCTACCATTCAAGCTCACTTCCGCCATGTCTTTTACTTCACCAAGGTCGAGATAGATATTGCCCTTACTGCCCTGCAGACCGCTTGGCAGGTCGAAGGTTTTTGTGTAGCTTGCTGTACCAGAGTAGTATTTGATTCCGTTATTGGAATGATCTTTCCAATCTGTTAATGTGTCGAATTTGATAGATGCGGGTCCCCCCCAGTCAGTATCAAAGAACACGTTCCATGCACCAGTAATTTCATGATCTAAGACCAAAACGTTGTTATGGTATGTTTCATCTGCCTTCTCGCTGCTACCAAATACCACGAAAAGACTCTGGCGTGCTTCAAAGTTCAGGGATATTTTGACCCTGTTGTCTCCAACTTTAGTATAAGCAAATATATTTTGAATAGAGCCGTCAACAGGACTCCATACCTGAGGCTGACCTTTACTGCGAAAAGTGAAATCGCCT
>RCNB010001378.1_pt1 | contig 15289 bp, 12 predicted proteins | sample 2041321 | NCBI WGS metagenome assembly RCNB01 (sample SAMN09708232, study PRJNA481090) | Marine sediment metagenome, whole genome shotgun sequencing project. | reverse complement strand
CCTTTAGGGTGCCAGTGACCTTATAGGCGGAAATAAGGTCACTGGCACCTTAATTCGGCTATTGGCCTTGTGGCCCGTGTCAGATAGAATCCGACGCCTTTCTCTGGTCCTGTACTGGCTTACATATGCTTCAAAATATTCGCGATCAACTGACCGGCAAAATTGCCCTGATTGTCCTCGGCGTAATTGCCCTGTCCTTCGTCTTTGTCGGCGGTGCAAGCTTCACGACCATTGGCTCCAACTACGTGGCAAAAGTCGACGGTGTCGACATCGGAATCCAGCAGTTCGAAATGGCTTATCGCGATCAGCTGCAAGAAAACCCGCAGTTTGCCGCTCTGCCGGAAGAATATCGCCTGCAGCTGCGTACCAATATTCTCGAGCAGCTTGTTCAGCAACGTGTCATCGATAATTATCTTGATGAAGCCGGATTCAAGATTTCCGATGAGCAGCTGACAGAAATCGTACATCAGTTTCCGGAATTTCAGCTGGACGGCCGTTTCGATCGTGAGACGTATGAGTCGGTTCTCGCATCGGCTGGCTTCTCAGCGGTTGCGTGGGAGGCCTCGCAAAAACTGTCCATGCGGCGTTCGCAGTTGCAACGTGCAATTCGTGGTTCGTCAGTAGTTCCACCATCGAACTACCGGCGATTCCTTAACCTCGCGTTTGAGAACCGGGTTATTACGACAGCCACCATTGAGCCTGCGTCGGTCGCTGACGAAATTAACGTCACCGATGAAATGATCACGGCGTACTACGACGAGAATCCAGCGCTATACAAACTTCCCGAGACAGCAGACATTGAGTACGTCGAAATTGCTCGCGGCGCGGTTGCCGCTGACGTCGATGTGACCGAACAAGAGCTGTTGGAATATTACGACCTGAACAAGGATCGCTACCTGCAGGACGAGCAGCGTCAAGCTCGGCACATCCTCATTCTGTTTGATGATGACGAGGCGGGTGCGGAAGCGGTGGCCAACGAAATGCTTACCCGTGTTCGTTCGGGCGAGTCGTTTGAAGAACTGGCACGTCAATACTCCAAAGATAGTTCGTCGTCGGCTAACGGTGGCGATCTCGGTTCATTGACTCAAAATCAATTGCCGGACGCGCTGGGCGGCGCTGTTTTCTCAATGTTGCCAGGCGAAATCCAGGGGCCGGTTAAGGGTGACTTCGGCTTTCACGTGGTTCGGCTCGACACGATTTTCGAATCCGGCCCATTACCGTTTGATCAGGTTCGTGCGTCGCTCCTGACAGAATTGCAGGTCGAAGAAGCCGATGGTCTTTTCCTGGCACTCGAGCGGAAGTTGTCGGACGCGCATTTTGATGCGACAGATATCCAGACACTGGCTGACGCGGTCGGTGGTGAAGTGCAGAGCCTTGTGGGATTCGCACGCGACAGCGTGGCGCCGTTCGCAAGTAATCAGGCTGCCGTCGATGCCGTTTTCGATGAGAGAGTATTGAGTGGCGTACAGATGACCGAAGTGGTCGAGATAGATATCGATCGGACCGTGGTCATCTCAGTAACAAAGCACAACGAGGCGACTCGCCGGGCGTTGGACGACGTGCGTGTGCAGATTACTGGTGAACTTCGGCGGAGTCAGTCTGAAGAACTGATGGCCCGGCGCGCGCAACAAATGCTGGATGCTGTTGATGCGGGGGCGGAATTTGCTGCGGCCGCGGCTACGATTGGTGCTGAAGCATTGCCATCGTCGACCATCACTCGCAACGCGGAAGATGCGGATCAGTTTCTTTCGGTGGCGATATTCACGGCGATGAAGCCGGTACAAGGCAAGCCGACATTGGGCAGCACGCGAAATGGCAAGGGCGGCTACACCGTCTACAGCCTGGACGCGGTAATCCCGGGCCGGCCAGAGTCTATTCCTCTTGCCGATCGTGATGCTGGCAGAACTCAGCTGGTCGATCAGTACGGAATTGGTGATTTTGTTGGCTTTGTGCAGGCGCTGAGAGCTAATGCCGAGGTCATCATCAACGAGGACGCGCTGGCCGCACAAAGCTCGTTCCAGTAAGCTGGCCCGCATAAGAACACCATCACGGCGTCTCGCCGTACGGGGGATACATGCGCAAGCTTGCTCTGCATTGGCAGATACTCATCGCCATTATACTGGCGTTTATCGCTGGTCTCTGGATGTTCGGCGTCAAAGAGGCGACGGGAAATCAACCGGCGTTCTTTGGTCTCGAATTCCTCGCTGTTCTCAAGTTCATCGGCAAGATATTTCTTAATGCGTTGAAAATGATCATCGTGCCGCTGATCATGTCGTCGATCATCGTCGGCGTGGCGGGTATCGGTTCTGGCGGCAATCTCGGCGCGCTGGGCGGCAAGACTTTGCTGTTCTACGCGACGACGACATTGGCCGCCATTCTTGTTGGCATGTTTGTTATTAACGCGATCGGTCCTGGCTATATCGACGGCGAGCCCGCCAAAGAGGCGCTATCTCTGACCGCGTCGGTCGAAGACGTACAGGCGAAGGTCGGTGACAAGGGTGTCAGCGACGTTGCGGAAATATTCATTCGCATGTTCCCACCGAACATAGTCAAAGCGGCAGCGGAAGGGCAGATGCTCGGTCTGATCGTATTCGCAATCCTGTTCGGCTACTTCATGACGCACCTTGCGCACGATTTTGCAGAGCCCTTGTTCAAGTTCTGGAATGGCGTCTTCCACGTCATGATGAAGATGACTGAGTTCATCATGGCGTTCGCCCCTATCGGAGTGTTTGGGTTGGTAGGCGCCGTGATAGCGGAGGCCGGGCTCAAGGCGACCGGGCCGTTGGCCCTGTTCGCAATAGCTGTGTTGCTGGCGCTGGCGATTCACGCATTCGGCACATTGCTATTTTTGCTGCGATTTGTCGGCAGGGTGAAACCGCTCAAGACACTGGTAGGTGCCTCTCAGGCTATGCTGACCGCGTTCTCGACCGCATCGTCATCGGCGACATTACCCATCACGATGGAAAGCGTCGAAGATAATATTGGTGTCTCCAACAAGGTTTCGGCCTTTGTCTTGCCGTTGGGCGCGACGGTCAACATGAATGGCACGGCACTGTACGAGTGTGCGGCGGCATTGTTTCTTGCGCAGGCTTACGGTCTTGAGCTGACCTTCGGTGTGCAATTCACCATCGTTGCCATCGCCTTGATGACATCAATCGGTGTGGCAGGTGTTCCATCCGCATCTCTGGTGGCTATTGCGATCATTCTCGGTGCGATCGGTATTCCCATCGAAGCACTCGGCGTCCTGATGGTCTTCGATCGCATTCTCGATATGTGTCGGACGAGCATTAACGTCTGGGGCGATTGCTGTTGTGCAACGATCGTGGCAAGACTCGAGGGTGAGAAGACTAACGTCGCGATATGAACTGGGATGCTGTTGGTGCAATAGGGGAACTGACGGGTGCGGTCGGCGTCATCGCGTCGCTTCTGTACCTCGCAGGGCAGGTGCGTTCCAGTAATCGCGCCTCGCTCGTTAACGCCAAGCTCGAGAACACGCGCCTTCTCGATAACTACGTCGACTTCCTGCTGCACAATCCGGAATTGCACGATTTGTGGCGCAAAGGTCGCGGTGACTACAACGCGCTGGCGCCCCATGAAGTTCGTCCGTTCACCAACCTCACAGTCAAGGCCTTCTATTTTTTCTCAGCGGCCTTCTTCCAACGCCACCACGAACTGCTTCCCGAGACTGCGTACGCAGAACAGAGGGCCATTTTGCACGTGTGGTTATCTGGCAAAGGCATCATCCACTGGTGGGACGAGATGGGCTGCAATATGTTTGGCGACGACTTTGTGGCCTATATCAACGAAGAGATCGACACTCTGGGTACCCGCAACTAATTAAGGTGACAGTCACCTTAATTCGGAGTTTTTTAGTCCTCGTCGAAGACCATTCCCATAATGTTCGCACCCGCATCGACAAAGGTCGTTTCGCCGGTGACACCGCTCGCGAGATCCGAGCACAGGAACGCAGCCGCGTTGCCGACTTCTTCAATGGTCACAGTACGGCGTAGCGGAGACGCTTTCTCGGCGTAGTTCAGCATCTTGCGGAATCCACCGATACCAGCCGCCGCCAGCGTCTTCACAGCACCCGCTGAGATCGCATTGACGCGAATACCCTTGGGACCGAGATCGGCCGCCAGGAAGCGAACACAGGACTCGAGACTCGCCTTCGCAAGCCCCATGACGTTGTAGTTGGGCACAACCTGGAGGGCTGCGTTGTACGTCAGGGTCAGGATCGCTCCATTGCGACCTTCCATCATCGGCAGGCCAGCTTTGGCGAGTGCTGCAAGGCTGTAGGCCGAGATGTCGTGCGAGATGGCAAAGCCCTCACGCGTAATCGATTCGACAAAGCCACCGGCGAGCTGTTCACGTGGCGCAAAGCCGACGGAGTGGACGAGAATATCGAGGCCATCCCATGATTTGCCGAGTTCGGCGAAAACGGCATCGATTTCGTCGTCTGAGGTGACATCGCAGGGGAACAGTAAGTCTGTGTTCTGACCCAGGCGAGCGGAGAGCTTCTCAACACGGCTTTTGAGTTTGTCGTTCTGGTACGTAAACGCGATTTCGCAACCTTGACGGGCGAATGCCTCGGCGATACCTGCCGCGATTGAACGCTCACTTGCGACACCAACGATCAGTGCCTTTTTGCCGGCCATGAAGCCCATAGTGTTATCCCGATTGAAAAATCAGGCGTCATTCTACATTGAAACTGGTGCTTCACCACATTTGTCGCTCGTAAGACGAGCACCTACAGGGGCAAGTTTTTCTACGAGCTTTGGGCGGTGACATCCACATACATGGTGAGCTTCTGCCCAGGTTGCAGGAGCTTGGATTTATCGATCTTGTTCCAGCGCGCAATCTGATCAATGCCGACGCGGAATTTTCGCGCGATGAGGTACAGCGAGTCGCCGTTGCGGACGGTGTAACGGAGTTTGCGAGTTGTGTTACCCAGCGCTTGCGTCGGTGACGTGCGCGGTGCTGCTGCAACGGTGCCATTCGTCCAGACGACGAGTTTCTTGCCGACGGATAAAGTGTCGCGCGGTGCCATGCCATTCCAGGCAGCGAGCTGGCGTGTCGTTACCTTGTAGCGTTGACTGATTGTCCAGAACGATTCACCGCTTCGTACGATGTGTTCGAGTTTGTTGCCTTTGCGTGTTCGGTTCTGCGTTTTGGCCAGTCGTGCGTCAGCACTCTTGCTGTAGGCGCTTAAGGGTTTCGTCGCCACCGGGATCAGCAGGTGATGGCCGGCACGAATCGTATTGCCTTTGAGATTATTCGCCGCACGAATCGTCGATACGGTCGTGTTGTACTTATCCGCGATCTGCGAGATCGCTTCGCCGTTCTTCACTTTGTGTCGCGCCCAGCGCACGCGTTCGGATTTGGGCACCTCATCGAGTGCAGCAACGAAAGCGTCAACGACATCGACGGGCATGACCAGGCTGTGTGGTCCCGACGGATCGGTTGACCAGCGGTTGTAACCGGGGTTGAACTGGTAAATGGTGTCGACGTCGACGCCAGCTAATTCTGCAGCGAGCGCGAGATCCAGCTGACCGCCGATATCAGCGATCATGAATTGCGGCTCATCAACGACGACCGGCAGTGTGAGCTTGTACTTGGCAGGGTCTGCGACGATCTCAACCAGCGCCAGTAACTTCGGCACGTACATGCTGGTTTCTCTGGGCAATTTGAGATTCCAGAAGTCGATCGGCTTGTTCGCGCTCGTGTTGCGACGAACAGCACGTCGGACATTGCCTTCGCCCGAGTTGTACGACGCGATGGCATTCAGCCAGTCGCCATTATTGAACTTGTACAAATACTCGAGGTAATCGAGTGCGGCGCGTGTCGAGTCGACAACATCACGGCGACCGTCGTACCACCAGTTCTGCTTGATCCCGAAGCGCTTCGCTGTGCCGGGAATCATCTGCCAGAGGCCCGCGGCGCGGCCGTGTGAATACGCGAACGGGTCATAGGCGCTTTCAACGATCGGTAGCAGTGCAAGTTCCAGCGGCATGTCGCGACGCTCGAGCTCAGCAACGATATACGGCAAATAGCGCTGCGCACGCGTCAAAACCCGGTTCATGTAATCCGGGTGCTTAGCGAACCACTTTTTCTCAGCTTCCGTCCGATGATTGTCCACGTAGGTGAGCTTGAATCCGCGTCGGAGCTTGGCCAGAACGTCATCCGGACCCGCTGGCGTGGATTCGAACTCGATTCCTGCGACAGGCGAGATCAGCGTCAGCGCCGGTGTTGCGTCGCTTGCGCCAGTGCTCGTGAGCAACGCCGGGGAGGCCAACGCGGGCTGCCCGGCAAGCAAAAAGGTGACGCCGAGAGCGCAATAGGCCGTCAATCTCTGCGATAATTGCCCCACGGGCGATGATATTAAGTTAAGCATCGGGCCATCCTACTGAGGCAGAGCGGTTGTGCAAGTAGATCGATCACAAATGACGCATGAATGGCTGCAAACAAGTCTTGGAGCGGCGTTGTTGCGGGAAGAAGCTCGTGTGGTCGAGGAGGCGTTGGACGGTGTTTTCGGTGAGGAATGTCTGCAGCTGGGTTTCTGGGGTGAAAATCGCGCGTTCATGCGCTTCACCAGGACGCAGCGCTGCTACCTCATCGCTGATTCGAGCCTCGGCAAGCCCTGCGCCGTTGGCAATATGCATCAACTACCGGTCGAAAGTGACTCCATCGACGCCGTTTTACTGCCGCACACGCTCGACTACAGCGATCGGCCGCATGCCGTTTTGCGCGAGGTTGACCGGGTACTGCGTCGCGACGGTCGCGTGATTATTCTGGGCTTCAAACCGTTCGGTTTGTGGGGATTGCGCCGGTTGATTCCGGGCGCAGAAATACCGCCCGGCGCAGATCATCTGATTTCTGAGCGGCGCATGAAGGATTGGCTGCAGTTACTGGATATGCGCATCGAACGCACATCCCGATACTTCTTTCGCTGGCCGCTGCCGGGTAACAAAGCGCGCGGGTCGGTCAAGTGGGAGCGGCGTGGTCAGGCGTGGTGGCCGGAGCTTTCGGCTTGCTATATGCTCTCGGCGCAGAAACGGGTCAGCACGTTGACGCCGGTGAAGTCGCTCTGGCGGCGCCAACCGAAAGTCGTCACTGGCCTTGCCGAACCATCAACCCGAGCTTCGCGAATACGCTTTGACCCAAATAATTGAGATGGTTGTAGAAATTTATACCGACGGTGCCTGCAGGGGGAACCCGGGCCCGGGTGGCTGGGGCGTACTGCTCATATCCGGCAGGCACGAGAAAACGATGCACGGCGGTGAGCCTGAGACGACCAACAATCGCATGGAGTTAACCGCGGCTATCGAAGCGCTCAACGCGCTTAAGAGCGCAAGCGGTGTGATTCTCTACACAGACTCCAAATACGTGATGGACGGCATCAACGACTGGATGCCAAACTGGAAGAAACGTGGCTGGAAGACGTCCGCAAGAAAACCGGTGAAGAATAAGGACCTTTGGCAGTTGCTGGATGAGGCGACGCAACGTCACGATATCGACTGGCGCTGGGTGAAAGGCCACAGCGATAACCCGGGCAATGAGAAGGCCGACGAACTGGCTAACATTGGCATTGACGAACTGTAGGAGCGCGTCCCGCGCGCGAAATAAACAATGAGACAAGTTGTCTTAGACACAGAAACCACCGGCCTCTCAACCTCGCAGGGCCACCGCATCATCGAAATCGGTTGCCTGGAGCTTGTGAACCGCCGCTTGACGGGCCGCGATTTTCATCGCTTCCTGAATCCCGATCGCGACATCGATCAGGGCGCTGAGGCAGTCCACGGTATTAGCCGGGCGGATCTGGAGACCGAGCCAAGATTTACGGAAATCGCTGACGATTTTCTGGCGTTCATCAAAGACGCCGAACTCATCATTCACAACGCGACCTTCGACGTCGGCTTTCTTGAGCACGAGCTCAAGCTCATGAAGCACAAGCGGCCGAAAATCGAACATCATGCGACGGTTCTCGATACCTTGCCGCTGGCTCGAAAGATGCACCCCGGGCAACGCAACAGCCTGGATGCGCTCTGCAAACGTTATGAAGTGGACGCGACGAAACGCGATGTCCATGGCGCATTAATTGATTCCGAGCTGCTGGCGAATGTTTACCTCGCCATGACGGGCGGGCAGACCGCCTTGTTATTGGATGACGAAGCGGGTGATGGCTATGTTGATCCTGATGTCGCCGGCCATCACGCTGGCCACTCGGCCGCGGGGTCTGACTCAGCAAGCGGTCCGGCCGAAGATCTCCCGGTCATCAAGGCGTCTGCGGAAGAAACCACTGCACATGAGGCAATGTTGGAAAAAATTCGCAAATCCGGTGCGTGCGTCTGGGATATTGACTAGAATCGATCGTTCGCTCCGGGGGGAGCAGCGTAACCAAGGATAAGAACTCTATGGCCCATACGATGGCAGCTGCACTGCGCTCAAACTTTCTCGGAAACTCTCCGGATTGGTACAAAACAACCATTCTCGGATTCCTCGTGTTGAACCCCTTCCTCGTGGCTATGAATCCGCACGTTGCGGGTTGGGCACTGGTCGCGGAGTTCATTTTCACTCTGGCAATGGCTCTAAAGTGCTACCCGCTGCAACCGGGTGGTCTGTTGGCCATTCAGGCGGTCCTGCTGGGGCTCGCATCGCCTGAGAACGTCGTACATGAGGCTGAGAAGAACTTTGAAGTCATCATGCTGTTGATGTTCATGGTGGCTGGTATCTATTTCCTGCGCGAAATGCTGCTGTACGTCTTCACCAAGATTCTGCTGGGTGTTCGTTCGAAAATCCTGTTGTCGCTGATGTTCTCTTTTTCAGCGGCATTCTTGTCCGCTTTTCTGGATGCCCTGACCGTAACGGCGGTGATCATCACCGTGGCCGTTGGTTTCTACGGCGTCTATCACAAGGTCGCCTCGGGCAAGAAGTTTCATCACGACCACAATCATGGCACCGATGATGAAGTGCATGATTTGCATCGTGATGATTTAGAGGGCTTCCGAGCGTTCCTGCGCAGCCTGATGATGCATGGCGCAGTCGGTACCGCGTTGGGCGGCGTAACGACGATGGTCGGTGAGCCGCAGAATTTGCTGATTGCTGAAGTGATGGGTTGGAGCTTCGTAGAGTTCTTCCTGCAGATGGCGCACATCTCGATGCCGGTTCTGGTCGTTGGGCTGCTCACATGCATGTTGTTGGAGGTCACCAAGAGTTTCGGTTACGGCGCGCAGCTCACACCGAAAGTAAGAGAAGTGCTCGAAGAATTCGAAGCGGATGCGGCGGAGAAACGTACCAAGTCCGACATGACGATTATTATTGTTCAGATTGTTGTCGCTCTGTTGCTGATTATTGCGCTGGGTTTTGGCCTTGCTGCACCCGGCATGGTGGGTTTGATGGTGATCGTGCTTGCAACGGCGTTCAACGGCATCACCGAAGAGCATCAAATTGGGCACGCCTTCGAAGAGGCGCTGCCGTTCACCGCGTTGCTGGTTGTCTTTTTTGCGATCGTCGCGGTCATCGAACAGCAACATCTGTTTACGCCGATTATTCACTGGGTGATGACCTACGACGGTAAGACGCAGGAGGCGCTTTTCTACTTAGCCAACGGCGCACTATCGATGATCAGCGATAACGTATTTGTGGCGACGGTGTATATCGGCGAAGTCGAAGAGATGTTCGCGAGCGGTAGTTTGACCCGACCCCAGTTTGACGCGCTGGCTGTAGCGATCAACACGGGTACAAACATCCCGTCTGTCGCGACGCCGAACGGTCAGGCCGCTTTCCTGTTCCTTCTGACGTCTGCATTGGCCCCATTGATTCGTTTGTCCTACGGCAAGATGGTCATTATGGCGGTGCCGTATACGATCACGATGAGTATTACGGGTCTGCTGGCACTGTTGTATATGCCGCACATCCTGTAGGAGCGCCCCCGGGATATAAGGTGACAGTGACCCTATATCGGGAATTAAGGTCACTGTCACCTTATATGCCGAGGATGCTGTCACAGTTTTTACCGCCCAGATATGTTATTTAAGTCCCTGAATTGTAACGAGCCCCCCCATGTCCTTTGATATCAATAATCTCCGCATCGGCATTGTCGGTCTGGGCTACGTCGGCCTGCCGCTTGCCGTCGAATTTGGCAAGAAATATCCGACGGTCGGTTTCGACATCAAGTCGGACCGTGTCGCCGAACTGGAGGGCGGACTGGACTCTACGCTGGAGTGTTCGAGCGAGGAACTTGGTGAAGCCACGCACCTGAAGGTCACGGCGAACGGTGCAGACCTCGAAGACTGCAATTTTTACATTGTAACGGTGCCGACGCCGATTGGCTCCGGAAACCGACCGCTTTTGACGCCGTTGAAGTCGGCGAGCAAACTCCTTGGCCGAGTTATCAGTAAGGGTGACATCGTCGTTTACGAATCGACCGTTTACCCGGGTGCTACGGAGGAATTCTGTGTGCCAATTCTCGAGCACGAGTCCCGCCTTTCAATGAATGACGATTTTTTCGTCGGTTACAGTCCCGAGCGCATTAATCCCGGCGACAAAGAACATCGCTTGCCATCGATACTCAAGGTAACCGCGGGGTCGACCGAAGAGTCCGCCGAGTTCATCGACTCTGTCTACGGATCGATTATCACAGCCGGTACGCATAAAGCATCTAGCATCAAAGTCGCCGAGGCGGCGAAAGTGATTGAGAACACACAGCGCGATGTGAACATAGCGCTGGTCAACGAGCTGGCGATGATTTTCGACAAGATGGACATTGATACCGAGGAAGTGCTCGAAGCTGCTGGTACGAAATGGAACTTCCTGCCGTTCCGCCCAGGGCTGGTTGGTGGGCATTGTATTGGTGTTGACCCGTACTACCTGACCTACAAAGCGCAGCAACTCGGCTATCACCCGCAGATGATTCTGGCCGGGCGTCGAATCAACGACAACATGTCACTGTACGTTGCGTCGCAGGTCGTGAAATTGATGCTGACAAAGGGTATTCAACCAGTCAGCGCAAAAGCACTTGTTCTCGGTCTCGCATTTAAAGAAAACTGCCCGGACGTTCGCAATACCAAAGTGGTCGATATCGTCAGCGAACTGACGTCTTATGGCACGACCGTCGATGTTTGTGATCCCTGGTGTGATGTTGATGAAGCGAAGCAAGAATATGATCTGGACCTCGTCGCCGAGCCTGCCAAAGGGGCGTATGATGTGGTCATTATCGCGGTTGCGCATGACGAGTTTCGAGCTATGGGTGCCGACGGTATAAAAGCCTTCGGAAAGGACACGTCGGTGCTCTATGACATCAAATACGTACTGCCGTCAGAACTGGTAGACGACAGACTCTGACATGAAGATTCTAGTGACAGGCGCGGCCGGTTTTATCGGCTTTCATACCGCCAGGAAACTTCTCGATCGCGGCGACATCGTTGTCGGTCTCGACAACTTCAATGACTACTACGATGTATCGTTGAAAGAAGCTCGGGCGAAAATTCTCGCTGACTACGAAAACTTCAAGATGGTTCGCGTCGATCTTGCCGATCGTGCTGCGATCGAATCGCTGTTCGCTGCCGAGAAGTTCGACAAGGTTGTGAATCTCGCCGCTCAAGCCGGCGTCCGTTACTCGATCGAGAATCCGCATTCCTATATCGACAGCAATATAGTCGGCTTCGTCAATATTCTCGAAGGCTGCAGACACAATGATGTGCAGCACCTGGTGTATGCATCATCGAGCTCAGTCTACGGCGCGAACACGACGATGCCATTCTCGATTCATCAAAACGTGGATCATCCGCTGGCGCTTTACGGTGCGACAAAGAAAGCAAACGAGCTATTCGCACATACCTACTCAAACCTCTACGAGCTGCCGACTACCGGACTGCGATTCTTCACGGTGTACGGGCCGTTCGGCCGCCCGGACATGGCTCTGTTCATGTTTACCAAAGCGATCATCGAAGATAAGCCGATCGACGTCTTCAACTACGGCAAGCACAAACGTGATTTTACGTATATTGATGACATCGTCGAAGGCGTCGTTCGGACGATGGACAACACGGCGACACCCAACGAAAACTGGGACCCAGCCAATCCGGACCCTGGAACGAGCAGGGCGCCGTACCGCATCTACAATATCGGCAACCAGCAACCGGTTGAGCTGCTGGACTACATAGGCGCCGTCGAGAAGGCGCTTGGCAAGACAGCCGAGAAGAATCTTTTGCCGTTGCAGCTTGGCGATGTTCCCGATACCTGGGCAGACACGGAAGACCTTGCAGCCGACGTTGGCTATCAGCCGAGCACGCCGATTGAAGTCGGTGTGAAAAACTTTGTTGAGTGGTATCTTGAGTTCTACCAATAAGAACCCCTAAGAAGCACACAAACCGTGGCCAACGCCTACACAACAAGAAAACTCTCCGCCAAGTACCCGACCGATCTTCCCGCCTGGAAAAAACTGGCGGAGCATTTCAAGACGGACATGCGCGCCAAACACCTGCGCGAATTATTTGCGAAAGACAAAACGCGTGCTGAGAAATTCAGCTTCACCGTTGGCGATCTGACGCTCGACTATTCCAGGAATCACCTCAACAGCACGACGAACAAGTTGCTGGGACAGTTGGCGAAGCAGGCTGACGTGTCTGCCGCGATCGACGCGATGTTCGCCGGCGAGAAAATCAACAAAACGGAAGATCGCTCGGTCTTGCACGTTGCACTGCGGGCAAAGATCGCCGATTCGGTCGCTCACAACACCCAGGGCATTACCGAAGTCTGGGAAGTGCTGACGAAGATCGAAGCGTTCGTCGACGACGTTCACAGCGGCAAGATCAAAGGCAGCACCGGAAAAAGACTGACCGACATTGTGAACATCGGTATCGGCGGGTCGGATCTCGGCCCCGTCATGGCGAGCAGGGCGCTTCGACCCTACTGGAAAGATGGCATACGCTTTCACAGCGTGTCGAATGTTGACGGCACCCAGCTCGATGACCTGACCCAGGAACTTGATGTCGAAACGACGCTCTTCGTTATTTGCTCCAAAACATTCACGACGCAAGAGACGATGACGAATGCCCATGCGGCGCGCGCGTGGGTGATCGATAAGCTGGACGAAGTCGCGGTGCAATACCATTTCGTTGCCGCGTCGACGAATCACGAAGCGATGGATGAGTTCGGTATTCGGACCGATTTTCGATTCGGATTCTGGGACTGGGTCGGCGGCCGCTATTCGTTGTGGTCAGCTGTTGGACTATCGCTGGCTCTGGTCGTTGGCATGGATACGTTCAAGGCCGTGCTTTCGGGCGGACGAAGAATGGATCAGCATTTTCGCCAGGCGCCACTCGCGGAGAATATGCCCGTACTACTGGCAATGATGGGTGTCTGGTACAACAATTTCTTTGGTGCAGAAAGTCAGGCGATCCTGCCGTACACGAATCGCCTGGATCGTTTTCCGGCTTACCTCCAACAACTGCAAATGGAATCGAGCGGCAAAAGCGTGCGCATGGACGGCAAACCCGTCCGTTGCGAGACGGGAATGATTATCTGGGGCGAGGCTGGCAACAACGCGCAGCACTCGTTCATGCAGTTGCTTCATCAGGGCACACGATTTGTGCCTGTGGATTTCATCCTGCCGGATACCTCGGATCTCGCGACGGCCAATTGCCGAGCGCAGTCGGAGGCGCTCATGACCGGTACGGCGGACGCCGACATTGAGTCTTATCGCGTTCATGAGGGCAACAGACCCAGCAATACGATTCGTTTCGATACGCTCACGCCTGAAGTCCTCGGTCAGCTCATCGCACTCTATGAACACAAGGTGTTCGTCGAGGGCGTTGTCTGGGGCATTGACTCGTTTGATCAGTGGGGCGTGGAACTCGGCAAGAAGCTCGCTAAATCCTGACTTGTAGGTACGCGCCCGTCGGGGGACAATTCACGCATGAATTCACTGACTCGTCGATGGCTCGCTGCCACTGCTCTGTGCCTTATGGCGCCACCCGTCTTCTGTGCACCACAAGCCCAACCCGGCGATGTTGGCCTGCGGCACGATATTCAGGTGCTCGCGGACTACGGCGCCATTGCTGGCCCGGTCACGACCTGGCCCATTTCCTGGGATGCATTGCTCGCCGACCTGGAGGCGATCAAAGCCAATAATGTTGTCCTGCCGAACAAAGTTCTGCCGACTTTCGATCGAATCTTTGCCCGGGCGCTGCGTGAAACCAAACGTGGCGAGTTCACCTATGGTGGTAGCCTGGCGGGCGCGGACGACCCGGCGAACATTCGAGGGTTCTCCAATACCCCTCGTGATCGAGGCGGGATACGTGGCGGCGCATCCTGGTTCAGTGAGCACTTTAGCGTTGATGTTAGTGCCAGCGTTGTCGATCAGCCCTCCGATGGTGAAGACGTTCATGCAGACGGCAGCCAGATCGGCGTGGATTTCGGCAACTGGTCGATCGCGGCGAGCACGATGGATCGCTGGTGGGGACCAGGGTGGGACGGCAGTTTGATCCTCTCCAACAACGCTCGACCCATTCCGTCGCTAACCATCGGCAGAAACAAGACGCACGCGTTCGAAACAAAATGGCTCAGCTGGATCGGACCCTGGGACATGAACGTGATCTTCGGCCAGCTCGAGGAAGAGCGCGCCATTCCGAACGCCCAATTCTTTGGCATGCGAATCAATTTCCGTCCGCTGGATTCACTGGAGATCGGAATTTCAAGGACCGCGCAATGGTGTGGCGATGGCCGACCTTGCAGCTTCGATACGTTTACGGACTTGTTGCTGGGCAAAGACAATATCGGTGATGCTGGTACGACCGAGGAGAACGAGCCCGGCAATCAAATGGCGGGCTTCGATGCGCGATGGACCAACATGTTGGCGGGCGTTCCGATTTCACTCTACGGCCAAATGATCGGCGAGGACGAAGCGGGCGGTTTTCCGAGTCGCTACCTCGCGCAATTCGGCATTGAAGGCAGCGGCATTACCCGCGGTCAGTATTCGTATCGCTGGTTTGCCGAATGGGCAGGCACGAGCTGCGATGTAGTGAAAAGCACTGTGCGCTATGGCTGCGGCTATCGACAGTCGATCTATCAAAGCGGTTACACCTACGAAGGACGCATTATTGGTCACGGCCTGGATAATGACGCGTCGGTCTATAGCGTTGGCCTGGTCGTCGTCAATGCCGAGGGAAACGTCTGGCAGCTACTCGGTCGAATCGGGGACGTGAACCGGGTGGGTGTAGATCCGAATCATTCAGTTGCCGTCGAGCCGCAGGAATTGTCCAGCATCGATATCCAGCACTCCCGAACAACC
>RCNB010007057.1_pt1 | contig 15293 bp, 10 predicted proteins | sample 2041321 | NCBI WGS metagenome assembly RCNB01 (sample SAMN09708232, study PRJNA481090) | Marine sediment metagenome, whole genome shotgun sequencing project. | reverse complement strand
ATTTTGTATGCCTAAAGAAAAGGAACTTTAAACTTTTAACATGAAAGATTTAATTCAAAAGATACTACAAATAATTCAAAAGGTGTAAGGAGTTAAGGTTCTCTAATTCAATAATATTTTAATATCATTAATTAAACGCTGTATTTCATCATCATTAATGCCATCATAAATACCTCGTATTTGCTGCTGTTTATCGACCAAAACAAAATTTGTAGTATGAATAAAATCTTGCAATCCGCCATCGCCTTGTTCTACGACGGCAAAGTAACTTTTACGCGCAAGTTCATAGATGTGCTTTTTGTTACCAGTGGTAACATTCCATTTTGAGTCGATGACTCCTTTACTATCAGCATATTTTCGTAAAACAGCGATACTATCAATCTCTGGAGTCACCGAATGCGATAAGAACATCACATCATCTGTTTTTAAAAATGCCTCTTGAATTTTGACCATATTATTCGTCATAATTGGACAAATGGTTGTGCAATTGGTAAAAAAGAAATCAGCTACATAAATTTTATTTTTATAATCTTCTTGTGTAATAATTTTACCATTTTGATTCGTTAAAGTGAAATCAGAAACTTTATGGTCTTTATCCGCTTTCTGTAAACTGATATCTACTAATTTTGGATTCAAATCGGCTGGATTGTATACTGGTAAACTTTCTTTATGCACAGAATACGTGTAAATAGCATATGAACCAGTCACCAAAAACAGGCCTATAAGAAGGTATTTAGCAGCAGGTTTCTTGAATTGTTTCATAGTAAAACTCATTATAAAACTGATTTGTCAATTTTTATATCAGCATGCTCCCATGCGGTATTATATTCTAGCATTATTTTTTCTGCTTCACCGGTTTTCTCCTGAGCCATATACGAATTATATAAACCCATGAGTGACCAGCCGTTTTGCCTTAAAATAGCTAAATCTTCTTGATATACTTTTTCGGCTTCTTTATATTTTTTTGCTTTCAATAATATGGCCCCTAAATTTTGCCTTGTCGGAACATGCCATGCTGCAGGTTCTGTATAGATCAGTTTGTCTTCATTGATCACAGCTTTTTCAAGATGTGTAATTGCTGTTGGATAATCTCCTTTTAAGGCTGCCAATTCACCAGCAATAACTTCATAGGCTACGGCGGCTATCGTTGCTGAGGTATTATTAGCTACGGCAATCAAATTTTCTAGGTCAGGATCATTTTTTAGGACCAAAATCGCATCTAACTCTTCTTGGGCTTCCTTAATATTTTCTTTTCTGATAAACGCCATACCTCTGGCATAATGCCTGATAAGATTGAGATGTTTAATGCTTGCATTGGGAGCTGGAACGGTTAGAATCTCGTTCCATTTGCCAAACCGTACATATGCCAATAAGGGTGTTGATGCAAAATCTTGTAAAAAAGTTAGTTGTGCCAATTCTCCCGTTGGTACTTTTTCAGCAGTTTTCTTAGCTGCATCAATAGCAATATCACTAGCTCCTAATAAACTTGCTGATGACCATAGAAAATGAATATTGTGGGGGTAGTAAGCAAGTGGATATAATCCCTGAGCAAAACATTGTGAGATATAATCTTCATCCGCTAATATTGCGGCTTGATTGACCTCTACAGCTTCTTTATATCTGCCAACACGAATATAAATATGAGATGGCATATGTACTATATGGCCTGCGCCTGGCATTAAAGTTACGAGCTTATCAGCACTAGGAACACCAAGATCTGGATAAGGCAGCTCTACCATATGAATATAATAATGATGTCCACCCGGATTTTCTGGTGCTATTTTCATTGCCATCTCTAGCGCTGCTTTGGCTTCCTTGATATTTGGAGAGGGATTCCCTTCTTTATCCCAATAATTCCATCGTACTGTATTCATGACTGCTGCTGCATATAAAATTTGAATATTGGCATCTTCGGGATATTTCTTGACCACTTTGGTCATTGCCTTCATATAAGCCATATTCAAAATGGCAACATCTAGTGTCACATCTTCACTATATCTTGTACCCAATGCTTCAATCAATGCTCGCTCTTTTGCTGTTGCAGTTGGCGCTAATCTTTTAGCATGAGCCATCGCTTCATTATATTTTTTCTTGCGATCATCATCAGGTTGTGGGTCATTGATATTAGGCCCTAAGGCGAAAGCTTGACCCCAGTATGCCATCGCTGTATTCGGGTCTAATCTTGCAGCTTCCATAAATGAACGATGCCCTTCGGCATGATTGAAAGCATAGCTAAGTTTTAAACCTTGATCAAAAAATGCCTGTGCCCTGTCATTTGAACTAGTTATGTCAAAATGAAGGTTTCCTAAATTATTGAAAAGAGGAGAGATTTGTTTTGTAGTATCTATACCTTCCAATAAAAATTTAGCAGGTGTGCACTTCACAAAATTATAAGCTAATTTGGGAGAGGCCTCCGTCTCAATATCCGTGGATTTGATTGCGAAATATATCAATAACATACATGCAATGGCTACTAAAGTAAATGACACATGTTTTTTCATAATTAGATAATTAGTTTAGTGTTTTATAGTTAGTTTTAGCTTGCTTTTTTAAAGAAGCTTATTGCTTCTTGTACTTCGGGTCTATCACTGTTGGAGTTTTCTGTTAGTTTTAACAATAGGTTAAAATACTCGCTTGCTTTTTCTTGATTTCCAGCTTGTTTTGCAGCTACGGCAGCACCATAGATTCCGTTAAAACGATTTGGATTAACTTTAAGGTTTTCTTCATAGATCGATAAAGCATCTTCTGGCTTGTTTAAATCTAGTAATGCCTCTGCTAAAAATTCTCTGGCGGGTATTAATTTGCCAGGTGTAACACCGTGTTTACCAACAACATTTTCCATTTCTACGGCTTCGGTCAAAAGTGCAATACCTTTATTTTGTTCACCATTAAAAAAATAAATTAGCCCTTGGGTAATTGTAATCTGTATCATTACCTGTTTCGCAAATGACTCGTTCCCATTCTCAATAATTTTTTGTCTTAATGATTTGAGAATCTCAAGTTCTTTTTCAGCCGAGCTAAAATTTTTGAGATGTACAGAACCTACCGCTCTCCCGAAATGATGCAAAGCTTTTTGCCATGGAAAATCTTCCCAGTTTAGTTCTGTATCATGAAGCTCAAGGTTTGCTGCAATATCCCATTGTTTATTTTCCAGTGCAATCCTCGAAGGAACAGCAGCAAAAGGATAAGCAATGGCAAAAACATTAGATGGATATACTTTATACATCGTTTTTATAAGTTGATATTGTTCATTTGCTTTTTCATTATTTCCTTGCTGTAAATAGGCATATACTAAATAGCCTATGGCATGAAGCTCGTTAGACCAATGTCCATCCATATTACTCGCTTCAGCATAACAACGCGCCGAATTTGCCGAATTAACATTAGACTCTATAGATTCGTCCCAAAGCCCTAATCGTGTAAAAATATGAGAAGGCATATGTTGGGCATGTGACGAGCTGGGTGCAATTTGGGCATATCGTCTTGCCGTAGGCAAGGCCAAATGCGCAAGATCAGGATAGTCATAATTATGAATAATGTAGTGTGCAATACCCGGATGGTTGGGTTGTTCAATAAATAATTTTTCTAAAATTTCACCAGACTTTTTTTGATTTGAATAGCTTTTATCTGTCTTATCTGCAGCTGCTCTCAATGCCAATGCATAAAAAACGGCAGCCTCCGTATCGTCTTTATATTTATTGTAAATCTCTTCCATTTTCTTTTCGTACAATACGGCTCGTGTTTGATTATCTAGTGTATCCCAATCTTGATAATATAAAGTAATGGCACCCAAATAATCTTTCTCCCTTTCACCAGTAGGTAGGGTATTAGCGATTTCAAGGAGCTTGGAACCTTTTTCCAAATAACTAAGATCTGATTGGCAAAGCGAATGCGTTATGCTCATAGCAACTCCCCAATAGGCCATAGCACAATTAGGGTCGGCATCAATTACCTGTACAAAGGCTTTTTCGGCCTCTTCATATTCAAAGGAGTGTAATAATGATACAGCCAGATCAAAAGTTTCTCTCGTTTCAAAACTACATGACAAAGCAAAGCTCACATCTCCAAATTGATCCCCACTGCATAGAATAAGTTCACCTCTTAAAAGATCTAGAGAAGCTAAAGTTGGAGTTGCTTTTGGGGTGCTATTTTTACAACTGGCCATACAGAACAGCACCAGCACAATAAGAGAGAATATTTTAAAATTTTTCATACGTTTTTGTCATTTAGGTTTTTGAAATATTAATTTTTGGCCAGTTTTATGTTCTAAAATATATGTATTCATAGTTTTATCCCAAAAAGTGAAATATAGTCCAAAATTTCCTTTTACGCCGTTGTGATGTAAATCATGCTCTTTTGAAGTGTTTTGCCATTGAAACCATTTGAACTCAGGCACTGAGATTCCTAAATGTATATAAGCATTGTATACGGTTAAAAATGTAATAAAAATGATTAGAGCAAAATGGTGAAAGGGAATAATAAAAAGAATAATAGGAACGATACCGATTGAAATAATGGCTTCTAATGGGTGAAAAGCGAATGCTGCCCAAGGTGTAGGGTTGTCAAATGTGTGATGTGTTTTATGTATATATTTAAAAAGAATTGAGTGATGTATTAAACGATGTGTCCAATAAAAATAAGTATCATGGGCAAAAATCATGAGCATGATGCTGGTTAAGAAATATAGTAAGCCATAGTCATCAATTTCAACATAAATTTGGGTCATGCCATTTCTTATCCAGTACAGAAAAAGCCAAACCCCTAAACCATAAATTAGAAATGTTAGTAGTGAAAATTTTATCTCCCTTATTATTTGAATTCTTTTTGGAGTTTTATTTTGGAACTTAAATGGCAGCCATTTTGTCCTTTTCCATTTATAGAAAATAAAATATAATATACCGACGATGACTAGATACCTTATCATAAAAATAGATGTAAGTACTAACCAAATTCCGAAATCTGACAAATTATTTTCGATCATTGTAATTTTTTTAATTGTAACTGCTACAGCCTGTTTCTTGTAGTGAAGTTATATGACCTTCAAAATTCGAATCGAGGATATTGCCATTTTTTTTATTGCAAAATGGGCAGGCATTAATATCACCATCAGTATCTATATAAAACCCTTTGATACCTGCACTGAAACAGCCTTGTCTTCTTTGATAATAACCGTGGTAGGTGATTATTGGAAACATATTAAACTCCTTTTTAAAATTCATCTTTAGAAAGAAATGCTCTATAATATCAATATGTTCTTTCTGAAGCTCTACATTTCTATTTTTATAATGGCCAACAGCTTTAGGCTCTAGAAACTGTACAAAAGCCACTTTTAGCTTTTTTGCTAATTGCATATAAGACATTAAGTTATTTTGAGAAATAAATTCTTTGGTAACACAAACTGAGAGCGCAACGACTAAATTATTTTTATGTGCATTTTGAACACCTTGCTCTACCCAATAATAGGCATCTTTAAAATGTCTAAATTTATTATGCTTTTCAGGAATAAAATGATCAAGGCTAATAATTACACCTGTTAATCCGGCTTGTTTTAATCGATATGCGTTGTCATTAGTAAGTTTATAACCTGAAGTAGCCACCCAAAAGTCTGTTTTTTTTTGCGCTTGGTTTATGACATCAACTAAAGTGTCAATCTTAAGCAATGGCTCTCCTCCCGAAAACTGTATTTGACTAACACCTTTTTCTTGAAGCCTACCGACGATCTGATTAATTTTTTCAGCAGAGAGTATATCTTTTTTATTTAAGTTATCCCATTCGTAGCAATGATCACATTGAAGTGCACATTTTTTCGTAATTGCTAAGAAAACAGTATTAAATCGATTTGCTTTAGATTTTATAGGCTTAAAATCATGCAGTTGCGAAGCAATAAATTGTTTGTAAACTTCACTATTCCAACCTGGTGTATACAGCCCCATATAATACTTCTCATCGATATAAGCCATTTTCTGAAGTTTGTAATCTCCTAAGAATTTTCTGCGTAGTTTGATTAAATAACGAAGAGATCTAAACCAATCTAATGGGTTTGTATAGCATGTTGTCGCAATTACAATAAGGCTTAACTTTAGTCTTATATGCATTATTTTTTGCTTCAATCCTGAAAGTATAAATTGCTTGTGATTTCTCTCCAAAACCTTTTGTGGCAATTTTTCTTTTGTCATAACTTTATGTTGAAGTTCTATAATCATTGTTTTATATTTCTTAATTATTTATTGTGGCCATGTCTAATTGATTATCATAATCCATAAGAGCTTCATATTCATACTTTGAAAAATCTGTAAAAGCGCCAGCTTCTTTAAATAGTTTGAGTTTATTAAAATTGGGTTTGCCGGTATAATTTCTAATATAATTGTAGTAACCTCTGTTTTTTAAATAGAAAGATTGTTTTAATTGGCCCGAAGGCTCACTTACTTTAAACGTAACAGTTACTTCATCTCCAATATTTGGTTGAACAAAATATTTTTGGTCCGTATTTGCAAGTAGTGAGGTGACATCTATGTTGTGCTGATCTAACGCCATGAAGGGTTTAAAGGTCTGTGATTTAACAACTAAATTTTCGGTATAATCAATTCCGACATAATCGACTTCCCAAAACATAAAGCCTGTTTCTAGTTTAATCTCTAATTTGTCAGATGTTATGTTATTAATATCTATGGGTACAACGATATCTCTGGTTGCCATAGGGCCAACTGTATTTATTTTATCGACTAATTCCCAGCCCATTGTTGTTTTTATGTAAACAGATATCGGAATGTTCTGTTCATTCATCCATTTTGTGCTTTTTTCTTTCGATATAAACTGTTGGTCTTTCTGAAACTTGTCATAATAAGTGCCAAACTGCGCGTTGAATTTGCCAAAAACATAGTCCAACCACATAGAGTTTTTAACAGTTACAAAAAGTTTGGCCTGCTTTGATTGTGCTGGCTTATCAAACTCTAATTCTAGATTTCTTAAACTAGTGGGATACTTCATTTCTGAGTTGAATAGATAGGAGACATTGTCTTTTTTTAATGAAGGTGTTATATCATTCTTTAAATGATCAACCATCACTTTGTTTGGAGGTATAATCGAAGAAAATGAATGTAATAAACCATTCTTATCCATTAAGATTGTTACATTTTCAGGGTGCTCTACTACAATTAATTCAACGAGGTCTGTGTGCTGAATTTCCTTGAGTTCATTTGTTATTTTAATGTTGTATTCGTCATTATTTGATGTCAAATTTGGTAAAGATAGATAATCGTCACGCTCTTGGTTTGCAGTGATAATTCCGGGATATAATTCTCCAGTAAAAATAAATTCCTCTCCATTATTCACATAAATAAACGGGCAAGATCCTTTTACAGCCGCTGCTATAATAGATACAACTGCAATAATACCTATTGTTCCTGCCACTGCATTTAATATACTGCGCCCAGAGTTCTTGTCATTGATGGATAAGGAAAGGATATCTGAAAACGGGATGGTAATCTGGGTTCCAAAACCTGGTGTGATATCCTTATTTATGTTAAAATGCAATTCATTAAAGGGTTGTTGTTTTAGTTTCTTATAACGATGCACTTTTTTTTTGGCTCTCGGTTTTTTGGATATGTGTTCTTCATTTAAATGTTGTGCTACACCAGAAATAGTTTTATCATCTTCATTTAATACGAGTTTATCTAAATTCCATATATTTTCACCAGAATGGATAATAGCATAGTTTTGGGACGCATTAAAATCTTTAATTTGATCTGCTATAGTCTCAGGACTTGTAGTTACATCTCTAACATTATAATAGTTGCAACTTATAACAAGGTTAAGAATGACAATTGTTAACAGAGTTGCTAAGCCCTTTGTATAAGTACGGTGCTTTTTAAAAGTACATATCGGACGAAATCCGTTGTTTGCTGTTTTCATGATATGATTATTTAATTTGGTTGCATGACGGATTAATTCTTCTTTTTCAAAATCTATATTGCGCCATTAAATTGGCCGTAAAAGTACTTGTAAGAGAGTTTATGTTTACATTAGGATTTATTCCTAATCCAAAATGATCACCTGTATAGAACATGAGCTTTATCCTTAGTGGAACCCCAATAGTAGACTCAGACTCGGTGTTATAACCTCTAAAATTTAATTTTAATGTTCTGGTTTTTAATTTAAAGTACCCAATACCTGCATGGCCTTCCAAAACCAACCAATCATTAAAATGAAATGCTCTTCCATAGGTTATATTATATTCGGTAAATCTCTGGTCTTCTAGAATTATTAGCAGATTGCCTAATGACTCTTCGCCTGCTTCAAAGTAAAGTGAAAATAAATTTTTATTGAATATAATCGCTAGATCCATAGTTCCGGCAACCCCTCCCACTGACTCCGGTGAAAAACTTGCAAAACCAATTCCAGCACTTATAGAATGTAATTTTAATTTCCTTTCTTGAGCATAGTTATTTATACCTGAGAACAGAATCACAAAAAATAAAAAAGTTTTCATGTGATTGATTTTACAATTATATCGTATTGATTGACCCAATTAAATTTGATACAATAATTTGAGGACGTTCCAACACATTCAAGGCCATCATCAATGCGTCCTGACCATGGTTAATTTCCTAATTTATTGGAGAGCAACAATGTTGCTTATTCTTCTTTCTTTAATGGTGAATGATGTTCGTGAACCATCTTCTCAGTTTTAACAAACAACAATGTGATTTGATCGTTAATCACAACAAGATCTTCCCCGAATTTTAATTGAAAATCTGAATGAAATGTTACATTGGCAACATCACCGTAAACAGCAACTTGTAAGTCATTAGCATCAAATTTTATGACTTCGGTTACTGATCCAAAAGTAGTGCGTTCATATATTTCATTTTCTTTACCACCATTTCGTGCTTCTCCGTTCTTGAATTCTGTAAACTTAGGACTATAGGCATGAAAAGAGATTAGTTTATCAAGATCTCCATCTTTAATACTTTGTGCCATTTCGCCAAACGTTTTTATCACTTCTTGTTTTGCTTCAGGAAATTCATCATTTACGAGGTCAACTTGTGCTTGAGCGTTTGTAAATACAAGCGCAAAAAGCAGCATGATTGTAATTGTTAATTTTGTTTTCAAAATGTTTGTTTTTAGTTTAATATTAAATTTTAAATAAGTTTTTGGCACTATTTTAATCAGATAGTATCTATGGTCTCGCTTCCAAAATTAAATTGAAAGGTGTTTCTGTGGCACGTTTAAATTGGCTGAATCCACCAGATTGAATAGCCTCTTTTAAGCGTTTTTCTCCGGCTTGAGCCCCTAAGGAAAGGCCTACTTCTTGATTCAAGGAACACGGTACGCAGAGGGTAGTCGAAAAAGCATAGAAAGCTCTACCAACGGGATTTAGATTCTCCTCTAAAGAATCATGCGCATAAGGCTCAACTACCATACAGGTTCCATCAGGTTTCAAGGCGGTTTTAACATGTGCACATGCCCCAACAGGATCTCCCATATCGTGCAAACAATCAAAGAATGTAACCAAATCATAATCGGTGCCAGGAAAGTTTTTTGCTGTAGCCACTTCAAAAGAAATATTAGACACTCCTGCAGTTTTGGCTCTTTCTTTAGCCTGTTCTATGGATTTATCATGAAAATCATATCCTATAAAAGTAGATTTAGGAAAAGCCTTTGCCATAATAATGGTAGAAGCAGCATGGCCGCAACCAACATCGGCTACCTTGGCACCTTGTTCTAATTTTTCAACGACTCCATCTAAAGAAGGTAACCAACCGTTGATCAGATTCCCTTCGTATGAGGGACTAAAAAACTTTTCGGTACCACAGAATAAGCACGAATTATGGTCACCCCATGAAACGCCTTCACCTGTCTTAAAAGCTTCTTCTATTTTTGGAGCATCATGATATACCGAGGTAATTGCATAAAATGCTCCTGTCATAAATACAGGACTTTTAGCATTTCCAAAAACAGCACCTTGTTCTGGTGTCATTGAAAAGGTTTTATCACCAGCATTATAAGTTATATAGCCAGATGCAGCCTGTGCAGAAGCCCATTCGCGTACATATCTTTCAGATGTACCTGTGGCTTCGGCAAGGGCAGTTGAGGTCATTGCTCCAGATTCGGTAAGGGCCTTGTATAACCCTAACTTATCTCCAATAATAACTAGTGGCCCATTGGCGGCAGCTCCCATTTCGGTCACTACTTTTCCTAATAAATCGTGTAATTTGTCTTCATTCAATTCCATAGCAATTTTGTTTTGTATGTTAGTTTTAGGCAATAGTAGGAAGTATATACTGTTACGAGTTGTAGTATATTTTCATAGCATAGTAGTAGTTGGTAATTTTAAAAATAAGCATGTACTATTTATGCATATTGATATTAAAAAAACGAAGTAAAATATTGATAATTAACTATTTAGATATGTCGCTGGGAGAAAGTCCAAATTCTTCTTTAAAAGCCTTACTAAACCAAGAAGGATCATTAAAACCTACCTCGTAGGCTATTTCTGAAATAGTTTTATCGGTAGTTTGTAACAATTCTTTGGCTCTTTGGAGACGTACGGTACGAATAAAGATGGCAGTAGATTTATTAGTTATGGCTTTTAATTTTCTGTAGACTTGTGATTCGCTTAAATGTAATTTGAAAGCGAGATGCCTTGACCCAAATTCGTGGTTGTCAATTTCTTGATGTATGATCTCAATTATTTTTTGAAGAAATTTTGTTTCAGGATTTTCAGCTTTCTTATTTAAAAAACTACTGAAGCTACTGTTTTCCATTTTTAGCAACATTTTTTTACGTAAACCAATAAGCTGGTCTAATCGTGTAAATAGTTCTGCTTTTACAAATGGCTTTGTTAAATAGGCATCCGCACCATGTGAAAGTCCAGTAAGCCTGTCTTTCATGGTAACTTTAGCAGTAAGGATAATAATCGGAATATGGTCAGTTCTCTCATCGGTTTTTAAGATTTTACAAACTTCATAACCGTTTTTGCCAGGCATCATTACGTCACAAATAATAATGTCTGGCACTTTTTCTAAAGCAATTTCAATTCCTTCAATTCCGTTAAGTGCGTGTATAGTTTGATATTTGCCTTTTAAACATGTTTCTAAATAGTGTGCAACATCGTGATTATCTTCGATAATTAAACTTAAGGGTAATTCAGAATTTGGATCAAAAGTTTCAACAATTTCAATAGTGTTTTTCGCTGTAGCGATTAACGGTTCAGGTTTAGCAACGAAGTGCTGATCTTTGGTAATTGAAGCGTTTCTTGTAATCGGTAACTCAACTATAAATTCACTCCCTTTATGAAGTTCGCTTTTTACGTTAATTTTCCCACCCATAACATTCACTAATTCTTTTGTTAAGGCAAGTCCAATGCCAGTACCTTCAACTGAATGTGATTCTGATTCATTTACTTGATAAAACCTATTAAAAACATTTGGCAGGTTTTCTTTTGCAATACCGATACCATTATCTTTAATTTTAAGAATAAGCTGTTCTTTTTCCTTTTCTATATTATGATTAATATGGACGATTATTTTTCCTTCAGATTTGTTACTAAACTTAATGGCATTTGAAATAAGGTTATAAATTATAGCAGATAGCTTGTCAACATCATAATCCATAACAAGTGTGTCAATTTCAGCATATACAGTTAGTTTAATATGTGATTCATCAGCCATCGAATGAAAGCTTTCGCTGAGGTATTTGATAAATGGAATAATATCGCCTTTAACAAAATTTAAATCCATTTTTTCATTTTCTAATTTCGCCAAATCGAGTAGTTCATTTACCAGTCTCAATAAATTATTCCCATTGCGCTCAATCATTTCTATTGACTTTTCTGCATGTTCCAATTCTTTGTCTTGAATGTTTGATTTTAGCGTATTCGACATGCCTAGAATTACAGTTAATGGAGTTCTGAATTCATGTGTGATATTTGTATAAAGGTTACTTTTTAATTGATCGAGATCTGTTAAGCGTACACTTTCTGCAAGGGCGAGTTTTCTAGAAAGCTGAAAACGGTAAAACCTGTCTGCAAAAGCAATGGCAATAAGCGTATACAAAATATAGGCCCACCAGGTTGCCCACCAAGGTGGTAAGATATCTAAAGTGATCGCTAATGGCTTCTGATCCCATTCTTTTCCTCTAGAAAAACCATTGACTAGTAATTTATGAGTACCAGATGGAAGATTTAAAAATTGAATTTCAGGATCTGTAAGCATGTTCCATTCATCATCATTAGGTAGCAATTTATATCCATATTCAATATTTTTATTAAGGCGAAAATCTATGGAGGAAAATTGTAGATAGAATGGGAATTCATTGTGCCTGAATTCAAGTTTATCTGTATTCATCAAAGATTTTTTCAATACATGTCCATCAAAATCTTTTGATTTGATTACTTGATCTTTAATACGTAATTGCGAAAAATAAAGAGGCTGCGGATGGTCTATTGTTTCCAAATCTTTCGGATGAAAATAGGTTACCCCACCAATACCACCCATGTAAATAGTGTCATCTGTATCTCGAAATTTAGCGTGGATATCAAATTCTTTACTTTGTATATTATCTTCTATTCCATAATGTGTGAAATTGGAGTTATTAGTATTAAATTTTACAATTCCGTCATTGGTTCCGAGCCAAAGATTTCCTGTAGTATCATCCTGAAGGCTATACACGATGCTATTAGGGAATTGCTTTTGCTCAGTCCAGGAGTCGAAGTTATTTTCTCCTAAAAATAAGTTAAGGCCATTTCTAGTTCCTAACCAAACCCTTTCTTGCCCATCGATTAAAATATCATAAATTGAATTGTGTGAAAGAGAGTTTTCTTTATCTTTAATTGTATAATAATTGCTAAACTGAGGATTCTTATAATTATTCCCTTTAAAAGTAAGGTGTGTAAGGCCACCTTGTGTACCTATCCATATATTATTTTTAGTATCAACTCGAATACACTGAGTGACGTCATTCCTCAATGAATTCTGATTACCGGTCTCATTTTTATAGCGAGTTATCGTAACCTCATTTTGGTCAGACATATTTAGTCGAAATATACCATGGCCAAAAGTCGCTCCCCATAAATTACCTAATCCATCTAATGCAATATCCTTTAGAAAATCCATATTAATTGTGTTTGGATTATTTGGATCATGCTTAAATATTTCAAAGACTGGATTATTTGGATCGAAAGTATTCAGGTCAATCATATTTAGTCCGCGAGAAGTAGCCAACCATAGACGCCCTTTTTTTTCATCTTTAACAATAGCTCGTACTACAGATCCAGAAATGCTGTTTGGCTTTTTTTGGTCATCTTTAAAATAATAGGTTTCATTATTTCGAATTAAATTAAGTCCACCGTCTGATGTTCCAATCCATAAATCAGAATTATCTTTAAAAATGGAAAAAATAACATTGTCGTTCAACAGATGTTCTCCTCTTTTATCTTTAGAAATATTTTTAAAATATGGTTTTTCAAAATCGATTAGATTAAGGTAATTAGCTGTACCTACGAGTAACTGATTTGATGATAAATTCAGTAAGGCCTGAACACTATTATTGCTTAATCCTGAGGCATCACGATCAGAATATTGTATTTTTTTAATGACCTTTTTATTCACCCAATCAAATAAATACAAGCCACTGCCGGTTCCAATCCAAACCGAAGTATTGTTGGCTTTTGAAAAAACAACAACGTGTTTAGTTGAAAAATTGCCTGATTCTTCAAGTTCATAAGTTTCAATTTTTTTACTTTTTAAATCATATATAAAAAAGCCCATATCGCTGCCTATCAATAATTGTTGACCTGTAGCATAAAAAGCTTGAACATTGCCTACGACATTTAATGCTAGATTTTTTTGATCTGATTGTTCATGGTTGGGGTTTAGTTTATAAATATTACCCGTGAAACCACCAACCCATATATTACTCTGCTCATCTATTAATAGGCTGCTTAATGCTTCATCAGGAAAATAATTGCCTTGGGAAAAAGATCCATCTTCCAAGGGTTGTAGATAGTGTAATCCAGAAACTCTAGATGCTGCCCAAATAACTCCTTTTCTATCAATTGCTAAGGCAGAAATAATTTCATTCGAACTTTGTTTGGAATATTTTAGGTTTATACGTTGAAAAACATCAAGATTTTTATCATAAAAATTTAGACCATCTCCATTGGTGCCTACCCATATTTTTCCAGTATTATCTTCTAATAATTTACTAACAAAATTTCCAGAAATTGATAATGTATCTAGTTCGCTATGTTTGAAATGCTTAAACTCTTTTCCGTCAAATCGATTTAAACCGTCGGCTGTGGCTACCCAAACAAATCCTGAGCTATCCAGCAAAAGATCGTTACTAGATACTTGAGAAAGCCCGTCCTCTAGTGTGAAATATTTGATTCTTAAGGTGTCATTGTTTTGATACGCGAGACTCTGTTGTGTATTGTATAAAAAGAATATGATGCAAACTAGTAGATATCTTGATCGAGTGATAGAGGGGATATTGTTTTTTTGTTTTTTCATCTCAATCAATAATGATACATCCAATAGGTTAGTTAGAAGGATCTTAATTTTGATTAAAGTTAACTAAATTTTATAATTCGATAATTTTTCTACTATTTTACAATGGTACCTTATTGGAAATTTTATGTAAGAAGCATGAACTATAAAATAAAAAACCGAAGCGTTTAACTTCGGTTTTTAGGAGAATAGTATGGTTTTTATGAGATTCGCAATATTATAATCTCTCTGTAAATTTGATTGGTACTTCCTTGGGCTTTAAAGAAATTAAAGGGTTAATAATTACGGATGATAGCGGTGTAGAAAGGCGATACTTTTTTACAATTTCTGCAATGGCTAAAATCATCTCATACATGGCAAAATTATTACCCACGCACATTCTTGGTCCAGCACCAAAGGGATAGTAATAATCTGAATAGTCTTTTTTATTTTTAGGGTCAAAACGCTCTGGTTGGTAAGCTTCCGGGTCTTCCCAATAGTTTTTATGCCGGTGAATTTCATAAACCGACATTAAGAGCAATGACTTCTTTGGAATGTTTAAACCTTCTACAGTATCTTCTTTTAAAGAAATTCTATCGATAATATAGGCAGGTGGGTATAAGCGCATAGCTTCTTCTAAACATTGTTTTGTGTATTGTAATTGCCCTAAACTTTCCATCAAATCTTCTTTGTCTGAAGTTATCTTACTTACTTCCTCAAATACTTTTTCTTGTATTTCAGGGTGCTTTGCTAATAAGTAAATTGTAAAACTAAGGGCATTTGCTGTTGTTTCATGTCCGGCAGTAA
>RCNB010001650.1_pt1 | contig 15294 bp, 12 predicted proteins | sample 2041321 | NCBI WGS metagenome assembly RCNB01 (sample SAMN09708232, study PRJNA481090) | Marine sediment metagenome, whole genome shotgun sequencing project. | reverse complement strand
ATTAATCTCAACAAAGTAGGTATATATGTAGCAATAGTAACTGTAAGAACTATCAATACCACCAAGATTTTGAATATGTTTCGTGACTGTCCTTTCTTTTTGAATGGATTTGTTATATCTGGAAAGGAAAACTTAATGTTACTATTCGCAGGTGAGGATTTAGCATCCTTAGAATCCATGATTGATAGCCGCATACGCCCTAGCAAAGATGTTCAAAGTGCAGATTTTAACATTGTGATATCAAGTATTAAGGATTTTGTTATGCCAATAAAAATGATTGAAAGACCTTTGAATAAACCTCCTTGCGGAGTAGACTATCAAGAGTGTCAAGCATATCATGAAAATCGTTGTTTCGGATGTCCTGCTACCAGTCGATATAAAGGTGTTTTTTGGTAGAAAACTCATAATATCTTTGGTATTCTGTATACGGAAATTTGTAAGCTTTTAGTGACCCACGGAATATCAGAAATATTCTGCAACTATTCGATTTTCTAGGGGCAACAAAAATATTATCGACCTAAGCTTGATAAATACCAAAGATATTTTTGGTTTTGTCAAATAATGTCTTTTTGGTCACTTTAATTCTTAAGTAATCTTCACATTTTCTAAAAAACTGAGTATCTCATCAATATCTGGAAGCTTAGAAATTTCATATATTTTTATAAAAACAATCTGTTGATTCTCATTGATTATGATATTAGCTCTCTCTGAAACGCCATCCTGTTCTCTAAAAATACAATATTGTTCTGCGACTTTTCCATGTGGCCAAAAATCAGATATTAATCTAATATTTTTTATGCCAAGTTCTCTGGACCATGCTTCTTTTGAGGGAACAGAATCAATACTAATTCCCACTGCTGTTGTATTTAACTCATCAAATTTCTGTTTATTATTTTCAAGCGTTTTCATTTGTTTAGCACAAACGGATGTCCAGGCTAATGGATGAAATGACAGTAAAACATTATTACCTTTAAAATCTGATAGTCTGAACAGCTTTCCATTGTGATCCGTTAATTCAAAATCTGGTGCAGTATCATTAACTGTTAAAGTTTTTAATTTCATTTCAATTTACCTCCCATATATAAAAATTCCAATATTGTAATAACGAATCCAAATATTAATGTTTCCTTAAATAATGTTAACACAAATTTCATTTATGCAAGTTACTCTCTCCCTATTTCCAAAACCGAAATCCCCAAATACTTTTTGTACGCACTATCGCAACTCTTAATTAGAAAATTAAAAAGAAAAAAAGAGGTTTGATGGTTATAACCCCATCAGTTGTCGCAGCAGTGGAAACATATGTGGATGGTTTTCTAGGAAGTTTAAGAATGGTGAGTTGATTGCTTTGTTTTTAGGCATGCTTACTTCCAGTGTTGCCCAGTCGCTTTCTAAACCATCAGTATCTTTTGTTTTTACTTTTATTATCCAAGTTCCATCCTGAGACCAGTTATGCGATACAACAACTTCTTCACCAGATGAATATGCCCCAATCCATTCTTCGATATTGCCATCTTCCCAATCAATATAATAAAATAATTTATCCTCTGTTGGATCTATAGACCTGAATGTATAATCATAATCAATACCTGTTTTACCATTTATTGGTCCATTAATCATAGGGACAAGTGGTGAACCATCATCTGTTCCCCATCTAATCATTGATGGATCCCCATAAAGGTTATAATCATACATGTTCATAAATTCATATGGATGATCCCATCCAAAATTATCATGTACATAAAATTTTGAATCATATAGAGCATCACCAACAGGTTCAAAACCATTTATCATGTAACTATTAAACTCATAACAAAGAGCTTCTGCCCCTGAATGGGAAGCTTCCCAATTCGCAGAAACCGCTGCTCCACGGGTGGCACTGCATACCGCTACAGCAGCACCGAACGATTCTTTAGTAAGCATATCTATTCCCAGATTTCCATCAATTGTTGGTTCAGGACGCCCAACATTACATGAAACTGCAAAAACAATAGATGGATAATCCGCTTCCAGATTAGAATACGTGCTTAGAAAACTACCCCATGTAAGCTCCCCATTTTCATGTTCCGGAACACCATCTCCATCATCCCAATCCCAGATCACACGACCAATACTCGCTGGTGCACCATGAGCTGCCCAGTTTACCACTGCGTATTGTCCATTCCTCCAATCTGCTGTGAATGCTTGCTCAGTAAGAGGATCAAATGGATAAACCGAAGGGGAAATGCCTTCATATTCACTGTAATGACTAACTGTCCAATCATTCATGAAATCCTTTTCTATAAAATCAATGAGACGTGCACCATCAATATCAAAATCAATTTCTTCATTATGATCTTCATTTGCATAAAACAACATTGCACCTCCCATAAGAGCATTATTCTTCCAATCTCCTGTATCCTGTTCAAATGATACTATTTTATCAAGTGTATAAGAAATCCTTGAAACATCGCTTGTCGGTATTCTACCAACATAAACTTCAGCTAGAAAATCAGGATTATCTTGTCCATAAACCCCATAATAACCATCACCATCGGAATCCCATGAATCCTCATCAGGTAAAGAAAGATCAGCATAGTATATATCAGTGGGTACAGTACCTACTAACGAATGTGGATTAGGAGAACAATAACGCATAGGAATAGTTGAATAATCTCCAACAAGAAGTACATACTTAATGTCCCATATGATATAATATTCCCTTAGAAAATTACGGATTTGCTCAGTTAAATCCTTTCCAGATTGACTAGTAATAAGAGGATCGGAAATAGATATAATTCTTACATTAAAACCAAGTTCGGTCTTCCAGTTAAAAAAATCGGAATTAGCGATCAAATCAACAAAATCATCAGTTGTTATAATTACATAATCAAATGTGTTAAAACTGGAAATAATATCTTTATCATCAGGTTCGTATAAGTCTTTGATTTGTTCAAAATTAATAAATAAACTTGCTGCTTTATCATCAAAAAGATCATCATTTTTTACTTCATTAATTCCTCTAAAAACCTCGTTATTTTCAGGATAAGAAAAATGAATTATAATCTTGCAAGATTCAAAATAAAATAATTTACCTGATTCTGGCAAATATCTAAAAGGACAAACAGATAGAGACACATAAGAATATTTTCGTAATGTACCTGTATTTTTTATATTTACAATTTCTTCAGGATAAAAATTCGAAGAATAATATGTGTTTTGATAATTTTCATCCCATTCATCTTGTACATTTTCTAACAAAATCCTATCAGCATCCAGAGGAACGATAATTGGATATGGCATTATATCATAAATTCCATTTAATTCCATAGGGTTATTTTTTATAATCTCAACATTATCATAAATAGCCCCTGGTGGTAATGCAATTAACATATTTTTGACAGGAAGCATTGGCTTTCCAATTTCTGTCAAATAATTAAAACCATCAATTACTAGTCTTGTACCATCATTTGTGTTTATCAATTTAATTTCATCTTCTTTAGGAAATGAATGAGAAATAACTATTATCTGTTCATCATAATCATCAATATCATCCATATTTACTATTGAAGAAGAACTAGCTAATAATCCACTAAATATTACAGTCCAAATAATCACTAAAGTAATAAATTTCTTCATATATATCCTCTTTTACTTCTTTTTCAAATTTAATATCTCATATTATAATTTAAATGTTTCCACACAGAAAAAAACAGGATATTGGTTCAATCTATATCAACAATGAGGAATCAGTGGATCAGTTAATTGATGCTTTGCAAAAGGCTAAATCTAAACTGAAAGAATACCGAGATCTTGTTAGTAAGTTGGAACAAAAAAATCAAGATACATAATAATCATCCTTTCCATCTCCTTCATAATCAGCAAGTAATAATGCTACGAAATTTTTGAAATAATTTCATCTTTTTAATGCTTTTACAATCATACCCTTTGGAACCATATGCCCTCTTATTGGAATCCAAACTCCTTTAAAATAGTCAAAAACAATTTCACTGAATCCAGCATCTTTCAATAATTTTCTCATTTCATTACTACTATATAATTTCAAATTCATTTTTTTCACAAGTTTCTCATGATTCACTCCGTCATCCTTATTATATGCCATTTCAATAAATAATCTACCTCCAGGCATTAGGACTCTAAATATTTCTTTAAGAGATTTCTCTGGTTCAGACCAGAAAAAAAATGTCTCAATCGCTACAACAATGGAAAACTCATTATCTCCCCAAGGTATAGATGTTACATCACCATGTTTAAATTCGGCTTTCCCTGATTCAACAAGATTTTTATTAAACTCATTTGCTAATTTTACCATATCTTCAGAGTAATCTAATCCTGCTATTCTTGTAATGTTAGATAAATATTTATTTATGAATAATCCTGAACCAAATCCTATTTCAAGATATTTATCATCATGTTTCAGATTCATTGCTTTTGCAGTATTTTTATAGAAATCTTTGTGTCCTCTTGCCATTCCTTTTGCCAGTATTTTTCCAAAAAAACCTGTTGGTTTTGCAAATTGTGACATATAATGGTATCAGAATGGTTATTTTCTAATAAACATTATTGATATATTTAAAATATCAATTAACATAATTTGCACAACATAATAATCCGCAAGTAATAATGCTACAAACATTACTAATATAATGGTATTGAGTATCTAGGAAGAAACTATCAAACATTTTATAAACCAACTCATGTATTATTTGTTAGGGGTATTAAATTTGAAAAAATATTTATCTTTTATAACAATTGGAATCCTAATTATTTTTAGCTTTAGCACTATTGCTTTAAAAACTAATCTTCAAAACATTGAAAAAGAATCTGACAAAATTGAAATTTTTGAATTGCCGACCATATATTCAGATGGTAAGTTTATGTTTGTAGAATATTCTAATCTAAAAAAAACTAATGATGATTCTGATTTAATTATTACCAAAAGTAATGAGACTTTTGATTTTATAATAGTTACAACAGAAGACCTTACCACTGCTATTACTGCTTCTTCATTTATACAATGGAAGGAATCTATTGGTTATAATATAAAAATTGTAAAAATTTTGGACTCTGAAATCAATGACCAGCAAGGGGATGACATTCCGGCAAAAATTAGAAATTTCCTTAGGCAATATTGCCCAATATGGGGAATTAAATACGCATTAATTGTCGGTGATCACAATACAGTTCCTATGAGATATTGCTACCCAGATCCAACAAATCATAAAAATACAGCAGGGACAGTTGGAGGTAATGGTGGAGATGTACCAACTGATTATTACTATGCTGATTTAACAGATTCTGATGCCAATAGCTGGGATTTCGATGGAGATGGTTTCTATGGTGAATATGGTGATGATGTACCTGATTTTCATGCTGAAATCTCTGTTGGTAGAATTCCAACTAGCATTCCATCTAGAATCACCTATGCACTTGATAAAACAACTGTATTTGAACAAGACATAGGTTCGTGGAAGAGCTCTGCTCTTCATGGAGGTGCGTTTTGGTATTTTACTAATGAGAACAACAATGGAAGAGAGGCCTATGATGGTGCTAAATGTATGAATGAAATTGAAGTGGACTTTATGGAGGGTTGGAATGTTAATCATTATAGTGAACAAGATGGTCTTGAAAAATCAGCATTTAACTGGCCTGCCTTAACAGAGGAAGCATTTGCAGGTGACTGGCGAGATGGAAAATTCTCTGTTGTCAACTGGGGAGCCCATGGATGGTCAACTGGTGCTTCTAATAAAATTTGGTCATGGGATGATGGAGATAGTGTTCCTGAAGGTCATGAAGTTGAATGGAGATCATTCATTAGTTCATTTTCTGATCTTGATGATGATTATCCTGCAATAGTTTTTGGAATATCCTGTGTCATTAATTATCCTGAATCTAATCAGGATGGTAATATCGGCATAGATCTTTTGACGAAACCATCTTACGGTGCAGCTGTTGGAGTAGTTGCTTCTACTAGAAGTCCATATGGAACATCTGGTTGGCCAGATAATTTAGGTGGTGCAGAGTCACAATGTTACGAGTTTAATCGTTTTATGATAGTTGAGAAAGAAACTGTTGGAGATGCATTTTACAAGGCAATGTATTTTTGCACATCTAATTATGGATGGAATCATTGGACAGAATATAACAACAATTACTGCTTCAATCTATATGGTGATCCATCTCTCAAAAGAGAAGGAATTGCTGGTGGATTTCCATCTAAACCTATAATTAATGGACCTTCAAGCGGTATTACTAGTACAGATTATGATTATACCTTTTCATCCATTGATCCAACAGGCGAGGATGTATACTACTATATTGAATGGGGGGATGGTAGTTCCGAGGAATGGATAGGACCATACACCTCTGGAGAAGAAGTTAAAAAAACTCATTCATGGTCTGAAAAAGGAACATTTTTTGTTAGGGCAAAAGCCAAAGATTTAAATGATGAGGAAAGCGGTTGGACAACTCTCGAAGTTAGTATTCCTAAAAACAAATCAATCGACAACATTAATCCATGGATATTCAGATTAATTCAACGATTCCAGATATTCAAATATCTATTCTAATCCATGCTAACCATTAACATTATATTCACCTAACCCTTACCTATATTATGCCTAAACAAAAACTAACTATCAACATCATAATCAGCAAGTAATAATGCTACAAATGTTACAATAACATATGTCAACAACCAACACGTTTTTAAATAAGATATTTATTATAATTATCAGGGAGGCTACGAAATTGAAAAAGATAATTGGAATCTTTATTTGTGCATTGTTAATTGGCACGATTATTCCAGTTGGAAAAAATGCTACTGAAATCTATGATCCACTAGATGGTGGAAGTCATGATTGATATCTCTAAACACAGCTATTTGAAATATCTTTTATTTGGAAATCTCTATTTTGCCAATCAAATCCAGATAAATAAAAGTTGTTACTAATTCATAGTGTCCTTTTTTCAATTTGGAATTTTACCAGAATACATTCATATACTATGAATGAGAAACTTTGTATTGCTTAGGGTGTCGATGAGGGCATTTGGTGTTCATCACCGATGTGGTGTTGGGGATATTTGGTATCTACCAACCCCTACTTCTAAGTGATTTTTAATTCCATCTACTTTCAAACTGAACCTTCTGAAATTTATCTGTTCCATATTCCAAATGAGAAGAATGGATGTGAGGGAAGGGATGAGGAGAATGGAAAAAAGAAGACCCTCGCATCTAACTGTGAATTGGTGTTATGAGTTATTAAGTTGAGAAAGGGGTGATTGAAAGTATTGTTGGGCTTTGTCTCAAAAGATTCCCTCTTCGATTGACGAGATCAGTACACAGTAACAGGAGTGACCGAGTAAATAAAATGATTTAACAACGAAAGTTAATTCTTAGTTTCAATTGAGAAAAAACTTGTGTAATCTTCTAATAGCATGGAGCTTATCTTTGTCACCTACTTTTGCCCGCTCTATACCCAATCTAATTATCTCCGTGGATTCATCCATAGCCTTTCTATCTACGGGAAAAGGTACGCCATCTTTGCCACCCACTGCAAAGCTATACTTAACAGGATCAGACCACGAGGGTTTATCACCATAGATAAGATCGGATATCAATGCAAGGGCCCTAACAGTATTTGATCCGACTCCCTTCATCGCAACGAATTCTTCATAATTTTTTGGTTGAAAATCATATATCTCCCTCATTTTATTCCAATTTACGCTTCTGGGCATATTCAGACATTCAACAGATTCATGTTTCTGTTCGGGTAAACCCCAATTATACAATGTCCTTTGACTATGATGTCTTGTTAACTCAGCCCAATCTCTTCTAATATGTCTAGGGTTGTCATTTACAAGATCAATACATGTTTTTTGATTAGATTCACTTTCTTTAGCAGTCATATCTAATACAAATTCCCGGCATTTTTCCCCCATTATTGCATTATTTGGTTCACGGACAAAACTATCTACATGCTCAGAAAACCAATGATACCGTCGAGCATAATTAGTCTCAGAATTCATCCCCTGCTGAATAACAGCCCATAAACCACCTTCAGAGAATAAAAAAACATGATGATACAAATCATGTCCATCTTGTATAGCCGTATTATCAATCTTTGCAGCCATTCGACTGGAGTATTTTAATTTCTCTATTTTAGCTGTTGAAAAATTATAAAGTTCCCCGTTTTCTTCGATCTGCTGAAGTGTTTTTCTTGATGCTTTACCTTTACCACCAGCTATAGTAAACCCATATTCCTGAGGATGGATGGCTTCTTTTAGAGCTCCGCAGGTGACAGTAGTAGTACCGCTAGAATGCCAATCAAATCCCAAAACACAAGAAAGCGATTGAAACCAAAACGGATCAGAAATCCTTCGGATGAATTCATCTTTACCATACTCGTATGACATCACTTCAATGATGCCCCTTGATAGTAGTACCATTCTTTTGAATAACCATTTTGGTGCTTTACCACCGTGTAATGGAAGATTTGCAACACCCGTTTTTGGCATATTTACAGATATCTAGTGAGATAACTGAATATAATATCTTCTAGGAGGTAAGTAAAAGTATTCTGTGAATTTGAGGGCATGTTAAAACCGTTTTGAATACTTTTAATGATCCCTGTTTCACATATATAAACCAAAAACAACCTTCATAGAATTAGAATGACGTGAGATACGGGGGACATGCCAGCATCCCCTACGAGCTGGCATTTCTGCCAATATTAAAATTGTGAGATTTACTCCATTCCTTCCATCCCATCCCCCTTCCTTTCTTATGACTCACCTGAAACCGCACCATATGACAGTCTTTTTTAATGGCACAACATATATTGATGCTAGAAAATGAAACGACAACTAGCATCATTTGATATATATATGATAGTATCAGAGCTACAAGAGCTACTGGGAAGTTACATAGATAAAACATATCAGCTTACTCGTGACGAGTTATTAATTAAAATTAATAATAGAAAAATCAAACAAAAAGAATCCATATTTGTCAGAAATGGCGAACTGATATGCACCACACAAAAAAAGTTTGAAACACCTTTGAAACCCACAACATTTGCCATGACTCTTCGCAAGTACATACTAAACGGGAGAATTACAGCGATAACACAACATGAATTTGATAGAATAATTAATCTGAAAATAGGCAAGAAAGAAGGAGAATACACCCTCATAATCGAGTTTTTCTCAGATGGGAATATGATCCTTGTAAACCCTGATGGAAAAATAATACTACCTTTAATCAAGAAACATTGGGCACATCGTACAATAAAATCTGGTAGTGAGTATATGCCACCCCCCGCCCAAATAAATCCTCTTAATTTATCTAAGGGCGAATTCACGGATTTGCTAAAAAAAAGTGAAGCAGATTTGGTAAGAACACTGGCCGTAAATGTCAATCTAAGTGGAACATATGCTGAAGAAATATGCAAAAGATCTGGCATCGAGAGGAATACTAAAATTGATAAGCTGACTGAGCGCGACATCGAAAAAGTTTTTATTGAATTGTCAAACTTTTTAGAGTTGTTCAAAAACAAAGAATTTCAACCAGTTTTAGTTAAAAAAGACGGTAAACCTATAGATATTTTACCGTTTGAATTTAAAAGCTATGAACATGTAGATTTTGAGCAAGTAGATGGATTTACTAAAAATCTGCAAGAATTTATAAGCATTAAGAAAAAGAAATTAAAACAAGAGGAGAGTAATGCCGAGAAAAAACTTGGAAAATTAAATAGACAACTCTTACAGCAACAGGGGGCTGTTGACGAGTTGGGCGAAAAAATAAAACAGAAAAAAATAGAAGGGGAACTTATTTATCTAAACTTTAAGCAATGTGAAAATCTGTTAAATGAAATAACTGAGGTTTTAGAGTATAAGGACAAAAAAGAAAAAATTGAAAAAATCAATGAGCAGGAATTGGTAAAAGAATTTGATCCACTGTCAAATATGCTTGTTGTCCATCTCCCAGATACCAAAGGAAATATCTCTGAGGTGAAGCTTGATTTCAGAAAAAGTGTTGCCGAGAATGCAGAGAAGGCGTACAATGACAGTAAAAAATATCGCAACAAGTTGGCTGGCGCACGGGACTCAATTGAGAAAACAAAAAATCTGATAGAATCTGCTAAAAAGAAAGTTGTTGAAGAAAAAGAGAAAAAGAAGAAGGTGGCAACTGGCAAAACTTTTTGGTTTGAAAGTTTTCGATGGTTCATTTCTAGTGATGGCAACATTGTCGTAGGTGGAAAGGATATCAAAAGCAACGACAAAGTTGTAAAAAAATATCTAAAGGAGGGCGATAGATATGCTCACGCCGATATACATGGTGCTTCAAGTTGTATAGTGAAAAGAAAAGATATAGATAATAAAGATCTTCCAATATCTGAAGAAACTCTAGAAGAGACTTGCATTTTTTCAGCTTGTCATTCCAAAGCGTGGAAACAGTTTACCGAGGCTCAGGCATATTGGGTTCTCCCCGAACAGGTAAGTAAGACCCCCCAGAGCGGAGAATTCGTTCCAAAAGGCGCATTTATTATTCGTGGAAAAAGAAACTACTATAGATGTAAACTAGAATTTGCCGTTGGAGAAATAATGGTGGGTGAAACAAGAAAGATCATGGGCGGCCCTGTCGAGGCTGTGAAAAAAAGAGCTAGTAAATATATAGTTTTGATTCCAGGCGATATGAAGAAGAATGTTATTGCACACAAACTAGCAAAGGCGCTTGATGCCCCTGTTGATCAGGTAGATAGGGTTCTTCCAGCAGGTGGTGTAAATATTGTTGAAACAGTGGGTTTTGAACTAAACATGAGAAAGGAGTAATACATGAAGGTGATTTTTAAGGATCTTAACCACGGTGAGATAAAACTAATGCCTGAGAATCTTGACGATATATGGCACTTATATAACATCATCGATGAAGAAGATATAGTTCGAGGCCTCACTTACCGAACTGAAGAAGGACAAGACGATAAAATCCGATCTAAAAAATCCGAAAAGAAACGTATGAAACTTGGAATCAGAGTAAAAGAGGTAAAATTTCATGAGTTTTCAGATCGTCTGCGCATACATGGAATTATAGAAGAAGGACCTCAAGATCTTGGATCATTTCACACCTTAAACGTTAATGCCGATGACATGGATAAAATTTCCATCGTAAAAAAAGAATGGAAGCATTATCAACTGGATCGAATAGACGAGGCCGTTAAACTTCGTAACCAATCCATATTAACATTTATATCACTAGATGAAGATACGGCTACTATTGCAATTTTAAGACAGAGTGGCATCCAATGGATCGCAGATATTGATTCCAAACGTTCAGGTAAAATGTATGAAAGTAAAGATACCGAGAAAGAATATTTTGGCGAGATTATTTCAATTATAAGAACGAATAAAGACAAGGATGCGCCTCTCGTTATAGTTGGGCCTGGTTTTACCAGGGAACATTTTGTGAAACATGGAAAAAGCAGAGAACCCGCTCTTTTCGATAACTGTCTTGCTCATGGAACTGGTAATGCAGGCATGAATGGCGTTCAGGAGACAATAAAATCAGGCATAGTAGAAAATATTACAAAAGAAAACAGGGTAATATTTGAAACACAACTAATCGAAAAGCTTTTTGAAGAGATAAAAAAGGACGGTTTGGCAACATATGGAGAACAAGAAGTAAACAGGGCTTTGAACAATGGAGCAGTAGAGAGACTGCTCATATCAGATGTGTTAGTCCGTGCCAAGAAAGGAGAGGATCTGCTCAGAATTGCAAAACAAAACAATAGTGAGTTTACTATCATAAATACAATGCACGAAGTAGGAAAAAAATTTGAAGGTCTAGGGGGTATTGGCGCCCTATTACGTTTCAAGATATAGATTTTGGAAAGTTTATATCATTCCTCGTCCGTAGCAGAGGTTTTTGTAAAATTCACCGCAAGCACCGTTATAGTCGCCACCTAATCCAGTTGGAGGAACATCATCGTCACCATTATTGTCTTCTTCTGGTTCCTCAATATCAAAAACGTAGTAAGTATATGTAATTTTTAAATCAAAATCATTTCCTTTGTCCATAATACGACGAATATTTTTAAGTATGCGAAAACCCCATTTTTCACCAGTTTTCACATTAACCGTAACATCAAAGGATGCATCATTTTCATCTGGGAACATTTCCTTAACTTTTTCCTCAGCTTCAGTTGAAGTTTCTGCCTCCACATAATCATCTGATGGTCTACCATTCACGCTGAATGAGAATGTCAGGTTACCACCCTCGGTATTTCCATCTGTTTTGGATTCGCCACCTTGCTTCGTAATTTCCGCAGTTAAAGTATCCGCCCCTTTGGTTATCAAAAGGCCTGAAGTATAATCATCCTCCCAGTCCAGACGAAACTCAACATTTGTTAAAACACTCCAAGCGGGAGCAGAGATTGTTTCAGATTCACTGTATTCTTTTTTAGCTACTCCATTTATGATTGGTTTCTCCATCGTCACTTCCTTCCAAGTGACATCAAATGTAGTTTCTTCAGGTTCTACATACAAATCAATATCACCCGTATCAGCTGATGTATAGAAAGCAATTCCTATTGCCGCAACTATTAATATTACGACTCCTACTATTAATATCAACTTGTCATTTTTTTTCAAGTTCATACATTCACCCTTATTTTTATAAGATAAATTCTATTTTTCTATAATTATAAGTATGTTTAATCCTTTATTAAGTTTTTTCATTCTTAGCAGATACTTACATATTATATAATAAATGAATGAGCATGATCCTTTATTAAATTTTTTATTTTATATAATTTTGTTGATAGCAATATTTTTTCAGTTTTCGTTTGATTTTATCAACAAAGATTTTTGAAAAACATCAAAACTACCGGATAAATCTACTTAAAAAGGGATGTCATTTTTTACCCACATCAGTTACTATGGGAATACTGGTACCACATTTTGTACATTTGCCATCTTCAATACCATTTAAAGTAACAGAATAGCCATATCGCTCAATACAAATATTTCCACATCTTGGACATATAGTATTCTCATATTCACCCTGAGGAACATTTCCCAAATAAGGATAAAAAATACCAGTTTCTTTTGCAATATCATATATTCTTAGCATTGTTTCAATAGGAGTCATTGGAACATCAGTCATTCTATAATCAGGATGAAAACGTGAAAAATGCACAGGTGTACTACTACCCAGTTTATCAACAACCCACCTACAAAACTGTCTTACTTCATCAACAGAATCATTATAGCCAGGTATAACAAGATAAGTCACCTCTAAATGTATACTCAACTCTCTGGCAAGCTCACATGTTTTAAGTACTGGTTCCAAACGTGCCTTGCACACTTTTTTATAAAAATCATCATCAAACGCCTTAACGTCAACATTAATTGCATCTAAGAAAGGAGAAATCTCTCTCAAAGGATCTTCATTAATGTATCCATTGCTGACGTAAACCGTATATAAGCCTGCTTTTTTCGCTAGTTTTGCAGAATCAAAGGAAAACTCATGCCAAATAGTCGGCTCATTGTATGTCCAAGCAATCCCTTGACATGTCTGTTCTCGGGCAAGTTCAACGGGTTGCTCTGGCGTAATATTTCTAAGGTGTGAATAATCCGGCATCGCTGCAGAAATACTGGAATTTTGACAATGTTTGCATTTAAAATTGCATCCAACAGTCCCAAGTGAAAACACATTTGTACCAGGATAAAAGTGATACAATGGTTTCTTTTCTATGGGATCTGTAGCCATGGATGAACAGGAGCCATATATTAGCGTGCATAATTTCCCACCTTCATTTTTACGTACCCTGCACATTCCAAGCATCCCCACATCTATTTCACAGTTATGAGAACAAAGAGTACATTGAACTTTTTTATCTCCAACCTTCTTCCAAAACCGGGCATCTCTCTTCATTACAAAATTTTAATACAAAACACGGGTTTATTAATCTTATCACCCAAGCAGCATTCCCTTTACGCTACGCAACAGACCACTACGAGGATATCGATCATTAATCTGCGGTTCCATATTTTTAAAATCCTCAAACTCCTCGTCTGTTTTCAACATATGGCGAGCGTAATAAAATGCCTCCTCAACAGAAACTTTTCCATCCTTGAAAAATTTGAAATTCGTCGGCCTACCAAAATCCATGATCCCTGGTCTAAAACCATCAGCATCCCCAGTTGTAAGACCTTCAAACCAGAGAAGAGAAAACAGTGGTCCCTTTGTAGTACTTGCATACCCCAATCTAAATTTACTAGCACCGGACAGTACAACTCTACCAGAATCTGGAATACCTGACCGCAATAGGAAAAACGTTGGGAAATTATATATTGTCTTATCAGCAAAACCACCACTGAAACAAGCATCAACGATGACACATGTCTTCTGTGATTTTAAACCAGATAAAAGATCGCCAAATTCATCATCTGTAATTGTATCATCCCATAGGAAAACTGAGCTGCTTTCCAGAAATTTACCACCAGTTAAAAGATCGTTCTCGTCACCGTGACCATGACCAAAAAACCAAATGAAAACCTCACTATCGCCAAATTTGTTCGCCTCTTCAACCATATATTCGATACTTGTCTCTACGTTTCTTATCGTGGCTCCACCGTAGGATATATCATACTTGTGATTTCGCTCCTGCAAAGTTTCCACACGAGCACCATAGCCGTTATCCATACGTATCCATCCATCATCAAAAAGGATAATCATATTGGATGTCGGATACCCACAGTTTTCTATGAGATATGCAGCCATATCCTCTGCCAAATTCAGTCCGCCATTCCCAAGCTTACTTTCATTGTATTCTGGGAAATTAGCAGCTGCAATAAAAATCGCCCATTTGTGGTCATCAGATTCCATGGCGTCTGGGTTATCTATAACTATATTTATCTCCTCAAATTCTGAGTAATCAATGCCATCCCAAGAACGCACACGTATGCTATAAGTGCCCCATCGTCAATCTCGTAGGCCCTCCAATCATAACTCCACTTTGTAGTACCTTCAGCATCGTCCCACTCGCTATCATTAACCATAACCTCCACTCTTTTTATTGCATCCTTACTATCTGGATCAGAAGCCACACCGCTTATCATAACTAGGCCAGAAACAATCATCCCATCATGAGGATAGGTTATCTCAACTAAGGGTTTTTCATTGACACTTTCTTCTTCAATGCACCCAGAAAACAACGACAATGTCACTGAAACAAATATTAACAATACAATGACATTCTTATCCATGGTATACCATCCACAATATCTCTTGTT
>RCNB010001376.1_pt1 | contig 15321 bp, 14 predicted proteins | sample 2041321 | NCBI WGS metagenome assembly RCNB01 (sample SAMN09708232, study PRJNA481090) | Marine sediment metagenome, whole genome shotgun sequencing project. | reverse complement strand
TATTCCCGGACAGGCTCCTAGGAGCCTGTCCGGGAATAGACAGCCATTATTCATAGATCAGGTACTGCGAACGCCGGAACGCGAATTCAAGCAGTCCGTCGCTGTAAATAACCTCAATTTTCGAGAATGGAAGCCGTTGCCGGATGGCTTCCAGTGTCGCTTCGCTGCCAAGCAAGCGGTCATAGGCATCGATCTCCCATATCTGCGGGTACAGATGCCGCAATTGAAGGGCGATCTCGAGGCCGGTTCGAATAGAGTTGAATTGTTCCCGGTCGCTAATATGGATACTGATTCCGCTACACAATTCGCCTCCAAATTTACTCGATTCGGGTGTGAATTCAATCGCATCAAAACGTACACCGGGCAACTTGAGCCGCTTGAGTTCAGCGGCCAGCTTTGTGCCATCAAGCCAGGGTGCACCGACCAATTCAAAAGGGCTATCTGTGCCTCTTCCCACCGACAGGTTGGTGGTTTCAAGCAATCCGATTCCGGGATAGAGAATCGCCTCAGACAGGCTGCGCATATTGGGAGACGGGTTAATCCATTTCAATCCAGTAGTGTCGAAATATTCAGCCCGTTGCCAGTGTTCAAGCTGGATGATTACCAGGTCGAGTTCAAGCAGAAGTTCGGCTTTGAACATGCGGGCCAATTCTCCAGTGGTCATACCGTGTCGAACGGGCAGACGGTGGAATCCAACAAAGGACTGCCGGCCTTCATCCAGAACAGGCCCGCTTACGGTGATGCCGTTAATCGGGTTTGGCCGGTCAAGAACAACGAAACGGATATTGTTTTCAGCCGCGGCCTGCATCGCATGGCCCATGGTCGAAATATAAGTATAAAAACGCGTACCAATATCCTGAATATCGAAAACCAGCGTATCGATACCGATCAGCATGTCACTGGTCGGTACACGGGTGCTGCCGTAAAGGCTGAACACCTTGATGCCGGTCAGGGAGTCCTCGCTGTTTTCGATCAACGGGATATCAAGCTTGCCGAACAATCCATGTTCCGGACTGAAAATGGCAAGCAGATTGACCCCGCTTGCATCATGCAACAATTGGATGTTGCTGATGCCTTCACGGTTGATGCCGGTCTGGTTGGTAATCAAACCGATATTGCGACCGGCCAGTTGAGTGAAGCCTTCACGTTGAAGCACGTCAATACCCGTCAGGACAGTACGTTTAACCGTGTTCGAAGCGGCAATGTCAGCTGGCTCTGTGGACATCATGCCTGTAAAAAAAGCGTAGAACACAAATATCCCTGTCACGGCGATGGTGACCAGAAACACAATCAATATACGGATATTGTTTATGACTGACTTCAATAAGACGTCCCTTGGATCGTTGACGACAGAGGCGCGAAACCCCTTGACTCTTGATCTGGATAATCTTAACGCACTTGAGCTTGTAAATCTGATCAACTCGGAGGATAAAAAGGTCGCTGATGCCGTGGCGGAGGTTTCTGAATCCATCGCAGAGGCGATCGAGGTGATCGCAGACCGTCTTTCCGGGGGAGGGCGGTTGATCTACATCGGTGCCGGAACTTCCGGTCGTCTGGGTGTGCTGGATGCGGTGGAGTGTCCGCCAACTTTCAATACACAGCCGGAGATGGTGGTTGGCTTGATTGCCGGTGGCCCGGAAGGTTTGATACGTGCGGTTGAGGGTGCTGAGGATTCCCTGGAGATGGGTCGGCGAGACCTGCAGGAATCTTCTCTGGATCATCTTGACGTCGTGGTGGGCATTGCCGCCAGTGGACGTACGCCATACGTGATCGGAGCGCTTGATTATGCCCGTGAAACCGGCGCATACGCCATTGGCTTCAGTTGCAACAAGGACGCTGAAATACAAACACACGCTGATTTGAATATCACGCCCCTGGTTGGGTCTGAAGTCCTGTCCGGTTCAACACGTTTGAAAGCCGGTACTGCAACCAAGATGGTACTCAACATGCTGACCACTGGTGCAATGGTACGTATGGGTAAGACCTACAGCAACCTGATGGTTGACCTGCGGGCTACCAATCTGAAATTGAGTGAGAGGGCCAGGCAAATCGTTGCGACTCTGACAAATTGCAGCAATGATGAAGCGGGTGATCTGTTGGGCCGATGTGATGGCGAGGTCAAAACGGCCATTGTCGCGTGCAAGCTCGGTGTTTCCCCCGACGTTGCCCGTGTTCGGCTTGGGTCATTCAACGGACATCTGCGGCAGGCCCTGGAGTCAGTGCAGGATCCGACTGAGGAGCAACATAAGTGAAAACCAGTTCCGAGGCCGCTCCAACGATCACCGCCCCGGCGGCTAAATCCCGGCTATTGCTGGCTGTGGATGGCGGTGGTTCCAAGACCCTGGCCCTGATTGCCAGCCTCGGTGAGAATGGCGAGATTCATGTCCTTGGGCGTGGTCGCGGCGGGCCATCCAACCTGATGTTGGCAGGTAGAGAACAATCTCTGGCCAGTCTCGACCAGGCGATTGATAAAGCATTGACCGATGCGCACAGGCAAGGTCAAAACCTGGATTGCGCTGTTCTGGCACTGGCGGGGAGCACATCACCAAATGTTCAGCGTGATGTTTCAGACTGGGCTGAGAAACGCAGGCTCTCTCCCTGTGTGAAAATTGTCCACGATGCAGATCCCGTTCTCGCATTTGGCACAGAGAAAGGTTGGGGCGTTGCCTTGATCGTTGGTACCGGGTCAGTAGCCGTGGGACTTGATACGGCCGGGAATTCAGTCACCAAGGGTGGTTGGGGTCATTGGTTCGGTGACAAGGGAAGTGGTTTCTATCTTGGTTATAAAGCCCTTGCGGCGGTGGCCGAAGCGTCTGATGATATCGGGCCGGAAACAATACTGTCTGAATTGGTTATGGAAAAACTTGGAACCACCGACCCAAGGAGTATTCTCGAAGAAGTATCTGCCGGTGGTGATACGCGTCGTGAAGTTGCAGCACTCGCCCCTGTGGTCATGAATGCTGCCGATCAGCATGACAGCGTGGCGATCAGGATCATCATCAGTGCCGTTACTGAAGCAGTCAAACTGGTTGCAGCGGTTACCAAGACGCTGGAATTTGACAGCCCATACCCTCTGGCAGTAGCCGGGGGTGTTGTCTGCAATTGTGAACTTTTCCAGCGTGAGTTGATGAGCCAGCTCGGTAAACTGGAGCCACCTCCTGGTAGTGTAAAAATGGTGGGCGAACCTGTCATGGGCTGTCTGATCATTGGCCGCAAAATACTGGAATCCTGACAGGATTCCAGTTCGATAAAACACCAACGTGACTTACTTAAGTATGCAAACAATGCAACCTCAAAAGAAATCATCACCCTGGTCGTGGATACCCAGTCTCTACTTTGCCAGCGGTTTGCCCTACGTCGTTGTCATGTCGATATCCGTCATCATGTACAAGAAGTTGGGGATATCAAATACGGATATCGCGCTGTACACCAGTTGGTTGTATCTGCCCTGGGTGATCAAGCCATTCTGGAGTCCGATGGTGGATATCATCAAGACCCGGCGGTCCTGGATCATTGCGATGCAGTTGTTTATTGGTGCCGGTCTGGGTGGTGTGGCACTGACCATTCCCACTGATGATTTTCTGCGCAATACATTGGCTTTCCTGTGGTTGCTTGCTTTCAGTTCAGCCACACACGATATTGCCGCCGACGGGTTTTACATGCTGGGTTTGTCCAAGCATGATCAGACCTGGTTTGTCGGGGTTCGCAGTACTTTCTACCGCCTCGCAATGATTGCCGGGCAGGGCGTTCTTATCATGTTGGCGGGGTTGCTGGAAGAAGCCTTCCAGTCAGCTGCAGGTGTGGAAGCTTCCATCGACCCGGGCATTGCCCTGGCATGGTCGATTACCTTTTATGTCATGGCAGGTATGTTCATCATGTTCTTTGCCTGGCACCGGTTTGCCCTGCCACGGCCTGTTGATGATGTACCAAAACTTCATCAGACCTACGCAGGTATCATGCAGGAGTTCTACCTGACCTTTGTTGCGTTTTTTAAAAGACCACAAATCGGATTGATCCTGGCCTTTTTGCTGCTATTCAGGTTCTCTGAAGCCCAATTGGCAAAACTGGCAGCACCGTTCCTGCTGGATTCACCGGAGCTTGGTGGTCTGGCTCTCAGCACCACTCAGGTTGGTTTCGCCTATGGCACTATCGGTGTCTTGATGTTGACCCTTGGTGGCCTGCTGGGTGGTTTCCTGGCAGCAAGGAATGGTCTGAAATACTGGTTGGTCTGGATGGTCCTCGCGATTAACCTGCCCAATGCCGTCTACATTTTTCTTTCTACCGTGCTACCCGACAACCTGCTGATCATCAACCTCGCCATCGGCGTGGAGCAGTTTGGCTATGGCTTCGGCTTTGCCGCCTACATGCTGTATATGCTTTACATCTCACATGGGCCCCACCAAACCGCACATTACGCCATTTGTACCGGTTTCATGGCGTTGGGTATGATGATTCCAGGTATGTTCAGCGGTTGGCTACAGGAGTTGATCGGTTACCAGTATTTCTTTATCTGGGTATTGGTAGCGACTGTGCCGTCGTTTATTGTGACGTTTCTGATCCCGTTGGATAAGTCGTTTGGGAAAAATGAAAACACGACCTGAAATTCTGACCGTCAGGCGCGTGATAAAAACTTCGCATTTGCCGTATTCACCTTGATGCTTTCACCGGTTTCGAGGTATTCCGGAACCTGTATCTCAAGCCCGGTGGAGAGCGTTGCCGGCTTGGTACGGGAAGTGGCGCTGGCTCCCTTGATTCCAGGTGCCGTATCGGTAATCTCAAGTATCACGGTTGGCGGTAATTCAATCCCCACGATCAGACCATCTACCAGTAATGCGATCATGCCTTCAAGATCCTCGGTCATATAACCCGATTGTTCTTCGAGTGCATCGGCATTCAGGGTGTATTGGCTGTAATCTTTTGAATCCATGAAGGTCATCATGTCACCCTCACGATAAGAGAACTGCACTGAGCGTTTGACCAGGTCGCCGTCCTTTATGAAATCATCACCTTTCAGTGTTTGCTCGATCTTCTGACCGGTCTGGACATGGAAGAAACGAACTTTGTAAAGCGTCGATGCACCACGTGCAGACGGATTGCGTTTGTCAATCTGACGCGCGATATACACACCACCATCCAACTCTACGACGGAACCTTTTTTCAAATCACTTGCCTTTGGCATATTGGTTTTCCTGCTTATTCAGAGCGGCGCTCAATTTGGGCCCCGAGAGATTGGAGTTTCACTTCCAGTTTTTCATAACCCCTGTCGAGGTGGTAAATCCGGTTTACGATGGTCTCACCATGGGTAGCCAGTCCGGCCAGTATCAGGCAGGCACTGGCCCGCAGATCGGTGGCCATCACCGGTGCCCCGCTCAAACCACCTTTTTCACCCCGTACAACTGACACCTGCGATTTAGGTGTGATATTGGCACCCATGCGTGCCAACTCCTGTACGTGCATGAAACGGTTTTCAAAAATACGCTCGGTGATCACCGAAGTACCTTCTGCCTGGGTCATCAGGGCCATGAACTGGGCCTGTAAGTCGGTCGGGAAACCCGGATGTGGTGCGGTATCCACGTCGACAGCAACCCATCGATCGCAGGGTTTCACACGCACCCAGTCCGACCCGGTTTCCACCTCGAAGCCACAATCTGCCAGTTTATTGATCAGGGAGTCGAGGTCCTTGGGCACGCATTGCAAAACCTTCACATCTCCACCCGTAATCGCCCCGGCGAGCAGTAAGGTTCCGGCCTCGATACGGTCGGGTATGACCCTGTGTCGGGCAGGTTTTAGCTCATCGACACCTTCGATGGTGATGACACTGGAGCCCTCACCCTCTATTTTGGCACCCATGCCTCGCAGGCAACGGGCAAGATCGACTATTTCGGGTTCCTTGGCCACATTTTCAAGCACCGTTGTGCCGCGACACAGGCAGGCTGCCATCATGATGTTTTCAGTGCCGCCAACCGTGGCAAAGTCGAAAACGATACGATCGCCAAGCAGCTTTTTTGCCGTGGCGTGAACATAGCCATTTTCAATTTCAATCTCGGCACCAAGCTGACGCAGTGGCTCTATGTGAAGATTGATCGGACGGGAGCCGATTGCACAACCACCCGGCAGGCTTACTTTCGCCTCGCCATAACGTGCCAGCAAAGGGCCAAGACAAAGGATGCTGGCACGCATTTTGCGAACGATGTCATAGGGAGCCACCAGGCTTTCCGGTTTTTTCACTAAAACCTTCAGCTGCGAACCCACTCTGCGGGTTTCACAATTAAGATGGTTTAACAGCAGTTCGGTTGATTCGATATCTTTCAAAAAAGGTACGTTGTCAAAACTGTGTTCACCCTCGGCGAGCAGGGAGGCGAACAGCAATGGCAATGCCGCGTTTTTTGCACCGCTGGTGACTACGCTACCGGTCAGCGGTTTGCCGCCTTTGATGATGATAACGTCCATTGCTTGTCCTATATTTGAGTTGTTCAGGTCGCTGTAGCGGCGGAGTTCACGGGTGTGCAGCCATGCGGATTTTGCACGATCTGCAAGGCGTTGTACATTGTAATCAGGTCAAACTGTCCAGTAACTCAATCCAGTGTAAAACCGGCACTTTGGAATCTTTTCGTAAATGAAGCTGGCAACCCACGTTTGCGGTAGCAATGACATCCGGTGAATGGGCCTGCAAGTTTTCCAGTTTTTCAACTCTCAACTGCTCCGAAAGCACTGGTTGTAACATCGAATAAGTACCTGCAGATCCACAGCAAAGATGGCCATCAGCGATCGGCAGCATCGTGAAGTTGTACTGCTGAAGCACGCTCTCAACCTGACCGTTCAGCCTTTGACCGTGTTGAAGTGTGCAGGGGCAATGGAAAGCCACTTTGTGATCGTTTTTTATATCCGGATCGGGTGGTGATTTGTGGGTCTCGGCACTGATGACTTCTGAAAGATCCACGGTCAATGCTGATACTTTATTCGCTTTCTCAGCATAAACCGGATCATCCTTCAGCAAGTGCCCGTAGTCCTTGACCGTTACACCACAGCCACTGGCTGTTGAAATAATGGCCTCGATACCAGCCTCAATATCCGGCCACCAGGTGTCGATACGCTGTTTGATATCCTGCAGACCCTCTTCACGCGCTGAGGTGTGTAAACGGACCGCGCCACAACAACCGTTTTTTCTCTCGGTCAGTAGCGTGATACCGAACTTGTCCAAAACCCTTGCTGCCGCTGCATTGGTCTCCGGTGTCAGGCTCGATTGTGCGCAACCTTCCAATAGCAGCATCTTGCGGGGATGAATGGTCTTCGGCCGATCCAGGTTCTTTCCCTTTATCGGTAATTGAGCTCTTATTTGTTTTGGCAATAGTGCTCGCAAAGGCGTGGCGAGATTGACACCTGTTTGCACTATGCCCCTGCGTGGAACCACAGCCGTCATGATTTTCCGCTTTAAACTGTCAAAGCCCTGTCGTCGTTGCTGCTGCTCCAGCATATGACGTCCCGTCTCCAGCAAGCGGCTGTATTTCACCCCGGAAGGACAGGTGGTTTCACAGGCGCGGCAAAGCAGGCATCGATCCAGGTGGGCCTGGGTTTGACGGTTTGCCGGTAGGCCCTCAAGCAGCTGTGTGATCAGGTATATTCGCCCACGCGGGCCGTCGGATTCATGTCCCAGTAACTGGTAGGTAGGGCAAGTTGCGTTGCAAAAACCACAATGAACGCATTTGCGTACGATGCTTTCCGCTTCCTTGGCCCAATCCTGATCGGCGATTTTCTTGTCGAGGTGGATTTCCATTAATCTACAAACCGGGGTACATTCTTCCGGGGTTCAAAATGCCGGCAGGATCAAGTGCGGCTTTGAAACGCTGGTGGAGTGCGAAACTATTCTTCTCCAATGGGTGATAGGTGGCTGTCGACTGATCCTGGCTATAAGACTCTGCATGGCCTCCGAGCCTGGTTGCCCAGGTGCGTATTGTTTCGGCTGATTCATCACTTTTTAGCCAACGCTGCGCACCACCCCAGTCCACCAACTGATTCAGGTTTTTGCCAATGGACTCGGACATTGGGGCAACACTGATCCGCCACAAACGGCCCTGCTGTTGGAAAAAGTCCAGTTTGAAGTTGTTAAGGTCCTGCCAATAATCTCCGTTGGGGAGTTTTTCTCCACCAATGAGAGCAGAGCCATGCGCGATGCTTGCAGACGAGCCCGATAGCCTGATACGGATATTCATGCCATCCCAGGCGGCGGCACTGATGGCCTGGGTTTTAGCTGCCCAGAGGTTCATTATTTTCAGGGCGTTGAGCTCGTCACTTTCGTCCAGGATCAGTGTTTGTTCAATTTCGGGTTTTGGGATTATCCTGAGCGCGACCTTTAACAAAACACCGAGTGTGCCCATTGCGCCGGCCATGGGTCGGAACAGGTCAAAGCCGGCGACATTTTTCATAACCTTGCCACCGGTTGTGATGATCTCACCTTTGCCGTTAACAAATCCGGCACCGAGGATAAAGTCGCGCACCGCGCCCGAATAAGCACGCCTCGGTCCAGCCAGCCCGGAAGCAACTGCACCACCGAGTGTGGCGCCGCTGTCTGCAAAAGGTGGTTCGAAGCCAAGTATCTGGCCATGATCTTTCAATATGCTCTCGATTTCCCGCAATGGCGTACCGGCACGTGCCACCAGCACCAGTTCGGCCGGATCGTACTCGATAATGCCACGATGGCCTGTGACATCGAGTGACTGGTTGTCTTCTGCCCGTTGGCCTAAGAAAGATTTGGTTCCGGTACCGCTAATATTGAGCGCCGTTTTGGCCTGGTATGCGGCCTGCACCTGGTTGACGATCTCACTCGATAAACTGGGCATCAGAATCGCTCCAGTTCCGGATGAGGCAACTCACCGTTGTGGACATGCATTGCATTGAATTCCGCGCAACGTGCGAGTGTCGGTATAGCCTTATCCGGATTTAGCAGTCGCTGTGGATCGAATGCATCCCGCACCGCCTGGAATTGGGCCAGTGAGGCCTGGTCAAATTGCACACACATGCGGTCAATTTTCTCCACCCCAACGCCATGCTCACCGGTAATCGTGCCACCGACAGCAACACACAGATCGAGAATTTCACCACCGAATTCCTCTGCCTTTCTGAATTCCTCGGGCTGATTGGCATCGTACAAAATCAGTGGATGCAGATTGCCGTCACCGGCATGAAAAACATTGGCAACCCTCAAGCCATACTTTTCGGAAAGTCCGGCTATGCGGGTTAGCACATTGCCCAGTTCCTTACGTGGAATGGTTCCATCCATACAGTAATAATCGGGTGAAATGCGGCCCATTGCGGGAAATGCATTTTTACGTCCGGACCAGAAACGCCTGGTTTCATTCTCATCTTCCGCAAGACGAATATCTGTTGCACCAGTCTCAGCCAATAAAGTTTTCACCTTATCAATCTGGGCTGCGACTTCCTCCTCGACACCATCAAGTTCACACAATAAGATCGCTGCTGCATCAGCCGGGTAACCCGCACTGACAAAGTCTTCAGCAGCCTGGATTGCTGCATGATCCATCATTTCAAAACCACTTGGAATAATACCGGAGGCGATGACCGTAGCCACTGCGTTGCCGGCTTTCTCGATATCGTCGAATGCAGCCATCAATACTCTGGCGACATCAGGTTTGGGCAGCAGACGGACAACGACCTCAACCACGATACCCAGCATGCCTTCAGAGCCCATCATCAGGGCCAGAAGGTCATAACCCGGTGCGTCAAGGGCTGTGCTCCCGAAGCTGACTATCTCGCCACTGAGGTTCACCATTTTGACTTGCAGGATGTTATGTACGGTTAAACCATATTTAAGACAATGTACACCACCGGCATTTTCTGCGACGTTACCGCCTATGGTGCAGGCGATCTGTGAGGAAGGATCGGGTGCGTAATAGAGTCCAAGGTGCTGCACGGCTTCAGATACGGCCAGGTTGCGTACACCGGGTTGCAGGGTCGCACTGCGGTTTCGCGCATCTATATCGAGGATTCTGTTTAGCCTGGCTAGCGACAGAACGACGCCGTCTTTGTGTGGCATTGCGCCACCGGAAAGGCTGGTGCCGGCACCACGCGGAACGACGGGTGTCTCCGTTTGTTGGCAAACTTTCATCACCGCTTGTACCTGTTCAACCGTTTCCGGTAAAACAACCACCCTCGGCATTTGCCGGTACCCGCTGAGACCATCACATTCATAGGGTTTCATCGAGACCGGATCGGAAACAATACATGAATCAGGCAGTATCGACTGAAGTTGATGGATGAGCGGATCGTGTGCGGGTTTTGATCGGGACATTGTGAGCTCTGCTGAACCAGGTGAGATAAAATGGAACCGGCAACATATAAAAGCTAATCTTACTCGAAAAATCAGTTTAGCATCAGGGTTCGCGATGACGTAGTTTACTGTTTTGGAGCCTTCAAACAGTTTTCTGCTGGAGAATCTGTTCAATGCTTTGTATGCTGTCGTCGAATTTGAGCAAATTTCATTAAACCCCGGTGTTAGGAGAGAAACAGGAGCCATCATGAAGAAGGTAGTTGATCACGAAATCTATACTAACAAAGGCGTCATCAAAAAAAGGGTGTACGAGAGGGAAATGGACCGATTGCAGGTCGAATTGGTCAAACTGCAGGAATGGGTCAAGCACGAAGGGCTGAAAATTGTCGTCATATTTGAGGGCCGTGATGCTGCCGGAAAGGGTGGCACGATCAAGAGAATAACCGAACCCCTGAATCCCAGGACCTGCCGGGTGGCGGCCTTGCCTGCACCCACTGACCGGCAAAAAACACAGTGGTATTTTCAGCGTTATACCGAGCATCTTCCTGCTGCCGGTGAGATGGTTCTGATGGATCGCAGTTGGTATAACCGCGCCGGTGTGGAAAGGGTCATGGGTTTTTGCACCGCTGAAGAGCACCAGGAGTTCTTGCGTTCCTGCCCGGAATTTGAGCGTATGCTCGTTCGCAGTGGCATTATATTGATCAAATACTGGTTTTCTGTCAGTGATATAGAGCAGGAAAAACGCTTCCAGGCACGTCTCAAAGAGCCGACAAAACGTTGGAAGTTGAGCCCGATGGATCTCAAATCAAGGAAGAAATGGCTGGAATATTCACGGGCCAAAGACATCATGTTTGCACATACCGATATCAAGCAGGCACCCTGGTACGTGGTTAATTCCGACGTTAAAAAGCATTCCCGCTTGAATTGTATTACGCATCTGTTGAGCCTGATTCCCTATGAGGATATTACTCCACAGGAAATAGTATTGACAAAACGACCCCGGGCAACCATGAGTTATGTCCGGCCTCCGATGGATGATCAGGAGTTCGTGCCTGAGCTTTTCTGAGGTGGCAGGCTCGCAACAAGCCGGCTTGAAGCGAGTCCTGGTAATCCGAATTGGCCGTCTTGGCGATACCATACTGGCAACGCCGGTTATCGAAGTGTTACAACATAGCTTGGGTACCGGCGTTTTGATTGATTTTGTTACCAGTCCCGGTGCCTCGGCATTTGTCCTGGGCCTGGACGAACGTATTAACCGTATATTTCCTGTTTCCCGCCGTCGTGTTCCCTGGCGTGTACATTCCGCCAAACGTGAGATTGAGCAACATTCCCGTGAAACTCCCTACGACCTGGTGATTAACCTTGAGTGTGGTGATGAGTGCGATGACTTTATCAAGTTTGTGCACAGCCATAAATTTTGTGGCCGGCCACTGATCGAGCTAGCCCACCTGAAAGACCGACACTGTGTGGATACCGAGAAGATCATCTACGCGGACTTGCTGGGCAATGAGGCCACGGACACAGCAGAGACGTCATTACGGCTTCAACTGGATCCACAATCACTTCCTGTGCCGCTGATGGAGGACTATATTGTTATCAACCCTGGTTTTTCCGGAATACAAAGAAAGGGTTACCGCTGTCACCGGGCCTGGCCTGAAGCGCATTGGCTAAAACTGATCGAATTGTTTGGGCAGGCAGTGGGGATACCGGTGCTGATTAATGGCACAGCAGACGAAGAGCAGCATTTCTCTTCGTTGTTACGGGTTCCCGGTGCGCATTCCCTGTTTGGCAGTTCACTGCCTGCATTGGCGACAGCGCTCACTCATGCCCGCTGCCTGGTTTCGGTCGATACCGGCACCATGCACCTGGCTGCTGCGTTGGGAACACCCGTTGTCGCACTTTTTGGTCCGAGTAACCCTTTGCTCACCGGGCCTTATTCCAAACATGCCTCTCAGCGCATACTCTCTAGTGGTGTCGACTGCCAACCCTGTGTTGAAACGGCAGAACAGAAAACCTGCACTTTCAACCGCTGTATGTCTGAACTGGAACCTGAGCAGGTACTTGAAGCCATCCGCCAGATAGGGAACCTCTGAACAAGTATGGAAGCTCCCTTCGATGGCTTTGTAGCGCCTGCCTGCAATGAACAAATTGAGATCCTGTACCAGGATGAGTTTATTCTGTTGATCAATAAACCCAGTGGTTTGCTGAGTTTGTCGGGCAAAAATATCTTGAACAAAGACTCGGTACACTTTCGCCTGGTACAGCAGTACCCGACGGCATTGATGGTGCATCGTCTGGATTTTGGTACCTCCGGGATCATGTTGCTGGCCTTGAATAAATCGGTAAATGCAAACATCACCAAACAGTTTCAGAATCGTAGCGTAGTCAAAACCTATATGGGTTTATTGCATGGGCACTTGCAGAATGACCAGGGTTGTATTGATGCACCTATAGCGAAAGATAAGCCGAATTTCCCATTGCTGAAGATTTGTCATGAGAGTGGCAAACAGGCTCTAAGTCGCTTTGAGGTGATCGAGCGATTGCAGGATCCGCCCAGCACCCGGGTTCTATTCACGCCCCTGACGGGTCGCACTCACCAGTTACGTATACATAGCAGCGAAATAGGGCACCCGATTCTGGGTTGCGACCTGTATGGCTCAAAACAGACTGAGAACATGGCGAGTCGTCTGCTGCTGCATGCACTTACACTGGAATTTGACCATCCGGTCTCTGGTGAGAGAATCAGGGGTAAATGCCCATGTCCTTTCTGAGACGTTCACCATTTTTTTCGATTCACATAAGGGGTGTTCTTGTCAGGGTTTAATTGTCTTTTCACTGCTCTGCTCTGGTTTTTACCCAGCAAGATCTTTAGCTGGTAGTAGCTTTCCCTGGCCAGCATCAACCATTCTGCCCTGAACCAGGTATTTTGATAGAGCTTTTTCACCGCCCCGATAGCATCAGGTGAGCGTTCGGTGATTTGTTCAACCAGTTGCATGGCCTGTTGAAGAGGGTCATCACTCAAACCGGTAATCAACCCCATCTCCAGCGCGTTTTGTGCAGAAACGACCTCAGCGGTCATTGCCAGTTTCAAGGCAACGTCTTTCGCCACCAGTTCACGTAGCGCCAGGTTTGCACCCATATCCGGTATCAGCCCCCATTTACCTTCCATGATGGATAAGCTTGCCTCAGGAGTGGTAAATCTGAAATCGGCACCCAGTGCGATTTGTAAGCCGCCGCCCCAGCAACGACCCTGAATTACCATGATCACCGGCACAGGAATTTTGCGCCAGTTAACAGACACCCGTTGAGCGAGATTGGCTTGACCGGGTAACCATTTGGCCAGTAAGGACATCGCGGAAGATCTTTGGCTCAGCACCGACTTGACATCCAGGCCACTGCAAAAATCCTCGCCACTGCCTTGTACAATGACCGCTCGAATTTTCCGGTTATGTTTTAACTGACGTGAGATTTTGTCGATGGCCTTGAACATTGCCATATCAAGCGCATTACGTTTCTCAGCACGGTTTAGCGTCACAAAAGCGATGTCATCATCAATATTTAAAGTAACGCATTGCTCATTCATTATTCACAGCCTCTTGCCAAACGGGGTATTTGGTCATTACGCCTGAAAACAGTTCAGAATCCAAAAAGGACTGTAGCCAGGCTTGCAGTTTCGGATAAGGTGCCTGATCAAACCAGGCTTTGTCGACAAAAGCGAATTGTCGCACAAAAGGGAAAACAGCTACATCCGGGAATGTGAGCTGATCATCCATCAGGTAGCGTTTCAGAACCAACCTGTGTTCAAGTTGTCGCAAAAACTTCTCAGCCTCATCGCGGTAAAACTCCTGAGGGCGGGCAGGGTACCGGTCGGCATATTTGTACTGGTCGAGGTGTTGTTTGAAGACAAGGTCGTTTTCCTCCACGAGGATGTTGATTTCTGTCGCCATGTGTTCCCGCCACCAATGATCCGGATCGTTCCGGTTAAGTGCCCAGCGCATGACTTCTATGCTTTCATCAATCACACTGCCATCGGGCATTATCAGAACCGGTACCGTGCCCTTTGGTGATGCCGTCAGCATTGACGGGGGCTTGTCTTTGAGGAGAACTTCCCGCAATTCGACGCTGACTGTAGCGTAATTCAGGGCCATTCTGGCCCGTATCGCAAATGGACAACGGCGGAACGAATACAGGATGGGTTTCAGAGCCTTAATCCTCCGGCAAAATTGGTTTCTGTCCCTTTGGCACAGGCGAAACATAGGGATGATCTTTCATCTTTTCATCAAACTCGGCCTTTGCTCTTTTTCGCAAATCCTCGTCCAGTAGAAAATCTATGGCCGTCATTGCCAGTGTTTTGGCCGCGACTGAAGCACCGCGTGCGGCGTTTGGTCTGCCATGACTGGCGGAGGTCGCCCAGCTATGCCATGGCAAATCGGTTGCAGCGGTGGCAACCATGATACTTACACCCGGCGCGAGTCTTGTGACTTCAGCTACATCTGTTGAACCGCCCTGTGGTGGTTGCATTTCATCAGCAAGAGGTTTTACTTCACTGGGGTAACCGACGGGTTCGATACCCAGTGATTGCTGTAATTGCCTGGCGAAGACCTGGTCGTCTTCACTGAAAACCGGGGCGCCGACGTATTCAAGATTGGCCTGGGCCGCTTCCTGTAACGGACGGTTCAATAATATTTCATGAACTCCCGTAATCAGTGTCAGCTTATATGTCGTCTGGGTTGCCAGGGCTGCTGCCTCAGCAATTTGGGCCAACCACTCATAGTTGGCCTCCACTTTTGTACGATTGGAATCACGAACGTAATACCAGACCCTGGCATAAGCGGGTACAACGTTGGGTGCCTCTCCGCCAGCAGGAATAACGTAGTGGATACGTGCAGAGGGCTCGATATGCTCCCGCATCATGTTGGCAGCATGATTCATCAGTTCCACGGCATCCAGTGCACTTCTGCCGTTCCATGGATCGAACGCACCATGTGCCGCCTTGCCAAAAAACTCCACCTGGAAATTATTCAGTGCCTGACCCT
>RCNB010002491.1_pt1 | contig 15325 bp, 16 predicted proteins | sample 2041321 | NCBI WGS metagenome assembly RCNB01 (sample SAMN09708232, study PRJNA481090) | Marine sediment metagenome, whole genome shotgun sequencing project. | reverse complement strand
CTGGCTATGAATCCAGCCAACACACCTGTGGATGATCTTTCAGGATCTACTGTAGGAACAGATGAAAATACGGTAGTAACAATTTGTCAGACACCAGTGATTGCAATTGTGAAAGCTGCTACATATGACGACGGAGGAGATTGTTCAGATCCAGGAGAAGTGATTAATTATACATTCTCAGTAACTAACCCAGGAAATGTAAGCATAACGAATGTTGTAGTAAACGATCCATTGTTAGGTGGTGTTGTTGCTGGTCCAGATAGTGGAGACACTGATGGGGATACTGAGTTGGATGTAACTGAAACTTGGATTTACACAGGTTCATACATCATCACTCAGGATGATATCGATGCCGGTGAAGTAATTAACCAAGCTACGGCTACGGGAGTTGCTCCAGATCAAAGTACAGTAACTGATCTTTCAGGATCAACTATTACTACTGATGATGCAACGGTTACAACTTTATGTCAGAATCCATCGATTGCAATTGTGAAATCTGCTACATATGATGACGGAGGAGATTGTTCAGATCCAGGAGAAGTGATTAATTATACATTCACAGTTACTAACCAAGGAAACGTAAACTTAACGAATGTTGTAGTAAACGATCCATTGTTAGGTGGTGTTGTTGCTGGTCCAGATAGTGGAGACACTGATGGCGATAGTGAGTTGGATTTAACTGAAACTTGGATTTACACAGGTTCATACACCATCACTCAGGATGATATCGATGCTGGTCAAGTAATTAACCAAGCTACGGCTACGGGAGTTGCTCCAGATCAAAGTACAGTAACTGATCTTTCAGGATCAACTACTACTACTGATGATACAACGGTTACAACTTTATGCCAGAATCCAGATATAGCAATTGTGAAAGCTGCTACATATGACGACGGAGGAGATTGTTCAGAACCAGGAGAAGTGATTGATTATACATTCACAGTAACTAACCAAGGAAACGTAAGCTTAACGAATGTTGTAGTAAACGATCCATTGTTAGGTGGTGTGGTTGCAGGTCCAGATAGTGGTGACACTGATGGGGATACTGAGTTGGATGTAACTGAAACTTGGATTTACACAGGTTCATACACCATCACTCAGGATGATATCGATGCTGGTCAAGTAACGAACCAAGCTACGGCTACAGGAGTTGCTCCAGATCAAAGTACAGTAACTGATCTTTCAGGATCAACTATTACTACTGATGATACAACGGTTACAACTTTATGTCAGACACCAGATATTGCAATTGTGAAAGCTGCTACATATGACGACGGAGGAGATTGTTCAGATCCAGGAGAATTGATTAATTATACCTTCACAGTAACTAACCAAGGAAACGTAAGCTTAACTAATGTTGTAGTAAGCGATGCATTGTTAGGTGGTGTGGTTGCAGGTCCAGATAGTGGAGACACTGATGGCGATAGTGAGTTGGATGTAACTGAAACTTGGATTTACACAGGTTCATACGCTATCAATCAGGATGATATCGATGCTGGTCAAGTAATTAACCAAGCTACGGCTACAGGAGTTGCTCCAGATCAAAGTACGGTAACTGATCTTTCAGGATCAACTATTACTACTGATGATACAACGGTTACAACTTTATGTCAGAATCCAGATATAGCAATTGTGAAAGCTGCTACATATGACGACGGAGGAGATTGTTCAGACGTAGGAGAAGTGATTGATTATACATTCACAGTAACTAATGAAGGAAACGTAAGCATAACGCTTGTTGAAGTAAACGATCCATTGTTAGGAGGTAACGTACCTGGTCCAGATAGTGGTGACACTGATGGCGATAGTGAGTTGGATGTAACTGAAGCTTGGATTTACACAGGTTCTTACACCATCACTCAGGATGACATCGATGCCGGTGAAGTAATTAACCAAGCTACGGCTAAGGGAATTGCTCCAGATCAAAGTACAGTAATTGATCTTTCAGGATCAACTACTACTACTGATGATACAACGGTTACAACTTTATGTCAGAATCCAGATATAGCAATTGTGAAAGCTTCTATATATGACGACGGAGGAGATTGTTCAGACGTAGGAGAAGTGATTGATTATACATTCACAGTAACTAACCAAGGAAACGTAAGCTTAACGAATGTTGTGGTAAACGATCCATTGTTAGGTGGTGTGGTTGCTGGTCCAGATAGTGGAGACACTGATGGCGATAATGAGTTGGATGTGACTGAAACTTGGATTTACACAGGTTCTTACATCATCACTCAGGATGATATCGATGTTGGTCAAGTAACGAATCAAGCTACGGCTACGGGAGTTGCTCCAGATCAAAGTACAGTAACTGATCTTTCAGGTTCAACTACTACTACTGATGATACGACCATTACTATTTTATGTCAAGGCGGTTCGATTGCCTTAATTAAAACAGGTTCAATTGCCGATACTAATCAAAGTGGCTGTGCTGGTGATGCTGGTGATGTGATAACTTATATTTTCACTGTGCATAATCTTGGGAATTTGCCATTATCGGATGTGACTATTATCGATCCCTTGCCAGGACTAGTGCTAATCGGTGGACCTATTGCACTCTTATTACCTGGAGATGTTGATAATACAACCTATATAGCAACATATACTATTACTGAAGATGATGTGGAAGTAGGAAATGTTACTAATCAGGGATTGTAGATGGTACAGCACCAAATGGAGACATCTTTTCAGATCTTTCAGATCCTATCAGTATTGATGGAGATGATCCTACAGTAATTGCTACGTGTTTCACGATTGATACTACTGGATCCATGATTGTAACTAAGAGTGGAATGTTCAATGATGAAAACGGTGATGGTAGTTCTCAAGTAGGAGAAACTATATCATATATATTTTCTGTTACTAATAATGGAACGTCAATCCTTTATAACATAACCTTGGATGATCCATTACCAGGAATTGTGATGAGTGGGGGTCCTATCCTTGAGTTGTTACCAGGAGTAACAGATAACACTACGTTCACTGCTACTTATGCCATTACTCAGGCAGATATAGATGCGTTAATGGTAGTTAATCAGGCAATTGGAGTTGCTCAGGATGATGAAGGAAATGAAGTTACTGATCTATCTGATGATACTGACATTATAGATGACGATCCAGATACTCCAACGGTTACTATTCTTCCAAATGTTCTAGCACCATTTGAAATATTTAATGGTATCACCCCAGATGGTGATGGCTTGAATGATTTCTTCCTAGTGCAAGGAATTAGTAATTATCCGATTAACAATGTAAAAATCTATAACAGATGGGGTGTATTGGTTTTTCAGGTAGATAATTATGGAGGCTCTAATGATATGGAGAGAGTTTTTGCAGGAAGGTCTGAAGGACGTATAACTATTGAGAATAATAGATTGTTACCAACAGGCACGTATTACTACGTTATTAGCTTCCCGGAAGATAACCCAGGAAAGAGTGGTTATGCAGGATACTTATATTTAAATAGATAGAAGAAATAAGATAAATCCCTGGGAGGATATCTCCTCCCAGGCTTAAAATATTTAATTATGAAACACAGTTATTTCGCAATTATCATATTAATTTTGCTAGGGACATTTTCAAGTAATGCCCAGCAAGATGCGCAATATACCCAGTATATGTACAATACCCAAGTGGTGAACCCTGCTTATGCAGGCTCGAGAGATGCTTTGTCTTTTGGTCTTTTGTTACGTACTCAATGGGTTAGTTTGGAAGGTGCTCCCAGGACCGCAACCTTCACTGCTAGTACTCCTTTGGGAGCTTTAGAGAATATGGGATTAGGTTTGGCCATTATCAGTGATCAAATAGGCCCTTCTACGGAGACTAATATTAATGTTGATTATTCTTATTCTATTAGTACATCGGCTAGGTCAGAATTGGCTTTCGGTTTAAAAGCAGGTATGTCTATTTTAGATATAGATTATAATAAACTTAATATCGCCGATGCAAATGATCCTCGTTTTCAAAACAATATAGATAATAAGGTTCAGCCTCAAATTGGAGCTGGTGTTTATTTCAATACAGATAAGTTTTATGCGGGTCTATCGGTTCCTAATTTTCTAACAACCCAATATTATGATTCGAGCAGTCTAACCGATGTCACTTCTAATGCGGTAGCCGCTGAGCGCTTGCATTATTTTTTAATAGCTGGCTATGTTTTTGATATTAGTGATAATGTAAAGTTTAAGCCAGCTACAATGATGAAGGTGGTAAGTGGTTCCCCAGGACAATTGGATCTTTCGGCAAATTTTTTAATCAATGAAAAGTTCACAGTAGGAGCTGCCTATCGATTGGATGCCGCCATGAGTGCACTATTAGGATTTCAAGCAACAAACCAAATTTTTATAGGATTTGCATATGATTATCAAGCTACGGATATTCAGGAGTATAGCGACGGTTCTTACGAATTGATGCTAAGATTTGAATTATTTAAAAAACCAGAAAGAGTATTAACACCTAGATTCTTTTAAAACCCTGCACTATTATGACTACAATATTTAAAAAAATAGTATTACTGGTACTTGTGTTTTTTATTTCAGGTGTTACTTTCGCTCAGAAAAAAAAGTCAAGGACAGACCAAGCTAATCAAGAATTTGATCGGTTTTCTTTTATCGATGCTAGGAGGATTTATGAAGGAATACTAGAAGAGAATCCGGAAAATGGAACAGCGGAAATTTATCAAAAACTAGGAGATACTTACTACTTAAACGGTGAATACTCTCAGGCTGTTGACAAATATAGTAAGCTTAAGGAATTGTTTCCAGAGGAGATGACACAACTCTATTCTTTTCGATTATATCAAAGCCTTAAAAGTCAAGGGAAATATGATGAGGCTGAGGAAATATTCAAACTTATTGATATGAGTAGTATCAAGACGGCGCGTATTGACACGAGTTTTAATGATGAAACTGCTAAAAAGGCGCAGCGTTTTAAAATAGATAAAGTAAGTATTAATGGGCCTTCTTCAGATTTTGGAACTTCATTTTATCAAGATAAACTAGTATACGCATCAGCTTCAAACGCAGGTGACGACGCCAAAATTGATGTCTGGACCGGACAACCTTTTTTAGATATTTACGTTGCCGACATTGATGAAAACGGAGATCTTACTTATTCTGAGCGAATTAGTGGAGATATCAATACTGAGTTTCATGAATCTACTGCTGCTTTTACTAAAGATGGCTCTACAGTTTACTTTACAAGAAATAATTATATAGACGGAAAGAAGTCAAGAGATAAAAGTAAAACTATTCGATTGAAGTTATACAAGGCGACTAAAAGCGGAGATAATTTTTGGACTGATGTGACAGAATTAACTATTAATAATGATTTGGCATCTACAATTAATAGTAACGATTGGTCTACTGCCCATCCGGCATTGAGTGTTGATGAGAAAAGGTTATACTTTGCTTCAGACAGACCGGGATCTAAAGCCCTTCCACCACCTGATGGAAATGATAGAAAGAGCAAAAGGGATGTATTAGTTTTGTCCGATATTTGGTATGTTAATATTTTAGGTGATAATGCTTATAGTAATCCAAAGCAAGTCGATAACATTAATTCTATTTACAGAGAAACCTTCCCATTTATTAGTAAAGAAGGCGTACTCTATTACTCGTCAGATACCCCTGGAGGTGATGGAGGACTGGATGTTTATAGAGCCAAGTTAAATCCTTTGTCGGGGGAACCTACCGATGAGATTGCTCGGTTTAATGCGCCAGTAAATAGTAATCAAGATGACTTTGGGTTTATTTGGGATGACAGTAAAGATATCGGTTATTTTTCCTCCAACCGCGACGGTACTCTAGGAAGTGCATCCGATGAGATTTATCGAGTAATAGAAGAGTGTATCATTACACTTAGAGGTGTTGTTTCAGACGATCAAACTGGTTTACCGATAACAGGAGTGGAAGTAGTGTTGCTAGATGCCCAGCTTAAACAAGTAGGCAACCCAGTAATAGTTGGAGCAGATGGTGTATACAGCTTTGAAGTTGACTGCTGTCAAATATATACTGTAAGGGGTTCAAAAGAGAACAATCTTAATACACTAGAGTGTTATATCACTGATGAGAAATATGTTGGAAAAACTCCTTGTGATAAATCGAGTATAGTGGATGTTCCATTACCGCTAAAACTAGACCCTTGCTGTGGACAGAATTTGGGTGCTTGTTTATGCCTGCAACCTATTTACTTTGATTTTGACCGCTATAGTATTCGTCCAGACGCTGAGATTGAGCTGAACAAAATATTAATGGCTATGATTCAAAACCCAGGATTAATAGTTAATATCGAATCTCATACAGATAGGAGAGGTAGCGATGCCTACAATGAAATACTTTCAGATAAAAGGGCTCAATCTACTCTTGAATGGTTGGTGAAAAATGGAATTGATAGTTCACGCTTAACAGCTAAAGGATTTGGTGAGAACCAGTTATTAGATCGATGTACTGAACTAGATGAATGTGGGCAAGAATTGAAAATTGATGGTTGTTCGTTAAGTCAGTTTGGTGAGGGTAAAACAAAGTGTAGTGATGGTGTAACATGTTCTGAGAAAGAGCATCAAAATAACAGACGCTCTAAGTTCTTAATTGACGAGCGCTCGCAGTTTTAAAAACTAATACTAATCAAATTAATAAAGGTGTTCCGGGTTTTCCGGAGCACCTTTTATATTACTAGAAATAATTATATGCACGATGTTGAGGGAAGGATAGTTATAACGAATAACTTTCGGATAGAAGAACAAGTTATACGCTTAATTGGTTGGAAGAACGTGGTATAAGCCTAAGCAGATTAAGTGCCAAAGGTTATGGATGATATCAACTCGTAAATCAACGCGGTAATGAAATGGAATGTTCTATAGAAGAGCATCAATTGAACAGGAGGTCTATGTTTATCATTCAAGATGCTCGACCAATTTCGACTACAAAGGAACCATAGTTTTATGCAATAATTCCTTTTGTTTTAATTTAAAAGAACCTAATTTTGTATTTTTAAAAAAAAACAGAAGTCTGCTATGACCGAAGAACAGGTAATCCTTGTTGATATCAACGACGAGAAGATTGGATTAATGCCTAAAATGGAAGCCCACGAAAAAGGTCTTCTTCATCGTGCATTTTCAGTTTTTGTGTTTAATGATAAAAATGAACTCATGCTTCAGCAAAGAGCGATGCACAAGTATCATTCACCGGGACTTTGGACTAATACCTGTTGCAGTCATCAACGAGACGGAGAGAGTTCATTAGAAGCTGGAAATAGAAGGTTACTTGAAGAAATGGGTTTTCAAACACAGCTAAAAGAATCAATCTCATTTATTTATACTGCCCCATTTGATAACGGCTTAACCGAACATGAATTTGATCATATCATGATTGGAGTTTATAACGGTTCTCCTATAATTAATCAAGATGAAGTTGCCTCTTGGAAGTGGATGAATATTGAAGCTGTTAAAAATCATATTCAAGAATCCCCGGATCAATATACAGCCTGGTTTAAAATAATTTTTGATAAATTTTATAAACATTTGAAGATATGAGTTTAACAGTTTATCGCAGAGCTCATTTTAATGCGGCTCATCGTTTGTTCCGAGAAGATTGGAGTGATGCTAAAAACCTTGAGGTTTTTGGTAAATGCAGCAATCCCAATTATCATGGACATAATTATGAATTGGAAGTCGGAATAACTGGAGCAGTTGATGTTCAAACAGGTTTTTTAATTGATCTGAAAATACTAAAAAATATTATTAAGGAAGAGGTTGAAAATCCACTCGATCATAAAAATTTGAATGTGGAGGTAGCTGACTTTAAAACACTTAATCCTACTGTTGAAAACATTGCAATTGTCATTTGGAAAAGACTAAGAAAAAGAATAGATGCCGAATATGAATTGTCTGTTAAATTATTTGAGACTCCTCGTAACTTTGTGCTTTACACTGGGTGATTTCATTTTAACATCACGCCTTTCTTAATCTAATTTCTCAAATTATAAACACTAAAAGATTTTGAATAAACCAATCTTGTATCCGCTAAAATTTGAGCCAGTCCTTAAAGAAAAAGTTTGGGGTGGTAATAAATTAGCCAAATATTTTGGAAAACAAAACCTAAATAAAACTGGTGAAAGTTGGGAAATATCGGGCGTTGAAGGAGATGTTTCCGTTGTTGCCAATGGAAATTTAAAGGGGAAATCCCTTTTGAATCTAATTCAAGAATACGATGCTCAATTGCTGGGTAGTCGTGTTTATAACACCTTCGGATATAACTTTCCGTTATTATTCAAATTTATTGACGCCAAAGATGATCTGTCTGTACAGTTGCATCCTAATGATCAACTTGCAAAGAAGCACCATGATTCCTTCGGAAAAACTGAAATGTGGTATGTTTTGCAGGCGGAAGAAGATGCCAGACTTATTTTGGGATTTAATTCCTCAATGAATGAAACTAAATATGTCGAAAAGATTTCGGAAAATAAAATTACAGATATTCTTCATTCTGAAAATGTAAAAACTGGAGATTCATTTTTAATTGAACCCGGAACAGTACATGCGATAGGAGCAGGGGTGGTTTTAGCTGAAATTCAGCAGACTTCAGATATTACCTATCGAATTTACGACTGGGATAGGCCAGGAATCAATGGCGAGTTTCGTGAGCTTCATTTAGATCTAGCTTTAGAAGCAATTAATTTTAAGAAATTAGATGCGAAGCTGGAGTATTCATCAAAAGAGGATGCGCCGGTAAAGCTATGCTCTTCTCTATATTTTGAAACAAATCGATTATTGCTTACCAAAAAGATCAGAAGAGATTTGTCGTCTCATGATTCTTTTATTGTCTACATGTGCGTTGAGGGGGAAGTAATAATTGAAACTACAGACTTTTCCGAAGAAATGAAGAAAGGTGAAACGCTTTTAATTCCTGCATCTATAGCAAATATTGTAATCAATACTACTGGGGCAACAATTTTAGAAATTTATATTCCTTAATACACACTAACACCAAATTAATTTTATGCGCCCTTTGAATGTTAAATGGGTATATTATAGTATTTTTGCACAAAATTTATAACTATGGCAAACATACGCGACTTAAAAAAAGATATTAATTATGTGCTTGGAGATATTATTGAAGCAGTGTATATCTGGGAACTAACGAACCCAAGTAAGGACGATAAAAAAGCGGAATCAATTATTGATGAAGCAATTATTACTTTCGACGAATTAATCTTGAAAGTTAATGACAAGAAAGTAGAAAATAAAAAACAACACTTTAAAGCAATCAATGCCGATTTGGAAGAAAAAGGTAGAAAATTGATTGAAAAAATAAACGGGTTAAACTAGTTTATTTGTTAATTGGTATTACTCTCAATTAAAGACTCTAATGCTTTACCGTATTTAGAGTCTTTAATTTTTGGTGTTAATGATTTATAGACTGTATCTAAATATTTGGTATTCGTCTGGTATACTTCTGAAAGCATTAAATAGGGAGCTAATTCATATTCCTTATGATTCATTGCAAAATTTACAGTCATAAGAAATTTACTAGCTGCTAGCGATTTTCTCTGCTTCTCAATAGCATCAACTAAACTGTCATTTCCTTCTCTTAAAGCATTAAAGTTAGCTTCAATCTGGTCCAGCTCCCGAGATGAATAACGGCCTAACAGTTTCTTATAGTCATTTAAAGCATCTTGATTCTTAGAGCCTTCAATTCGTGCTTTGACCGCAAGGTTTTTGAGGGATGTCTTGATAGAAATTTCACCTGGTTCTGCAAAGAACGGTATTCTTTCATCGATCAACGTACCGTCTTTTAGGCGTACATAGAGATAGTATATTTCAGGACTTTCGATTTCCTTGGAAAATTCGAAATTCGAATCGCCATTCACCAATACAGAATCCACCGAAACCAGTAGAGTGTCTTCTATCTTTTGAAGTAACAGTGTGCCCTTCTTTAATCCATCAACCTTCCCGGTTAAATGCATTAGTTTATCGCTTTTAGAACAACTTACAATACTTAGAAATGTAATTACCAAAGAAAGAAAATACTTCATTTATATTCAATTTTGAGGTGACAAAGATGCTACTTTTTTCAGTAAAAAATAGGAAACACCATTGATAAGAATTAAGAAGTTAAAAGTTCAAATACTTAACGATTTAGCTTACTGCTGCAAGTTGCAATAATACAGTACACGCGACTGCTCCTAAGGTACCGATGGCATACCCAAAGACTGCCAACAAAACTCCAACCGTTGCTAACGATGGGTGAAATGCAGATGCGACAATAGGTGCAGAGGCTGCCCCTCCAACATTGGCCTGACTCCCAATTGCCAAAAAGAAATACGGAGCCTTAATAATTTTTGCTACGACAATCAATAATACCGCATGAATAATCATCCATACTAGGCCAATAACAATTAATAATTGATTTTCAAAAATGAGGGTGAGATCCATTTTCATTCCAATACTAGCGACAAGGATATAAATAAATACACTTCCTACTTTACTGGCACCTGCGCCTTCATATTTCCTGATTTTTGTGTATGACAAAATAACACCAATGATCGTAGTTAAAGAGATCATCCAAAAGAAACTCGAACTTAAAAACGTAAACATATTTCGAGTTAAGCCCGGTGCAAGTCCGTTGACAAATTCTTCGAAAAAACTACTTAAATAACCTGCCCCATAATGTGCAAAACTGACCGTTCCGAATGCTATTGCGGCTAGAATCATTAGGTCGGTTAAGGTAGGATTCCGTTCCACTTTTTTAGCGTATGTGGACATCTTTTCCTTCAGGCTTTCTATAGCAGAAGTATCTGCTCCCAACCATTTATCGATTTTGGCTGTTTTACCAATTCCGATCAATATTATCGCCATCCAAATGTTGGCAACCACGATATCAACGAAAACCATGCCTCCATATAATTTTTGGTTATATCCATAAATTTCTAGCATCGCTGTTTGGTTTGCGCCACCGCCAATCCAGCTTCCTGCAAGGGTAGAAAGTCCTCTCCAAACAGCATCCGCACCTTCACCGCCAACAGCTTCAGGAAAGAAGGTGCCTATTAAAAGTACTGCAATCGGGCCGCCAATAATGATCCCTGCGGTCCCGGTAAGAAACATAATCAGGGCTTTGGGTCCTAAGTTGAAAACTGCCTTTAGATCGATACTAATAGTCATTAATACTAAGGCTGCAGGTAGTAAATACCGACTGGACATATAGTATAAATTAGAACTGTGTTCAACGGCTTCACCCGTTACAGAGACGCTAGTCCATTCTGGAGAAATTACTCCAAAAGTAGTTAGAAGAGCTGGGATAAAATATGCCATAAATAAGGCAGGAACGATTTTATAAAACTTATTCCAGAAACCAGATTTTTTTGCTGAAGTGAAAAATATAAGTCCTAATACTAACATTAAAACACCGAAGACTATGGTGTCGCTTTCAAATAATGGGGATGTGTCTTTTACAATTTCTGAAACAGTATTCTGCATGAATGGATGGTTTTAGTGCAAAATACAATTTATTTCTTTTTCGGCTGCCTTCCTTCCTTCTTAAGTGTTTCATTTAGCATCCATTCGATTTGGCCATTGGTACTTCGGAATTCATCCGCAGCCCATTTTTCAATTGCTTTCATCATGTCTTCATTCACCCGAAGCGCGAATGCTTTTTTCTTTGCCATTTTATTTTTTTATAAATGTACTTACCCTTTCAACTAGCTCTGGCATGATGGGTAAATTGTATATGTTGTATGATTTTGTGTTTTCTAGATCACTGCCTTTAATTTTTTTAAGAATGTGATTCATGTTTTCAATAATAACGTATTCCGCATTGGGTTTGGCTTCATGGAGATGCTCGGCTTCGCTAATTTGAACCTGTATGTCCTTGTCACCATTCACAATTAAAACGGGAACTTTTAATTTTGCTATTTCAACTTGAGGATCAAATTTCATCCAACTGATCATAAAGGGCTGGATATCTGCCCTGAAAAGTGACGATAAAGAAGGGCTGTAATTTAAGGCAACTCCATTAACACGCAAATCGTCATAAGCAGTGCGCGCACTTTCTTTCAAACCGGGCGACTGTATAGCTATTTGATCGACGATTACATCATCTATTTCCTGTCCAGCTCCAGCGAGAGATATAAACCCGTCTGCCCGACCTTGAGCCGCAATCATACCCACAAGAGAACCTTGACTGTGACCTATGATATAAATTTTAGAAAATTCTCCGCCATTCTTAAAGTAGTCGGCAACCTTCTCAGCATCCGTGATAAAATCATCAAATCGAATGTCTTTTTCTCTTAAGGTCCTATTTTTCATAAGCTTTACAATTCGCTTGTCATATCTGTAGCTTGCAATACTCTCATCATATAACGCTTCAGCTAAGAACCTCAGTGAATTATTCTCCATCATTTGCTGGTTTCCATCTCTATCTGTTGGGCCCGAACCCCCAACTATAATAACCAAAGGGATTTTTTCAGAAGCGGTTGGAAGGAGCAGGGTACCATCAACGAAAGTGGATACACTAATGTTTTTGGAGTTAAATTTGTTTTCTTGTGCGGCGCTAATTCCGAAGCACAATAAAAGAATATAAAACAATTTAGTCTTCATGAGATTTTATTTTATGGGTGTAGGTTTCGAGCACCTTCTCAGCATCCTCTTTTCTTTGGGTGCCAACAAGCAACTGTTTACCACTTTTAAACACTATTTGAATGCCAATATTGCCTCTAACAGTCATAGCAGATCCTTTTATTCTAAAGATTCCCATTTTATATCCCCATCCGCCATAATCGACAAGTGGATTGTATTTTATAATAGTACATTTATTAACATCGGACCAGCTTATGAATTTCAACTTCCTATAAAAAGGCCAAAAACCATAGTGGATTCCGAGTTCATCAATTTTGGTTTCAAGTTTCACTAAAAAGACCAATGATAGAATTAAAAGCAGGGTGAAGAGACTTGTCACAAAGGATATCCAAAAAGCATCGGGTTCTGACTCTACACTTGGAAATTGCATTACAAACCCTATAAAAAGGACCGTTGTAACTAATAGCATAATTAGTCGAAACCACCACTGATCAAATCTCTGGCTTTCAAGAAATACCTTCATAACTATCTGTCCTTTGAACGTTCCATTACTGCCATAAAAGTATGAGCTTCATTAGTTTGATTTGAAAAACCAACAACTTTCCAACCTTGTCGAGCATTCTCGTTCAAGAGATCTTCAAACTTAGCCATATTGTCTTTCCAATGAAATTTGGACTTAACTATTTTATATTCATTCATATTTTATGTGTTTAAAGTTCCAGCATTAACAACAGGTGTAGCATCTTTATCACTACATAAAATAACCATTAAATTGCTTACCATAGCGGCTTTTTTATCGTCATCAAGATCAACAATATTCTTTTTACTAAGCTCGTTTAGAGCCATCTCAACCATACTAACGGCCCCTTCTACAATTTTGTGTCGAGCCGCGACGATAGCTGTAGCTTGTTGCCTTTTGAGCATAGCGCTTGCAATCTCATTTGCGTAGGCTAAGTAACCGATTCTAGACTCCATCACTTCAATACCAGCGATATCAAGCCTTTCCTCTAACTCTTTTTCAAGAGCTTCATTTACTTCAGTTGTACTCGATCTTAAGGTAATATCTTCGGCATGTCCTTCATCTGCAAAATTATCGTAAGGATATTTACTTGCCAGAACTCTTACCGCAGCATCAGCTTGGACACGTACAAAGTTTTCGTAATTGTCAACATCAAAAGCTGCCTTGTGAGTATCACGTACTCTCCAAACAAGAATAGTACTTATGTTTATCGGGTTTCCTAATTTATCATTTACTTTTCGCTATCAAAGTTTCTTGCTCGAAGAGAAATCTTCTTTTTTACATATAATGGATTCACCCAAAAGAGGCCATTAGTGCGGATGGTTCCAATATATTTTCCAAATAACAATAATACTCTTGATGCATTAGGATTTACTAACACAAAGCCCGGAAGTAAAAATATTGCTGTCACAATTGAAAATATGAATAGTGGGTTTGCAAGTCTTATTAAGGCAACAATTCCTCCAATAAATAGAATAAAAAATAATAGTAACATCATGTAACCACTAGGTGGCGTAATAGTTTTTTCGTTCGTCATAGTTTTTAATTTAATTTGATATCATAATGATATCAAACAAATATAACAATTTTTTTTGATTTTCCAAATATTATTTGATAAACTGTCTTTTCAGTTGAGTATATTTGTATAAAACGACCTTCTATGAAGAGTTTTAAAATCCTCTTATTAAGCTTTGTTATATGTATTCAAACTTTAAGTGCATCAGAAGATTGGGGCAAAACAGGGCATAGGGCTACTGGGGAAATAGCTCAGAAATATCTTTCTAAAAAGGCGCAGCGTGAAATTGATAAATTATTAAAGGGGCAATCTCTTGCTTTTGTTGCAAACTATGGAGATGATATTAAAAGCGATAATGCGTATAGAAGTTATTCTACCTGGCATTACGTTAATTTCCCTTTTGATAGAACCTATGAGTCACATCCTAAAAGTGAAAAGGGGGATTTAGTTCAGGGAATTTTCACCTGTATAGAAATGCTTAAGAGTGATACTTCTACTGAAGCAGAGAAAATATTTCATCTTAAGATGCTCGTGCATTTTATTGGTGATTTGCATCAGCCTTTACACGTAGGTCTTGCAGAAGACAGAGGTGGTAATAAACATCAAGTGCGTTGGTTTAAAAAGGGAACTAATCTTCACACCGTTTGGGATACTACTATGATTGAGGATTATAATATGTCGTATACAGAGCTAGCCGCAAATACAGCTAAGCTGTCGAAGCCTCAATTAGTAGAATTGCAAAAGGGATCGGTAGAAGATTGGATGTATGATAGTCGGAATCTATGTAAACAAGTTTATGAGAATACTGAAATAGGGGCTAAGCTAGGTTATAGATATATGTACGATTATATGGATGTGGTTCGGTCTCAGCTTCAAAAAGGAGGAATCCGTTTGGCGGTTTTGCTAAACGATATTTTTGAGTAATACCAAATTAACATCAAACTATATGCGATATTATATGGTTAAATTGATATAAATTCAAATCAGACGTATTGATACGCCCAGATCATTAAACCAAACTGAAGCGGAATTCGTATGATTAACATCCATTTTGGTAATTTCATAGAGGCTTCTTCATCCTGAAGCATGTGAATATGAACAGGTAAAAAAAGAATCAGCATAACAATGAGACTCCAAGCAGCCATAACCTGACTCTGGGGGGTTAAAATCATAAAACCGAGAATCATTTCGGCAATCCCACTAAGCATAACCA
>RCNB010001538.1_pt1 | contig 15331 bp, 12 predicted proteins | sample 2041321 | NCBI WGS metagenome assembly RCNB01 (sample SAMN09708232, study PRJNA481090) | Marine sediment metagenome, whole genome shotgun sequencing project. | reverse complement strand
ACCTTTGAACGAGCAGATCAGGATCTTAAAAATGCCAATGCCGATTACCAAATCATTCGTAGGGGATCCATAGGAGGCTCTGCGGCGGCCAATACCAATATCAGGGCCACGGTGTCGGGAACTATTTTGGAGATACCGGTAAAGAAAGGAGATCAGGTAATACAAGCAAATAATTTTAATGACGGAACTACCATCGCAACCATCGCAGATTTGGGCAAGATGATTTTTGAAGGAAAAGTAGATGAGGGCGAAGTAGGTAAGTTAAAAGTAGGTACGCCACTAAAGATAACACTTGGTGCCTTGGAAGGTGTGGAATTGGATGCTAAATTGAAGTTTATTGCACCCAAGGGTATAGAGGAAACCGGTGCTGTACAGTTTAAGATAGAAGGTGATGTAGAGGTAACAGATGATATATTTATTAGGGCAGGTTATAGTGCCAATGCTTCTATAGTATTGGAGAAAAAAGAGGATATCTTGGTAATTCCTGAAGCCTTGTTGCAATTTGACAAATCCACCAATAAGCCTTACGTAGACATTGCGGTTGGGTCTGCTGATGAGCAAAAATTTGAACGTAAGGATATAGAGATAGGGATTTCTGATGGCGTAAACGTTGAGATTCTTGCCGGACTCACTGAGGAGGATAAGGTGAAGCAATGGAACAAAACAGAGCCGATTAAAAAGGGTGAAGAAGAAGGAGAAGAAGAAGGTGAAGAAGGAGAAGACGAAGAAGAAACAGAAGAGACCGAATAACATCAATCAATAATACTAATCAAAATATCAAAAAATGAACTATAAATTAAGCACTTTATTGCTATTTTTCGCAATAACGGTTGCATCTGCACAGGGTAAAAAGTGGAGTTTACAAGAGTGTGTAGAATATGCTGTGGAGAACAATTTAACGGTAGCACAATTTGAGCTAGACCTAGAATCTGCTACTCTTGACAAATCAGACGCTATTGGTGCCCTTTTACCTTCATTTAATGCTAATGCGGGAATACAAGAAAGGTCAGGTCTTGTGGTTAATCCGAATAGTAACACGAATACTACCGGTACTATATTTCAATTTTCCCCTGGCGTATCCTCTAATGTTACTTTGTTTGATGGATTACGTAATATTCATAGACTAAACAGAGCGAAATTGACGGCGATTGCTAACCAATATCGTTTGGATGACTTGAAAGATGATATTCGATTAAACGTTGCTGATGGATACCTTCGGATACTATCTAACAAAGAAGCCTTAAAAGTGTCCAGAGCGCAGTATGCGGTTACAGAACAAGATTTAAAACGTATTAAGGAGTTGGTGAATTCTGGCGTTGTGGCTAAAGGCGAATTATTAGATATAGAAGCAACAGCTGCTGGGCAGGAGCAACAAATCGTTAATGGCGAAAGCTTAGTATTGATTTCAAAAATAAATCTAGCCCAGTTACTGCAAATATCTGATTATGATAATTTCGATATTATTGATGAATCATTTGAAATACCTCCTTCGGATATTTTAAGTAATTCTCCGAAGACTATTTTTGCAAAAGCACTCGAGTTCCGTAGTGATATAAAATTATCAAAGGCTAATGTAGAATTAGCTGAAAAAGATTTGCAAATAGCCAAAGGAGCGCTTTACCCTACACTAAACACCTTTTTTAATTATAATACTTTTTATACAGATCAGTTCAGAATTGGGCTAGATCCAGTCACCAACCTTCCTTTTTCATTTAGGGATGACTTTCAAACTCAATTATATTCTAATGACGGTATCTCGTATGGTTTTCAACTAAATGTTCCAGTTTTCAATGGTTTTAGTGTTAAAAATAATATCAAGCGTTCAGAAATTAGTGTAAACCGCTCAGAGCTGCAATTTGAGCTGGATAAACTGGCATTAGAAGCTACTGTACAACAGTCATATGTTGATGTTATCACCTTCTCCAAAGCGTATGAAGCTGCGGAAAAAACATTAGAAGCCAGACGTTTGGCCTTTCAATATTCCAAAGAACGCTTTGAGGTTGGTTTGTTAAACTCCTTTGATTTTAGTCAAGCACAAGCCCGTGTAGACAATGCCGAGGCCAATGTGATACGAACCAAATACGATTATATCTTTAGATTAAAAATACTGGAATTCTATTTCGGAATGCCAATCACTTTAAATTAGACTAACTCAAATACCCGAAAAGCCCGTAAATTCAAAATTTACGGGCTTTTTCATTTTACAGCTAATCGATACCTTTGATGTATGGGAATAATCTTGAATTTGGAAACAGCGACGACGAATTGCTCTGTAAGTATTGCTAAGGATGGCGAAGTAGTATCCGTTAGAGAGAATAATACGCCAAACTATTCCCATGCAGAGCAACTGCATGTATTTATCCAAGAGTGTATTACCATAGCCCAAATAGATTTGAAGGATTTGGATGCCATTGCCGTGAGCAAAGGACCTGGGTCTTATACTGGTTTACGAATTGGTGTTTCTGCTGCAAAAGGTCTTTGTTTTGCCTTAAGTATTCCCCTAATTTCCATTGCCACTTTAGAAAGTATGGCAATACAGTCAAAAGGTCTTCATGATTATGTTATCCCCGTTTTGGACGCTAGAAGAATGGAAGTGTATTCTGTAGTTTTTAATGCCGAAATGGAACAAATTAGAGATACTCAAGCGGAAGTAATTGATGAAAGTTCGTTTCAGGAGTATTACCAAAACAAAAGGGTCCATCTAATAGGTAGCGGTGCGGAAAAAATTAAAGGAGTGCTTATACACGAAAATCTTTCCTTTACAACCGATTGCATTCCGTCATCAAAGGAAATGGCTGTTTTGTCTTTTAAAAAATACGAGGAAAGAGATTTTGAAAATGTAGCCTATTTTGAACCCTATTACCTGAAGGATTTTATGGTACAGACAAAGAAAAAATAAAAACTCCCGAATGTTCTATCCGAGAGTTTATAAGTTTGGTTTACTATAGTTATTGCGCTTTGTGGATGACACGTTGTGGGAAAGGTATTTCTATTCCTTCTGCATCGAATTTGTTTTTAATTTCTTCCATAACATGAAAATGAGCAGCCCAGAACACATCGTTATTGGCCCAGAAGCGAAGGGTAAGGTTTACTGAACTATCCCCTAAGGCACCCACATATACTTCAGGTGCAGGTTCGTTTAGAATATCTTTACATTGCCCGCAGATATCTAGCAAAATGTCTTTGGCATTTTTAATATTTGAACCATAACCTATTCCAATATCAATTTTGTCTCTCCTTGTATCTTCGCAGTTATAGTTTATGATATTGTTGTTGGAAAGTTGACCATTGGGAATGATGGCCATTTGATTTCCAAATGTCTTAATTTTAGTTGTAAAAATTGATATTTCATTTACAGTACCATCCACCCCTTGGGCTGAGATAAAATCGCCAATTTTAAATGGTTTGAATAAAAGAATAAGAACACCTCCTGCAAAATTAGAAAGTGAACCTTGCAAGGCTAGGCCAACGGCTAGGCCCGCAGCACCGACAATGGCTACTAGAGAAGATGATTGAACGCCTAACTGCGTAATAACGATTACAAAAAGGATAATTTTAAGACCTATCGAAATTAAACTTTGTATAAAAGTCTCCAAAGATGGGTCGTAGTCTTTCGCTTTAAAGAACTTCCGCATCAATCTATTGATAAAACGAATAAGGTAGGTGCCTACAACCAATAATACCATGGCCATAACAAGGTTGGGTAAGGCACCCCAGAACCATTTTATAAAGTTGTCTACGTGTTGTTCGTAATTGGTAAAATCTTCCATGTATTTTTAAAAGTTTAATGATGTTGGTAACCAAAATAATTTAAGAGGGAAAGATAATAAATTTGTTTTATACTATTGTAAACGTTCTCGCTATTGGTCCAAAAGCGTCAATACATCTTCCGTTTGTGTCAAAGGTAGCTTACAAGCACCTTTTTCACACACAAAAAATTGGGTTGCTTTTTCCTTATACCGGTTTTTTAACAAAGAAAGGTTTCCCTCTTTTTCGCTGCCGCAAACAATGCTATTGGGAAGGTATGTAGTACATATTTCTTTTCTTTTCTGTAAATAGTCTTCGCCTAAGATGGCGATTTCATAGAACGGTTTTTGGTGCATTAATAGCAACGACATCCAGTTGGCATGATTTTCCGGATGTGCTTTTATAGTAGGCTCCATACCTTGTAACATTTTAAAACTATGTTCAGCATAGCTGGGTTTCAAGCCAAACTTGGATAATTTAAAGAGATTTATAGCCATAATGGAGTTGGACGCAGGAACAACGTTGTCCGATACTTCCAGGGTTCTTCGTACCAGTACCGTATCTTCTTTTGAGGTAAAGAAAAACAGATTTGTGGCCTTATCTAGGAAATAAGTGTACACATAATTCGTAAGTACTTCTGCCTTAATTAACCAAAACATATCGAACGTCACTTCATACAATCCAATAAAACCATCTATAATAGCTGCATAGTCCTCCAGAAATCCGTTTATAGAATCTGTTCCTTTACTATAGGTATGAATAAGTCTTCCATCCTTCTTTAAAAGATTTTTTACAATAAAATTCGCATTGTTCAAGGCCAATACAAGGTATCGTTTATCTCCCAAATACCTATAAGCATCCGTAAGACCCTTTAACATCATCCCATTCCAAGAGGTCAGTATTTTGTTGTCCAATCTTGGTTTGTTCCTAGTATTTCTTTCTTTTTTCAGGATAGCTTTACAATTAGATATGGAAGTATCTAGTTCAGTTGCTGTAAGGTGGTGTTTCTCTGCAATTTCTAGCTTTGTGCTATCCCGTATCAATACATAATTATTGTGTTCCCAGAACCCATAGGAATTAATACTGTAATAGTCTTTGAATACTGGATATTGATTACCTAGTAAGTTTTCTAAGTCCTTTTCTTTCCAAACATAATAAGCACCTTCCTCTAGCGCTCCGAAACTGTTCAAACTATCCGCATCCAAAGAAGAATAAAATCCATTATTTTCATCCAAAAGTTCTTCTTCAATAAATTGGATGGTTTCAGTCACTATTTGTTTGTAAAGTGGATTATTGGTTTTGGCGTAGGCTTTGGCATATAGGCTAATTAACTGGCCGTTGTCATAAAGCATTTTTTCAAAATGTGGCACATGCCATTTGGTGTCAACCGCATACCGTGAAAATCCGCCACCAAGATGGTCGTAAATACCTCCCCATGCCATACGCGTAAGCGTGGTATTTACATAATCTGTTATTTGTTTATTTTTTTGTAGATGACAATATTGAAGCAGAAAATTGAGGTTAACGGGCATCATAAATTTAGGGGCGTTTTTGTAGCCGCCTAAAAAAGCATCAAAATACTTGGACCAATTTTGCACCATCTCCGCTAACTCTTTTGGCGATAGTAATACAGATGGGGTACCTATGCTTATTTTATTTATTTCTTTTAATCCTTCGGATAAATTTTCTGCATATCCTATTATTTTCTTTGGGTCAGAGGTATATAGTTCTTGTAATTGGTTCAAAACCGTTACCCAATCCTGTTTTTTTACATAAGTAGCACCCCAAAATGGGCTACCATCGGGTAGGGCAATAATATTTAAGGGCCAGCCACCACTGCCCGTCATCATTTGCAAGGCATCCATATAAATTTGATCAATATCCGGACGTTCTTCTCTATCTATCTTGATATTCACAAAATGTGTATTCATACTCTTAGCAACCGCTTCATCTTCAAAACACTCATGCTCCATAACATGGCACCAGTGGCAAGCCGCATAGCCTATACTAATAAGTAATAACTTGTTTTCCGCCCTTGCATGTTCTAATACTTCTTTATGCCAAGGGTTCCAATTTACCGGATTATGAGCATGCTGTAATAAATAGGGGCTTGTTTCCTTAACGAGTGAATTTGTAAATTTTTCAGCCATAAAGAATCGGTATTAAAACGGTTATTTTTACTAAAAAAAATAGCGCCAAAAAGGCGCTATTAAATATTAAGTGAATCTTAGTTACTTTACTTCAAAGGTAATCTTTACGTTAACACGATAATCTACCATTTCACCATTTTCAACCGTAGCACTTTGTTCGTTCAGATAAACAGAACGTATGTTCTTAACTGATTTTGATGCATGCGCTACTGCATTTTTTGTTGCTTCTTCCCAGCTCTCGTTGGAATTAGCTAAAACTTCTATTACTTTTAAAACTGCCATAATTAATGTTATTTAGTGTTTCCTACAAATTACAAAAAAAATAGCATCAAGTCTCAGCTTTTCTAGCAATTATCCATTTATCGCAACTACTTCGTTAACTTTTTCGCCCATCATATTTTTAAGCATAGTTTCTATGCCATTTTTCAAGGTAAAGGTAGAGGAAGGACAACCACTACAAGCTCCCTGCAAGACTACATTTACCCTCTTAGTATCTGGTTCATAGGACTTAAAAAGTATATTGCCGCCATCACTAGCAACTGCGGGTTTAACGTACTCTTCCAGGATATCAATAATTTCTAAGGAGGTATCGTCTAAATCTAAAGCTTGTTCCTCGGTTTTGCTGATTTGAGGCTCAACTGCATTCACAGATTCTGCCTGATCAGAAACTATTTCTTTTCCGTCTGCTATAAAATTTCGAATCAATTCTCTTAGTTCAATGGTAATATCTTCCCATTCCGCTACTTCGAATTTGGATACGGATACGTAATTGTCATCCATAAAAACCTGTTTTACAAATGGAAATTGGAACAAGTCCATTGCCATTGGAGATGCCCTTGCTTCATCTATATTTTTAAATTCGAAGGCTGCCGCAACAATTTTCTTACTGGCTACGAATTTCATGGTAGATGGGTTAGGGGTAACCTCCGCATATACAGTAACGGGTATTGGTTTGCCGTTATCTTCTTCGATTACTACAGGTTCACCTGCATTCAAATACTCTACCAGTTGTTGGGCAACTTCATCTTTTACATCTTCCCATTGTACAATATCAAACCGTTCCAAGCCGATGAAATTTCCTGAAATATAAACGGTTTTTACAAAGGGTAAATGAAACAATTGTTGCGCTAAAGGCGAGTTCTTGGCGTCATCAATATTCTTAAATTCATAATTTTTGCGATGCGCTAAAATATGATTGGCCTCAAATTTAATTATAGTGGGATTCTTGGTTCCCGATACGGTTATAGAATACTCTTTCATCTGTTACTTTTTTTTACTCGGATATAATTTGTCTGACATCTTTTGGAGTGTTTCCAATATTAGTTTGACTCGTTTTATATGAATAATATTTTGTACAAAAATACAAAGGAAATCTAAGTTAAAGCCTACATAATATTGTTATGGTTATGGCGTTATACATTATATTCGACTGGTTTCGAAGCAAAGCCCTTATTTTTCTAGATGAGATATAAATTGATAATAGTAGTTTCTTTCTTAGTTTTTGGACTCAAGTCTATAGCTCAAGAGGGAATCCCGGTATATTTTGATTATCTATCAGATAATTACTACTTGGTATACCCTTCTATGGCCGGTATAGGGCAAGGAGGTAAGATACGCGCTACAGCAAGAAAACAGTGGTTTGATGTAGATGATGCACCTAGCCTTCAAACGATTAATGCACATTTTAGGCTAGGAGATGGTCCTAGCGGTATTGGTGCCATAGTGTTCAATGATGCCAACGGTTACCACTCCCAGACAGGAATGAAACTTACCTATGCGCACCACTTAAGAATGGGCGGGGGCGACGATGTTAGGGTTTTAAATCAGTTGTCTTTTGGATTAAGCGGTACTATTTTACAAAGTAGTTTGGATGAAACAGAATTCAGGTCGATAATACCCGACCCATCTGTAGCAGGAATAAAATTAAGTGCTTCCTATTACAATGTGGATTTTGGTATGTCTTACAATTTTCAAGAATTTTACACCCATTTTGCTGTAATTAATGCTCTTGGTAGTAAAAGAAATGTGTATTATAGGGATAGAGCAGACGACCCAAACCAGCTAGTTATCGATAATATTAGAAGGTATCTTGTTTCTGTTGGTTATCTTTTTGGTAGAAGCGAATGGCAAGTGGAACCCTCCATTCTTTTTCAGTTAACAGATTTTACAAAAGAAAAGACTGTTGATTTAAATGCTAAGGTCTATAAGGATGTGGACTTTGGTAGGATCTGGGGTGGATTGTCCTACAGAAGAAGTTTTGATGGTGCCCAATTTCAAACCGCAACCGGTTTTGGAGAACAGCGTCTTCAATTGATAACTCCAATAGTGGGTGCTAACGTCAAGAACTTTATGGTGTCCTATAATTATTCCTATCAAATGGGTGATATCCGCTTTGCTAATGGTGGCTTTCATCAAATTACCCTGGGGTATGATTTTGGCCAAAAAGAACGCAAGTACGATTGTTACTGCCCCGCTGCCCAATAAGAAAGACCTTTCCTATTTTAAGAAAAGGCCTTGGGTATGATTCAACTTTTTATTCCCAACTATAATTTTTGACTTTGGCCTGTTTTTTAATGGCTCTTAGCATTACGCTTTCTAGTTCTCCAGTATCCCCCTCTTTTTTAGTATTCGCAATAAAAGCTTCCCGCTTCGTATTTAGATTTTGAATTTCTTTTTGGATTTTTTTTCTTTCTATCTTTTTCGATTCAATATAATTTTTTATCTCCTTTTCCGATTTATTCTTTAGTACTTCTGGTAATTCGTCCTTTTCTATTTTGCTTATGTCAAAGTTGGTATCTGCAGAGGCATCTACCAAATCCCAATTTTTATTATTGTAAAGTCGGGAACTTTTACTAACGGCTCTTTTAACTGCAACCACCTCTTCCAATTCCATAGCATTGTCATCTTGTAAGGATTGCATTGCCATTTTAGTAGTTCCAAGGGAACCATATGAAATGTATGTTTTGTTTAATTTTGAATTCAGTTGTATGATTATGTTATCATAAGGCGTATTTATATGGACTACTTCCTGGTTATGGTCTATGGCCATGTATTCTCCTCCGGTTAGTAGTGCCCCCTTTTTCCAATCGGTTTGGACACCTTGTTCGTAATTACCACAAAAAATAGTATTTACGACTATGTCTTTTTCCTTAGCATTGGTCACCGCGTCCTTATAGTTTAATTTTCCCTGAGTAAAAGGCTCGTTGCCCGCAATAAAGATTATTTTTAGATTATCAGGATTTTTTCCCCATTCCAGTTGTTTTAATGAAGTTTGAATAACCTCACCGCAATATTCCTCTCCACCATTTGTACGTAACGAAAATAATTTTTCTGATATTTCATCTAAATCATTACTAAAATTAAGTACCTGTTGAATGTATCCTTCACGCGATGAAAGTCCGTCATTTCCATATTGGTAAATAGCGATTTGTAGTTCCGGCCTACTATCGTTACCGCACTTTGCGTGTGTAAATTCGTTTACTATATCCCAAAGTTGGGATTTTGCTTGATTTATTAGCCCATCCATACTGTTGCTAGTGTCCAAAAGCAAGGCTATTTTAACGGTGTTATTTTTGGAATGTTCCTGGGATACAAACGCTTGGGCAAGTACTTCCTTTTTTTCTGATTTTGGTTTAAGTTCACAACTATACCCAAAGGTTAAGGATAATGTTAATAGCCCCGCAGTAATTATTTTTTTCTGAATTTTCATTTTAATTTCTTTTATGATTATAAGGGTAAAACTAAGCGCAAACTATTTCCTAAAATAATAGTATTGAGTAAACCGACCCTTTGGATGAGTGAAAGCCCTAGATAGGTTTGTAAAAGGTGTAATTTGTGCTTTTAGCTTCTCTTATTTGGCTTTTTTGTATTTTTTTGTACCGTAAGGATCTGCTAAGTTTACAGTAATTAGCCACAATGAAAAAGTATATTTTTTACATAACGATGGTGTTTTTTGCAGGAAGTTTTATGGGCATTTCCCAGAATAATCCTTCGGGTGCTGGTCAATTTGAAATAAAAGGGACCGTACAAATGAAAGCTACAGCAACACCTATTTCAGGGGTTTTGGTATCTACATCTTCTGGGGAACAAACCCTTACAAATGCCTTAGGAATTTTTGAAATTATAACTGGGTTAGGGGAGCGACTCATTATAGCCGATCCGAGATTTGAAACGGTAAATTTGCTTATTAAATCCAAGGAAGATATTTTTGTTCAGATTGAAACTAATACCCTAAATGAGCGGAGAAGTTCTACCGCCGCTATGTCCAGAACATCGATGTCTTTACATCAGGCATACTTAGATTCTGCGGTTACTTATAAGAAGAGTGATATTGCCAAGAGTATAAATTTTGTTGCCCAATCCATAGCCCAATTAGGAAAAATAGGAAACAAAAAGGAGTTGGCAAAATCATTGACTACACTGGGCGATATATATCTTTATCATAAGCAGTACGATTTAGCTATAGATAATTTTGAAGATGCCTTAGAAGCTAACAAAACTATAGAAACTGCTTTAGTACTGGGTAAAACACATATTATAACCAAGCAATTTCAAAAGGCAGAATTGGTTATGGCACCATTAAGAGAACTCAAAATTGTCTTGCCTTATCAGAGGGTTACCATGTACGAGATACTTGGAGATGCTAAAAAGGGAGGTAATGATATTGCTTCAGCAGTTGCATTCTATAACGAGGGGTTAAAAGTGGCAACCAAAAACCAAATAAGCCCAAAGGTTACGGATTTAACCTCAAAAATAGCGGATGCCTACGCTCAGGGGAACCAACTAATTGAAGCTGAGGCCTACTATGGTAGTTCCTTGGAGCTTGCTAGTAAATTAGCGCCAAAAAGAGCCTTACAGGAAAAGGAAAAGGTAGCTGATTTTTATAATAAGAAAAGCCAGTATACAGAAGAAATCGCTTTGCGAAAGAATAGTCTGGCCACTTTGAAAAAATTGAATACCCCTAAAAAAAGGGATGGATTTTCTGACTTAGGAGATACTATAACTACGCAGCGCATCAATTATAAGATTGCTAATGCCTATATATCACAGGATAAGTATAACGAGGCTATTCCATTTTTAGAAAGAAGTATTGTGGAGGCCAATTCCGAAGATGACCTTGTGGTGCAAAAGGATGCTACTAGAAAACTTTCGGAAGTCTATGAATTTAAGGGAGATTTTAATAAGGCCTTGGAAACATATCAAGATTATGTAGCACTTGTAGATACGTTATATGTTAGGAAGGAGCAAGAAATTTCTAGGGCGGCTCGTTTTAATAAGGAAATTGCATCTACCCAAAACAGAATTACCGGTTTGGAACAGGAACGGGAACTCTCCCAAAGTAAATATGTTTTAGCATTAACCCAAAAAGAGCTTTCAGAAGAAAGCTATAAAAACCAACGATGGGTCATTTATTCTTTGATTTTTGGTTTGATACTCACTGCATTGGCAGCGTTTTTCTTTTATAGGAGCAATCAGCAGCAAAAGTTGGCGAATAATCTTTTGGCCTTGAAATCCTTACGGTCCCAGATGAACCCACACTTTATTTTTAATGCTCTTAATTCGGTAAATAATTTTATCGCAAAAAGTGATGAGCGCAGTGCAAATAGGTATTTAAGCGATTTCTCTACCCTGATGCGGTCGGTGCTGGAAAACTCGGAAGAAGATTATATTCCGCTTTCCAAAGAGTTGAACTTGTTGGAATTGTATATAAAACTGGAACATTCCCGTTTCCCTGATAAGTTTGATTATCGTATCAACATAGATGAAAACTTAGATATTCCTAGTTTTCAGATTCCGCCCATGTTGCTCCAGCCTTATATAGAAAATGCAATTTGGCACGGACTCCGGTACAAAGAAGAAAAAGGTTTATTGGAAGTCAATGTTCGCGCAAAAGGAGATGATACTTTAGAAATCTGTGTTTCGGATGACGGAATTGGAAGAAAAAGGTCCGCAGAACTAAAAACCCAGCATCAGAAAAAACAACAATCAAAAGGTATGGGGAATATAAAACAACGAGTGGCTATACTGAATGATATGCATAAGAACAAAGTAGGTATAGACATCTCTAACCTAACCCAAGAAGGAACGGGTACCAAAGTAGTTTTTACCTTAAAAAAAGATGTATGACTTTAAATGCTATACTAATAGAGGATGAGTCCAATAGTCGCGAAATCCTAAGGAATTACCTAAAAAAATATTGCCCTAAAGTAAATCTCGTAGGGGAGGCTGCTTCTATCCAAGAAGGGTTGGAGCTGATTAAAAATAATAACCTGGACTTGGTGTTTTTGGACGTGGAAATGCCCTTTGGGAATGCTTTTGATCTTCTGGAGCAAGTTCCAGACAGAACGTTTGAAACCGTTTTCGTTACGGCCTATGATCACTATGCAAAAGACGCCATTAATGAGCATGCAGCATATTATTTAATGAAACCTATTAATATAGATGAGTTGATTAAGGCTGTGGAGTATGTTTGGGAGGTAAAGGAAAAAGAAGCAAGCATACAGGAAGGTGTTTTAAATACAAAGACAAAAAGTATTGAAGGAAAGCTGACCCTACCGCAACAAGATGGATTTCAAGTATTGAACGTATCCGATATATTGTATTGTAAGGCGGACGATAACTATACAGAGATATTTCTGGAAAACAAAAAAATAGTAGTAAGTAAGACTTTGAAATATTTTGAGGATGCCTTGTCGGATTTTCCTTTTGCTCGTATTCATAAGTCTTATTTGGTAAACGTAAATGAAGTAGTTAAATATAGAAAGGGTAAGGGTGGCAGTGTTGTAATTTCTAGTGGAAAGGAATTATTGGTCTCCGCTTCTAAAAAGAAGGAATTTTTGTCTTTTTATGATTGATAAAATTACTATACTTGATTTTGAGTTTATAATTAGTAGTAGTTTGTGTAATTCTAATGTTGATAAATAAAAGTACGTAGTATGATAAAAACAGTACGGGGTAAATCGCCCATAATAGGTGAAGATTGTTTTATTGCCGAAAACGCCACCATTGTTGGTGAGGTGAGCATGGGAAATCAATGTAGTGTATGGTTTAATGCGGTGTTACGCGGCGATGTCCACTATATAAAAATGGGAGATAAGGTAAACGTTCAAGATGGCGCAGTAATCCATTGCACCTACAAAAAATCGCCTACCGTTATTGGTAATAATGTGTCCATTGGCCACAATGCTATTGTCCATGGATGTACCGTAAAGGATAATGTCCTTATAGGTATGGGTAGTATACTTATGGACGACTGTGTTGTAGAAAGCAACAGTATCATTGCAGCCGGTGCCGTGTTAACCAAAGGCACTCATGTGCCGGCGGGGAGTATTTTTGCTGGAATGCCTGCAAAAAAGATAAAGGATATAAGTCCGGAGTTATCTTTTGGAGAAATCAACCGCATCGCAGAAGCTTATATTATGTATTCGGGTTGGTTTAAGGATGAGGTTAAATAGGATATCGTCGTAATAATGTCACTTCTGTCGTAACAATAAATTAGGTTTTTATCCAAAGTTGGACATCAATATTATATGCTTATTTTTGCCCCACAAAATTAGAAGGCATGAACGCATATATATTTCCCGGTCAGGGAGCTCAGTTTATAGGAATGGGTAAAGATCTCTATGAGAATTACCAAATTGCTAAGGAGCTATTTAATCAAGCTAATGGTATTTTAGGTTTTCCTATCACTGATATTATGTTCAACGGAACTGCGGAAGGCTTAAAGGAAACTAAAGTGACCCAACCAGCTGTCTTTTTGCATTCTGTAATTTTGAGTAAAGTTATGGGGGATTCCTTTAAACCAGATATGGTTGCAGGGCACTCCTTGGGTGAGTTCTCTGCTTTGGTCGCGAATGGGGTATTATCTTTTGAAGATGGATTAAAATTGGTGTCTCAAAGAGCATTGGCCATGCAAAAGGCTTGTGAAGTTCAGCCCGGCGCCATGGCTGCCGTTTTAGGCTTGGAGTATGGGGTTGTGGAACAAGTTTGTATTGATACGCCTGGCATAGTGGTCGCTGCTAATTATAATTGTCCAGGACAATTGGTTATCTCAGGAGAAGTGGAGGCGATTAATTTAGCTTGTGAAAAAATGAAAGAAGCAGGAGCCAAAAGAGCTTTGGTACTGCCTGTTGGTGGTGCATTTCATTCCGTATTGATGGAGCCTGCACGAGAGGAACTAGCTGCAGCAATTAAAGCTACTACGTTTGGGACACCTAGGTGTCCTATTTATCAAAATGTGAGTACCAAACCAGTAACTGATGCAACCGAAATCAAAAATAATTTAATATTGCAACTTACTGCGCCAGTTAAGTGGATGCAGAGCGTACGGAATATGGTAGCGGATGGAGCATCTTCGTTTACAGAAATAGGCCCAGGGAAGGTTTTACAGGGATTGGTTCGAAAAATAGAACCTACCATACAAACACAATCTCCCACACTTGAATAATACGTTTCCCCCTAAATCTTGCATTTCAACCTAGATACTGCTTTTTAACCTGATATGTAATGGTTTAGGTGTTTTTTTTTTTTTTTAGTAATATTGACCCTCATTTTTATAATGCTCAACTCACTTTAAAAATTGGAATTAATTAAGAAAACACCTATGAAATCAAGTGAATTTTTAGGATTTTTTAGAACATTGGATATTGGACTTTCGTTGAGGTCAATTTTTCTGATGGTTCTTTTTTTTGGGAGTTTGGCATCAATGGCTCAGACAGCAAGGATTGTGGGTAACGCAAATGGTGCAGAAGGAAGTGCGACGCCTGGTAGTTTTGAAGTAACCGTTGATGCTTTATTTGGAACCGGTTCTGTTGTTGTAGATTACATTGTCTTAGGTTCAAGTACCGCTACTGCCAGTATCGATTATACCGTGCTTACAGGCCAGGTAACTGTTAATTATAATTTTTTAGGTGGTCAAGCTTTTATTAATGTTGGTATTTTGGATGATTCTAGTATTGAGCCTACGGAAAACCTTAGCGTTCAATTAAGTCTAAGCCCAGCGTATACGATTGGTGGTTCAGGACAAGCTGCGATAAATATTTTTGATAATGATGTCGCAGGTGTAAACGTAGATACTACTACCGGGACAACTACCGAGGCTGGAGGTATTGCAAACTTTATATATACCTTAACCAGTCAGCCAACAGCAGATGTAGTCCTAAGAATTGATAGGTATGAGAATACTGAAACTAGCGGACCTTTAGCTATAACAATTACTCCAGCCAATTGGGATACGGGTGTACTTTTGGCCGTTACCGGTGTAGACGATGATATCATAGATGGAGATTTCGATGACGATATAAGAGTACGGATGGACAATTCTGCCGATCCAGACTACGATTCCCTAACAAATGGAGATGTTCCAGATATAGTAGTAACAAATCAAGATAATGATGTGGCGGGTGTAAATATTTCAGCAGTAAGCGGAAACACTA
>RCNB010001375.1_pt1 | contig 15339 bp, 15 predicted proteins | sample 2041321 | NCBI WGS metagenome assembly RCNB01 (sample SAMN09708232, study PRJNA481090) | Marine sediment metagenome, whole genome shotgun sequencing project. | reverse complement strand
CTTTGTTGCGCGGTGGGTGCATGCCGGTAATGCTGGAGACCAATCGTGATGTCGGGTATAGCCGTGTTGTATCAATACCGGTTTCAAGGGCGAAAAACTCGGCGCGTGTCTTTATTGCCATAACGACTTCTTCAAGGCTGCAATTGCCAGCGCGTTCGCCAATACCGTTTATTGTGCATTCAATTTGACGCGCCCCCGCCTGTACGGCGGCAAGGCTGTTTGCCACGGCCATGCCCAGATCATTGTGACAATGCACGCTCAATGTAATGTCATCGATGCCCGGAACGTGAGACATCAGGTAGCGAAACAAATTGTCAAATTCCGCCGGTACCGTATAGCCGACCGTGTCCGGAATATTGACTGTCGTCGCACCGGCCTCAATCGCAGCAGTAACGACCTCTGCGAGGTAGGAAAGCTCTGTTCGAGAAGCATCTTCGGGCGAAAACTCCACATCATCGCAAAGCTCGCGAGCCATGGTTATGGCGCCTACGGCGCTCTTGATGATCTCTTCCTTGGCCATTTTCAATTTATGATCCCGATGGATCTTGCTGGTGGCCACAAAAACATGGATCCGGTGTCGATCTGCTCCTTTGACCGCTGCGTGCACTTTCTCGATATCGCCTACGTTACAGCGAGCCAACCCACAAATGATCGGGCCGAGATTCTCATCAGCAATTGCTTTGACGGACTCGAAGTCGCCCGGTGATGCGGCTGGGAAACCGGCCTCGATGACGTCGACATTGAGTTCCGATAGAGCTTTCGCGACCCTGAGCTTCTCTCTAAGTGTCATGCTGCAGCCGGGAGCCTGCTCGCCATCACGCAGTGTTGTGTCGAAAATTCGGATCTGTTTGTCTGAAGCGTTATCGTTCATTTGTGCTGCCTCCGGGGTCGGTCAACTCAGTGTCTGCCGCGTACTATTCTTGCAACCAGTCCATACGACTGCGCAAGTCTGCACCTACTTTTTCTATGGGATGCTCAAGATCGGCGTTCATCTTGCTCTTGAACTCTGGCATTCCGGCTTCGCTCTCGGCAATCCAGTTGCGCGCAAAGGTCCCATCCTGGATATCGGTAAGAACCGCTTTCATCGCGTCACGTGAGGTTTGGTTGACGACGCGTGGACCGCTGATGAGATCGCCCCATGCGGCCGTGTCACTGATGAACTTGTGCATTTTCCGCAAGCCGCCTTCATGCAGCAGGTCGACAATAAGTTTGAGTTCATGCATGACTTCGTAATAGGCGACCTCGGGTTGGTAGCCTGCCTCAACAAGTGTCTCGAATCCGGCAACGATCAACTCGGTCGCGCCGCCGCATAACACGGCCTGCTCACCGAAGAGATCTGTCTCGGTTTCTTCTGCGAAGGTTGTTTCGATGACGCCAGCGCGCGCACCACCAATTCCCGCCGCATAGGCGAGGGCAAGTTGCAGGGCGTTGCCGCTTGAGTCCTGATGGACGGCTACAAGGCAGGGTACCCCGTGGCCTTCCTCATACTGACGACGAACCAGCCCACCCGGGCCTTTCGGCGCGATCAACACGGTATCCAGGTCTTCGCGAGGCTCAACCTGCTTGAAATGAACCGCAAAGCCATGTGCAAACAACAGCGCCGCGCCGGCATCGATATCATCAATAACGCTGAGGTAGAGGCTCTTCTGAACCATATCCGGTGTCAGGAAGGCGACGATCGTTGCGCCTTTGACAGCGTCGTTAGGCGTTTTTACGGTCAATCCGTCTGCCTCCGCCGCGGCCCAACTTGCGCCATCAGGTCGCAAACCGACAACAACATTGAATCCACTGTCCTTCAGATTAAGCGCATGGGCGCGTCCCTGGCTGCCATAACCCAATATAGTGACCTGCCTGTCACTAAGGCAGGAGGTATCGACGTCTGCTTGCGAGTACATTTGCATGGTTCTGTTTCCTCTGCGTTTTGCCTGTTTCAAATATTGAAAGGAGTCGTTCTAAGCGAACAAATCAAAAAAAACCCCGCACTCCATATGGGATGCGGGGTTTGCGATTTCCTGTGCCTGGATACGCGCTACCCGCCCTGCCTCCTAAGAAGAAGCAGTGTCGATGCAGTCAGCGCGAGGCCTTTTATGGCGACCTGATCCAATAGTTTTTTGCACGTTGCAGTCATAGCGGGGAATCATGTTGCAAGCTGTCTACTATGTCAACACGTGAAAAATCAGTTGCTTGTGTTACTAAAGCGGTTTGCAGCGACCGCGAAAAGCTTCTTTTTCGACACCGGCAACTTATGTTGCTGTTGGGCTGGCGATCTGCAGGCCATATGTTATTCTTGGCGACAGGTACCAGGGGGCCTGAGCAAATTAATCAAACAACAGGCGGGGAAGCCGGGCGGGACAGTCCGGGCAGCCTAAGATAATTTAGTAGAGAGTTGACGGGTCCAACAAAAATAATTATCGCCGCGGCGAAGGTGGAGAGGGTCGCGCGCAAGCAGGGTCGCAATAGCGAATTCTGCGGTTCTTTAAATGTGCATGTTTTTTTTGAATACATTGCATCGCTCTCCAATAAACTGAATTTTAACAAGTTGAAGTAACTCGACCTTTAAGGAGCGTTCATGAAACGGTGCATAAGCAGCAGTCGGCGCATCTCCGTTGCACTTTTTGCAACAACGGTTATTGCGGCATCCGGCAGCGTCTTCGCCCAGTCTGTAGATCAAATTTTGCAGGCTGAAGATCGTCGGTTGAATCTGGCTCAGCAATCGCAGGAGCGAATCAACAATATTGTTGAGGGCACGCGTTCGCTGGAAGATGATTACCGGTCTATCAACAAAGAGATTGATGGCCTGAAAGTCTATAACCGCCTTATGGTGGCACAGACTAACGGTCAGTCAGCCGTCCTTGAGGATATTGCCTTGTCAATGGACCAGGTTGACGTCATCAATCGGCAGATCTTCCCGATGATGGAGCGCATGATCGATGGCCTGGATCAATCGGTCGCTTTGGACGTTCCGTTCCTTATGGAAGAACGCACAAAGCGTGTCAATGTGCTCAAGGACACCATGGAGCGCTCTGACGTAAGTGTTGCGGAGAAATTCCGCAAGGTTATGGAGGCGTATCAGATCGAGAACGAATACGGCACGTCCTCGGAAACCTACACACAGTCAATAACCAAGGATGGCGTAACTCGCAGTTTCAACATGCTTCGCGTAGGTCGCATTGGACTGTACTACCAGTCTGATGACGCAAAAATTACGGGGCGCTGGGACAACGAGTTACGCGACTGGGTAGAGGATGACTCTGCGCGAAGCGAAATTCGTAAAGGCATTCGTATTGCCAAGCAGTTAATCGCACCGGAGCTTATTGTTATCCCGGTTGCAGCACCAGCGGAGGCCGAATAAATGAAACGTCTATCACTAATTTTGGCCTTTGGGCTTCTTAGCGTTGGTTTCGGCGTCGCAAATGCACAAGAGCAAGATGCCGCCAGCATGTCTGAACTCCTCAATCTCATTGAAAGAGGTCAGGCACGTGATTCCCAGGAAGCACGTCAACGCGAAAGCACGTTCACTCAGCAGCGCAACCAGCAACAGACTCTTTTGAACCGCGCACGTGCAGAGCGCACGCGTCAGGAGAATGAGAGTGCCAGGCTTGAGCAGCTGTTTGAGAACAACAACACGAGAATCGTCGCTGCACGCGCTGCATTGGACGAGCGTCTCGGTGCATTGAAAGAGTTGTTTGGCGTACTGCAAACGGTAGCGGGCGACACGCAAGGTCGATTCAACGCGTCATTGACTAACCTGCAATATCCGGATCGGGAAGAGTTCCTGGTTGAGCTTGGCAGCAAGATGGCCAGCGCCACTGAGCTTGCACAGATCGAAGATATTGAGCGCCTGTGGTTCGAACTGCAGCGCGAAATCTACGAGTCCGGCAAGGTCGTTCGATTCAATCACCAGGTGACTACGGCTGCGGGTGAGCAAATTGAGGCGGAAATTGTCCGCGTTGGTTCGTTCAACCTTATTTCCGATGCTGGCTACCTCGAGTACAAGGAAGACGGATCGGTTGTTGAACTGCCTCGCCAGCCTGAATCGAGATTCGCAGGCTCCGCGTCGGATTTATTTGATGCAGATTCCGGAACGGTTGGCTTCGGTGTTGACGGAACGCGCGGCGGCATTCTTGCTCTGCTCGTTGAGACGCCTACGATCATGGAGAAAGTTGATCAGGGCGGCATCGTTGGTTACTGCATTATTTCTCTTGGCATTTTCGGCCTGTTGATTGCAATCTGGCGCTGGCTTGGTCTGTCTTCTGACAGTCGCAAAGTATCTGCGCAGCTCAAGAAAGACTCAGCAGGCACCGACAATCCGCTTGGACGTGTTTTGGCTGCTTACGAAAGCAACCAGGGCGCCGATACCGAGACGATCGAACTCAAGCTCAGCGAGGCTGCGCTTAAGGAAATGCCTGGCCTGACCAAAGGCCTGCTTTTCATCAAGGTGATATCGGTTGTTGCTCCGTTGATGGGTCTGCTCGGTACGGTTACCGGCATGATCAAGACCTTCCAGGTGATTACGCTTTATGGCGCTGGCGATCCAAAGATGATGGCCGGTGGTATTTCGCAAGCACTCGTAACGACTGTACTTGGTCTGGTAGTCGCGATTCCGATGGTTCTGCTGCACACCGTGGTGAGTGGTCAGAGTCGTAAGATCGTCAATATCATTCAATCGCAGAGTGCCGGGCTTATAGCTCAACACTCCGAGCGTAACGGTTAGAGCCGAGAGGAGAAGCCATGCTTTGGCTGATTGATGCATTTGAATCCGTCCGGGATTTCATGAATCTCGGTGGGCCGGTATTGCGTCTGATTGCGTTTACAATCTTTCTCATGTGGGTTCTCATTGTGGAGCGGTTGGTTTTCTTCCGCACCACGATGAAATCCCTGACTCGTGATATTCGCGGTGCATGGGAATCACGGCCAGAGCGGCGTTCCTGGAACGCTCAGCAAATCCGTGAGTTGATGATCTCGCAATTCAGCGAGTCGACCGGAAAGGGAATTGCGATGATTCAAACACTTGTCGCTTTGTGCCCGCTGCTTGGCTTGCTTGGTACCGTCACCGGAATGATAAGCGTGTTCCAGGTAATGGCGGTGTCAGGCTCGGGCAATATTCGCGCAATGGCTGCAGGTGTTTCGCAGGCGACGGTGCCAACAATGGCAGGAATGGTCGGGGCACTATCAGGCGTACTCCTTGTCACAATACTTAGCCGCCGTGCGGCCCACGAAGTGCAGTTCCTGGAGGACTCACTGACGATGGACCACTAAGGAGCAGATATGCGTGATCACCACCTACTAGAGGTTCAGGAAGAGGACGAGAACGAAATCAATCTCACGCCTATGCTTGATGTCGTTTTCATCATGCTTATCTTCTTCATCGTGACCGCTTCCTTTATTAAGGAAGCGGGTCTCGACGTAAATCGTCCTGATGCGCCGGTTACACAATCGGAACCAGAGGATTCAAATATTCTGGTTATGATAACGGCGAACGACGAAATCTGGATTGACCGGCGACTGATTGACCCTCGTGCTGTGCGGGCGAATATTGAACGTCTGCATGCCGAAAACCCGGATGGTTCGGTCGTTATTCAGCCCAAACGCAAGTCGACCAACAAGGCGCTCGTGACCGTAATGGACGCGGCACGGCAGGCCGGCGTGTATAGCATTTCCCTTGCGGATGATCGCAGTTGAGCCAGGTGTGAACCTCAGCCTAAGCGTATGATCAATACAGGACGAACGTAATGAGAAAGAACAGAGGCGCACTACGTGCCGAAGAGGAAGACAATGAAATCAACCTCACGCCGATGTTGGACGTTGTCTTCATCATGCTCATCTTCTTTATCGTAACTGCGTCGTTTATTAAAGAAGCCGGCATCGACGTCATCCGCCCGGAGGCGACGACGGCAGATAAGCAGGAAGACGCTGCTATTCTCATCGCTATTAGTGCGAATGATGAAATATGGATCGATCGTCGCGAGACAGATCCTCGCGCTTTAAGGACCGCCATTGAGCGACTGCACTCAGAGAATCCAAAAGGATCGATCGTCATCCAGGCTGATGAGGCCTCGACCAACGAGATGCTGGTGATCGTTATGCAGGCGGCAAAACAGGTTGGTGTGGCAAATGTGGCGATTGCAACCGATGACAACTAAGAACGTTTCAGAGCGACTTGCGTCGCCGAGGAGAACCAAACCATGATAGGCCGTTATGCGTTTTCTGTCGCAATTGGTGTAGTAGTCACACTGAGCCTGTTATTTGTCATGCAATTGCTTATCGCATCAGGCAAGACGGCTCTGACAAAACCCAGAGACAGAACAAAACTGGAGTTCGTGCGGGTCAAGCGCAACGAGGCTCTTAACACCGCAGATTTCACCCCCGAAAAACCACCCAAACCACCTGAGACGCCTCCCGAGACGCCGCCTCAGGATATGGACAATATGGATCCGAATGCGCCAACAATAAATATTGCGCCGCCGACAGTGGCAACGGGGACCGATATCGGTGGCCCTGGCGGCATGAATATTGCGGAAGGCGACTATCTTCCAATCGTGCGAGTAGCCCCTGTATATCCTGCGCGCGCGCTTTCTCGCGGCCTGGAAGGTTACGTTGATATGTCCTTCACCGTTACGCAAGCCGGCACGGTCAGAGATCCGATTGTTATGTTCTCGACAAGCAGCTTGTTCGATCGGGCTGCATTACGTGCTGTTATGAAATTTAAATATAAACCACGAGTCGTGGATGGAATTCCGGTGGATGTGCCGGGCGTCAAGACACGTATTTCGTTCCAGATTGAGGATTAGTTTCCCTGGCGGGAACCAGGCTGATCTAAGAGGATACTCTCGATATGCACAGTAAAACTCGACTCTCTCTCATGGCTTGTACGGCACTCATTTGCGGCGCGCTGGCGATGACAAATGCGCTTGCCCAAGACAGCGACGAAGACGCTGCACAGCGAAAATCTGAGAAGCAAAAAACCAAGCAGGCACAGGCAGTCAGCAAGGAAGTCTACGACAAGATCACCAAGGCTCAAGATGCTGTAGACGCGAAGGACTACCAGGGTGCGCTGAAGATGCTTAATCAGCTATACAACCCTGACAAGCTCACGGAATATGAGCAAGCAAACGTTCTCAACTACATCGGCTTCGTCTACTACAACATGGATGACATTGACAATGCGATCCGTACTTACGATCGTATGATTGCCATTCCGAGTCTCGAAGAAACGATGGCCAAGCAGGTCACCTATACGCTGGCTCAGCTTTATACGATGGAGGAACAATATCCCAAGGCTCTGACGACGCTTGACAAGTGGTTTCTTCTCGAGACGAATCCGGCCCCGGATCCTTTTATTTTGAAGGCGCAGAACCTCTACCAGGTTGAGCGTTACAAAGACATGATCGCGCCTATCGAAAACGCAATGCGAGTTGCGAAGGAACGCGGCAAGCCGGCCAAAGAAGACTGGTATGTACTCCTGAATTTTGCGTACTTTCAGCAGGAAAATTACGCCAAGGTTCGTGATATCCAAAAAATCCTGTTGATAACCTGGCCAAAGAAACGCTATTGGTTTTCGCTTGCAGGAGCGTTCACCGAGTTGGGTGAGGATGAGAACCTGATCAACGCATACGCCGCGGCGAATGACCAGCGCATGCTTGAAAAGGAGAGCGAGCTCGTCACAATGGCGCAGCTGTACTTGCAACGTGAGGTTCCGTACAAGGCCGCAACTCTGCTCGAAACCGAAATGGAGTCTGGCCGAGTAACCAAGTCTGCAAAGAACTATCGCTTATTATCTCAAGCCTGGCAGCTCTCAATGGAGAATAAAAAGGCCATTCCGGCACTTCAGGAAGCCGCACGCCTAAGCGAGGATGGTGAGCTCGATGTGCGTCTTGGTAATGCACACCTCAATATCGGGGAATATGAAGACTGCGCAAAATCCGTGCGAAACGGCATTCGAAAAGGTGGGCTTAAGAGCCCTGATAATGCTCAAATCTCGCTAGGTATGTGTCTCTATAACCTCCGCGAGTACCGCAACGCGATCAAGGCATTTGAACAAGCTGCCAAGACGCCGCGTTCGCGTCGAGTATCTGGTCAGTGGATTAACGTCATTAATGCCGATATAAAACGCAATGAACAGATTCGACTGGCTGAAGAAGCAGCGCGTAAGACGCGTAAGCAGCTTGAGGAACGCAAGTCACACACTGGAAGAGCCTGAGACCAGCAAACAACGAAAAAGCTACAAAGCAAGTCAGGGGCGTTGACGGAGTACCGTCAACGCCCCTAATATTACGTCCCGCCAAAACTACGAATTGAAATAAAATGCCGAAGATTGTCTATATCACGCCAGATGGGACGCGCCATGAGGTTGAGGTTGAAAACGGCTATTCCGTCATGGAGGGTGCGATCAATGGCAATATTGATGGCATCGTCGCCGAGTGTGGCGGTGCTTGTGCGTGTGCGACCTGTCACAGTTATGTAGATGCCGCCTGGATGGATAAAATGCCACCTATGGACGACATGGAAGATAGCATGCTCGATGCAGCCTACGAGCGTAAGGACAACAGTCGATTGACGTGCCAAATTGAAGTTAACGACGAGATGGACGGCCTTATTATTCACGTGGCTGACAACGACCTGTAGTTCGAACACCCGAACCCAAATTCTTAAAGGAGATTCCGATGCCCATACAAGTTGGTGAGAAGATGCCTGCTGGTTCTTTCACAGTGATGACCGAGTCGGGCCCAGGCCCAATGTCCACAGATGAGTTGTTCGCCGGCAAAAAAGTCGTCTTATTCTCGGTGCCCGGTGCCTTTACGCCGACATGCTCAAGAGATCACCTGCCAGGCTTCGTCGATAAAGCTGATGAACTCGCAGGTAAGGGCGTCGATACCGTTGCTTGCATGGCGGTCAATGATGTTTTTGTCATGCACGCATGGGGTTTGGACCGAGGCGTTGGCGACAAGATTCTAATGCTGGCTGACGGTAATGGTGACTATGCCAAGGCGCTTGACCTCGAACTCGATGCGACAGGTGCCGGCTTGGGAATACGCGGACAGCGTTTTGCCCTCGTTGTTGACGACGGTGTCGCCACTCATGTGGCTGTTGAAGATCCCGGACAGTTCGATGTTAGCAAGGTCGAGTGCGTGCTGGACGCTATTTAGTCTACCCCAGCGCGTCAGTCAACTGCGGAACGATCGAGAACAAGTCTCCGACAAGACCAATATCAGCGACCTCGAATATCGGCGCTTCCTCATCTTTGTTTATCGCAACGATGGTGCCTGCATCCTTGATGCCGGTGAGATGCTGGATTGCTCCTGAAATGCCGATCGCTATGTAGAGATCTGGCGCAATGATCTTTCCCGTTTGACCGATCTGGAATTCATTTGCAATGTAGCCTGCATCCACTGCGGCGCGTGTCGCTCCAACTGCGGCGCCTAATTTATCGGCAAGCGCGTAAATCAAATCAAAGTTCTCGGTACTTGCCAGGGCACGGCCGCCTGACACTACGCTGGAGGCCGCCTGTAAATCGGGGCGATCGGACGACCCTGCCTGCAACTCCACAAATCTCGTGTGCGCCGGCAAATCAGCAGCGACATCGACAACCTCGATTGGGGCTGAGTTACTCGAGCCTACTGCACGATAGGATGCTGTTCGAATGGTCGCGATTACTGTCTGGTCTGTTGGCGCTTCGACCGTAAGCACTGCATTGCCCGCATAAATAGGGCGCTTGAAAACATAGGGGCTCTCCACAGTCATGATGTCGCTAATCTGGTTGACGCCCAATAAAGCAGCAACGCGCGGCATCAGGTCTTTTCCAAAGGTCGATGAGAGCCCGAAGACATGACTATAACCATCTGATATAGCAACGACCTGCGGCGCCAACACCGCAGCAATCAAGTTCTTGTTAGCTATATTCTCAACTGATATCACTCGAGTTACTGAGTCGAGTGTGGCAGCTTCAGCTGCAATTCCGGCAGCAGATTCAGCAAATACGGCTATGTCGATTTGTGCTCCGTCAATGCAGGCAGCGCATGCGACAGCCTTGGCAGTTGCGCCGTTGAGCGCGACTCCATCGTGGTCTGCAATAATCAATATTTTCGACATCAGAGTAGTCCTTTTTCATTCAACGCGGCAACCAGTCCAGGCACATCATCTACCATCACACCTTTCTCGCGTTCGGCAGGTGGCTCGAACAATACCTCCCTGATCGACGGCGCTGCTGTGAGGCCCAAATCGCCAAGTGGGATCTCGTCGAGTTGCTTCTTTTTTGCCTTCATAATGTCGGGTAATTTGACGTAGCGCGGCTCATTCAATCGCAGGTCTACGGTCAGTACAGCAGGCAAATCGACCTCAATCGTTTCCAAACCCACGTCCACCTCTCGTATGACGCGTGCAGTGCCGCCTGACAACTCTACAGTCGAGGCAGACGTCGCCTGCGGCCTGTCCCACAGAGCAGCGAGCATCTGGCCGGTCTGGTTGTTGTCATCGTCAATGGCTTGTTTGCCGAGAATGACAAGATCTGGTGACTCTCTGTTTACAATCTCGAGGAGAGCTCGAGCCCGTGTCAGGGAATCGGTATTTTCATCGGTGGCTACCAAAATGGCACGGTCGGCTCCCATTGCGAGCCCTGTGCGCAGCTGTTGTTGGCAATCTGACGAACCTATGGAAATGACGATCACCTCATTCGCATCGCCGCGTTCTTTGATGCGTAACGCTTCTTCTAATGCGATTTCGTCGAAAGGATTGATGCTCATCTTTACACCGGCGGTTTCGACACCGCTGCCGTCACTGTTAACGCGAACTCGAATGTTGTAATCGACGACCCGTTTTAGGCCAACCAGTATTTTCTCCACGAATGGGCTCCCGTTTTGCGTAATAACCAGACCGTGAGAGGCACGGCGGCGCCTATTGTCTACGAGCAATTCACGCTGTACAAGTCGATTTATCGATCGGGTGATTCGAGCCGACAAATCATGAAGAAAGAACCCTGACAGAGGTGTAATATCGGCTGAATGTTCGCGGAACGATCGTGAACTTAATGCGCTTATAACCTGTCGGAATAAGCTAGGAAGGTGATATTTGGTCGTCGCCGAGGAGCTTGTAGCAAGGACTAAAGAGATGAATAAAGCTTATTTAAAACAAACGTTTATCATGGTTTTTTTATGTTATTTATCATCATGTGCAGCGACGAATGAGGACGCTATCGAGCCCGAAGACGGTTGGGAAACTCGTGGTGGCGATTGCATCTCGCAGATGAGTATCCGAGACTATCAAGTCCTGGACGAAAGCAACCTGATCGTCACAGGGACGGCCAGACGAAAATACCATGTTGTTTTGAGCCGTCGGGCGTTTGGATTGCGGTCAACCTGGCGCATCGCATTCCAATCCTCAAGTGGTCAGGTTTGCTCTGCATTCAGTGATTTGATTGTGGATGACGGCATGGGAGTGGACAAGATACGCATTCGTTCTGTCAGGCAATTGACGCCAGATGAGCACGACGATTTATTGGTTCGGTTTGGCAAGAAAGAACCGGACATCGAACAAACCCCGGAGCCAGTGCCCATTGAAGGCGCCGAGGTAGAAGAGCTGGACTGAATTGGTGACCGGTTCCCGGTCAGCAGTTCGGTCACGCGATCCGCAATCTCCGTGCGGACCCACCCGGCTAACCGCAAGGTTGGCCGGGTTTTTATTGCTTGCGGTAACTCTCCGCGCACTCGACAATTGAACGTCACTGGTTACGGTAGGACGACAAGCAATGAGTGGGCCGATCGAAGCAATCAAGGTCCTGGATATGAGCCGGGTATTGGCTGGCCCATGGGCGGGCCAACTGCTCGGTGATTATGGTGCAGACGTCATCAAGATCGAGCGGCCGCTGGTCGGCGATGACACGCGACACTGGGGGCCACCCTGGTTGGGAGAGGAGAGCGAAGCTGCGTATTTTCTGGCCGCAAACAGGAACAAGCGATCCGTTACGGTGGACATTTCCACTGAAGATGGTGCCGGTGTCATCCGGGATCTCGCCCGAGATGCGGACGTGCTCCTCGAGAACTTTCGCGTTGGCACCTTAAAGCGCTACGGTCTCGATTCAGAGTCCTTGGCGGCCGTAAACCCAAAGCTCATCTACTGCTCAATTACCGCCTATGGTCAGCACGGCTCACGGGCACATGAGCCCGGTTACGATGCAATGATCCAGGCCTCCGCAGGGCTAATGAGCATTACGGGCGCTCCAGATAACGAAGGCGGGAGCCCGCAGAAGGTGGGCGTGGCCATCAGCGACATTATGGCGGGCATGTACGCCACCACTGCAATTCTTGCGGCTCTAAGAGAGCGAGATCAGACTGGAAGGGGCCAGACGATCGACGTGCCGCTGTACGATAGTCAGGTCGCCTGGCTGGCGAATCAAGCCATGAATTTCCTCGTTGGCGGAATACACCCTGAGCGCCAAGGCACCGCACACCCGAACCTCGTTCCTTACCAGACCTTCGCGTCGTCGGACGGATATATCACTTTGGCAGTAGGTAACGACCGTCAGTTTGCGGCGTGCGCAAGCTGTATCGGAAAACCAAGGCTCGCAGAAGACCCGCGGTTCGGTCGTAATTCAGATCGGGTCGAGAACCGGGAAGCGCTGGTGCAAATACTGCGTGAGGTTTTTTTGACCCGGACGACCTCGTCATGGCTGCAGGAGCTATCCGCCGCCGGCGTTCCAGCGGGCCCGGTCAATTCTGTGGCAGATGTATTGACCGATGCGTACGCTGCTGAACGCGGGCTGGTGCGGACTATGCGACATGACCTCGATGCGGAGTTGCCGACGGTCGCGAATCCGGTGGGGTTTTCGCGAACGCCAGTCTGTTACGGTTCAGCGCCACCGACATTAGGACAGCACACAAACGAGGTTCTTAAGGAGTGGCTGAGCTACTCGGACGAAAAAATCGAATCATTAAAGGCTGCCGGTGCCATTTAGGCGGATTGAGCTGGAAACCGAGAGGGCGAATGGAAAATCAGATTCAAACGAGCGAGTCACTGCGCGATGTTAAGTATGAAATTCGGGGGCAACTCGCGAACCATGCTTATGAGCTTGAAAAGCGTGGTTATGAAATTATTTCGCTGAATATCGGCAATCCGGGCCTGTTCGGCTTTCGCGCGCCGGAGACGATGCGCCTCGCTATGATAGAAAATCTGGGCCAGGCAGAGCCTTACTGTCACCAGAAGGGCATATTTCCCGCCCGCGAAGCTGTGGTTATGCAACAGCAGGATCGCGGTGTACTTGGCCTGAGCGTCGAAGAAGTATTTATTGGCAATGGGGTCAGCGAGCTAATCGACCTGTCTCTTCGCGCATTGCTCAATGATGGTGATGAGGTTCTTATTCCGAGTCCCGACTACCCACTGTGGTCGGCGGCTGTCTCATTGAACGGTGGCACAGCCCGCTACTATCCGTGTGATCCGCAAAACGGATTCATGCCCGATGCAGGGCAGATCGAATCGTTAATCAATGACAGAACCAAGGCGATTGTCGTTATCAATCCGAACAACCCAAGTGGTGCGGTCTATAGCCGGAAGGTATTGAAGCAGATCGTCACGTTGGCAGAAACGCACGGCATCGTTGTTCTGGCCGACGAAATCTATGACCAGATGGTGTACGACGAAGCAGAATTCATACCGATGGCGACACTTGTTGAGGAGACTGTTTGCCTCACTTACTCAGGTCTTTCGAAGGTCTACCGCGCTTGTGGATACCGTGTCGGCTGGTGTGTCTTTAGTGGGGACGTGGATCGTGCCAGCGACTATATCCATGGCATGGAGCTACTCGCAGCACTGCGCCTTTGCAGTAATGTCCCAGCTCAGTGGGCAGTGCAGACGGCGCTTGGGGGGTATCAGAGCATCAAGGAACTCGTGCGTCCTGGCGGGCGCTTGCATCAGCAACGGCAGGTTGTTATGGAACGGGTCGAGCAGAGTCCATATCTCAGTATGCAACGACCGATGGGTGCCATGTACGCATTCATCAAACTCGATGAACGCTTTGCCGGGAAATTGGACGATGCGGCATTTGCGCAACAGCTCCTTGAAGACAAGCATGTACTTGTCGCACCAGGCAGCAGCTTCAATACACCTTACGCCGACCATTTTCGGATCAACACCCTGCCGGATACAAATACACTCAACGACGTATTTGACCGCATCGATTCCTTGCTGGAACAACGTGCCTGAACGATGTATGCCTGGCTCGCCGAAGCACTAAGAGACTCATCGCAAATATTGACGGCCAACCGGCGGCTCGCTCGTATTCTGGCAAGCGAATTCGGCGAGCAAATGGTCTTATCGGGCAAGAAGGCCTGGCCCAGCCCCTTAATTACCTCCTGGCAGGACTGGCTTGCGGAGCTCCTTGCCACTGCAGAGCAACAGCAGTCCCTGCCGACACGCATCAATGGTCACCAAAGTCGCGTACTTTGGGAACGCTGCCTTAGGAGGGAAATAAATGACCCGCTTTTAAATATTGGGTTTCTCGTACGTCAGTCTCGAGAAACCTGGTCTCGACTGCATGAATTTTGCGTGTCGCTCGATGATTGCAGGCATAGCGCACAGGGCAATGATCAACGCGTGTTTGCCCGTGCGGCCGAAAGCTACCAGTCAATTCTGGATCGTGAACATTGGGTAGACGACGCCGGCATGGCCAATTTGGTCGCAGAGCTTATTCGTGCGGGCCGGGTGAAAGTGCCGGCGCGAGTGTCTATAGCCGGTTTCGATCGCGTCGTTCCACAGACGAAGAGCGTGCTGGATGCCGCCTGCGAAAAAGGCATGCGCATCGAAGATGTAGATACGACCACGCCAAACGCAAACGGCGCTGTGCGTGCGTATGACAATACCGAGGCAGAAATTCGTGCAGCCGGTGCCTGGGCACGTCGCGAACTCGAGGAGGATCCTGCACGGCGCATCGCTATTGTTGCGACGAACCTGGAACAAAACGCTGCCCATTATGGGCGCCTTGTGCGAGAGGGGTTTGTGCCGGGATGGCAATACGCTGAGGCTTCACATCGATCTTCGGTCAACGTTTCTTATGGAAGAAGACTCACAGACTATCCCGCGATCGCAATTGCCCTGCTTGCACTGCGCTGGTTGTACGACGATTTGACGGGGCGTGAAGTTAGCCTTCTTCTTCGTTCGCCAATTATCGGTAGCGGTGACACGAGCGGTAGAGGGCGGCTGGAGCTGCAGCTTCGTCAAGTTCCCGACAGAAGCTGGTCCCCTGAAATGCTCCTGGCCGAGCTGGGCGAGCGAGAATCGTCGGCAGATGCCAGAGACTGGATTGACCGAATTCGGTACCTCGGCAGCTTGCGGGTCGAGTTGCCGCGCAGAGAT
>RCNB010003588.1_pt1 | contig 15342 bp, 14 predicted proteins | sample 2041321 | NCBI WGS metagenome assembly RCNB01 (sample SAMN09708232, study PRJNA481090) | Marine sediment metagenome, whole genome shotgun sequencing project. | reverse complement strand
ATAATACTCAGTGGCAAATGCATCCTGGCAAATAAGAATTAATATCAGTAAAATTATTTTTTTCATAACTAACTTTAAACCCAATTTATAATCTTAAACATTTCATTAAATAATGTTTAATTTCCAATAATTTAGAGGGATATTTGTGCATATAAAGAAGAGGGAACTCTCATAGCGATCAAACCTTAATCACAACGCTTAATAACGTAATACTGTTAAAATTCTGGGCGAAAGTATCTGTAAATTCTAAAGAGATTCTAAAGAAAAAATTGCATCAAATCCCTATAAAAAAAATATTTGGTTTTATTGAATAATTCGTACTATATTGGCTGCTATATATATGAATTTAATAAAAAAAGACTATTTTTTTTTATATTTCCCAACCTATTGCTGTTGTAAACATATTTGAATAACTTATCAACATTTTATAAAAAATAAACATCTTAGATATCCAATTAAAATTAACTGTTAGTTATTGCTATGATGACTGCTTTTAAACTTCATTAAGCAACTTTTAACTTCGTTAAGCAATAAATAATGTAAATCAATGTTTTAATAAGGCAATAAATCAACCCTAATAAATATTAACAAATGGATGAATTAAAAACATTTGAGCAGTTTTTAGCAACTGACACCGCTCAATTCTCTGCATGGAATTATGCGCTCAACATTCTTCTTACGATGTTACTCTCTTATTTACTTGGCCTTTTCTATAATAAATACGGTGACTCTCTTTCCAACAGAAGTAGTTTTGGCAAAAATTTTGTCATGCTGGCAGTTACGACAATGATAATAATTACTATTGTGAAGTCATCTTTGGCTCTTTCTTTAGGATTGGTCGGGGCACTTTCCATAGTTAGATTTAGAGCGGCAATTAAGGAACCGGAAGAGTTAACCTATTTATTTCTAAACATTGCTATAGGTTTGGGTTTTGGTGCGGACCAAAAACTTGCAACGATAATTGGGTTTGCAATGATTGTGATTTTCTTAGCAAGTAAGCACTTATTCTATAAGAAGTCTGATTATAACAACCAAAATTTGATCATCACAATTAATGCGGCTAGTCCAGATAAGGATCAACTTAAAACAATCGTCGGTATACTTAAGCAATACTTTGCGAAAATTGAACTTAAAAGGTTTAGCGAAATAAAAACAATGTTGGAAGCTTCCTTTATGATTGAAATTGACAATTTTGAGCAATTGACCGATGCCAAAATTGATCTTCAAGAAAAGTTTAAAGATTTAACCATTAGTTTTTTCGATAATAAAATGAGTCAGTAATGGAAATTCAAAATAAACATATCCATACTAATCTATTCAAAAAAATTTACAAAAAAAACAAAAAGAACCGCCTAATTAAATTTGGCGCTTTAGTCACTTTTTTTCTAGTGCTAAGTTTTGGTTTTATTATTTACGGTGCTTATTTGAATAAAACCGCGCAAACCTCAAACTTAAGAATGTTCTTATCAAGGTTGTCTGATTTGGACTTTTCTTTTGTGAAAAATAAAATGGAAGGAGAGATTGCTGTGGTGGATAATTTTTCTATTGACGTAAAATTTAAAAACTGGGAGAAAATAAGATATAATAGGGAAATAGCCTTAGAAAACGAAATTATTTCTCCTGATGTACAAAATGAGGTTCCGGCAAAATTAGTATACAATGATGAAACCTATCGCGTTGATATAAGCATAACTGGTTTAACCACTCTTCATCTAATTCATCCTTACAAATGGTCATTAAGCATTAAAGTGAAAGATGGTAAAACAATTAAGGGCATGAAAAAATTTGCCCTGTTATTTCCACAATCGAGGGGTTATCTAACAGATTGGATTGCCAGTGAAATGCTTAAATCTCAAGAAGTAATCGGATTGAGAAACGGTTTTGTAAACTTAAGTATTAATGGAGATGATAATGGTATTTATTATATAGAAGAGAGATTCGACAAAAGATTGTTAGAAAACAACCAATTTAAAGAAGGTATTATATTCAAACACAGATATAATGAATTAAAGATATACGGTTTAAAAAATATTCTTGAAAACAAACAATTGAGTGCCCAGTTAATTAATTTGAAAAAATTATTACACGGTTTTCAGACAGGGGACATAGAGGTAGACAAATTGTTTGATTTGAATAAATTTGCTTCATTAGTGGTTGTTAGTGACATTATTGGTCTTAAGCATGCTTTGTTCCGGAGCAATATGCGACTTTATTTTAACCCAGTTACAGGGTTGATAGAGCCCATTGGAAGAGAATGGGGATACCTAAGAAAAGAAACGAAATACACTACTTCATTGCTAATCGAAAAACCCAATCCAATAGTAACCTATCACTCGACTATACAAAATGATGATTTTCTAAGCAAAATATATTCTAGTTTAGAGTTCGAAGAAGAATACATTAAGAAAGCAAAGATACTTTCAAATGAGATGTTTCTGGATAGTTTGGTGTCAATAAATCAAACTAAAATAGATCAATTACTCAACGAAATTCACAAATACAATCCCTTCTATATTTTTCCAATTGATCTTCTTAAGGTCAATCAAAAATACATACGTGATAAAATTTATACTAAATTACCTGATATTAATGCTTTTTTTAATAATTCTAATGATGGTAGCTTTTCCCTTGCAATTGAAAATTTAAGGGATTTACCGATAGAAATCCATTATATCAGCTATAATATAAGAGAGCAAATTTTTCCAAAAGGTAGAATGATTTTAGCTTCAAAATACAAGCAAGATCAAATCTATCAAGAAAAGAAGTTTCACATACCGCGAAGTATAAATCAAGCTGATTTCTCTCCAGATTCGCTCGAAGTTATTTATTCGATTCTTGGTATAAACGAAACTAAAAAAATTGCTGTCTTTTCTAAAAAATTAGAGGCGAACGATTATTCTAATCTAAATCCCACAAGAAGAAGTTCTAATTTAGCTGATTTTCCATTTTTAACGGTTGACGAGACAAATAAAACCATTCTATTTTCTGTCGAAAAATGTAACATTGACAAAGATTTAATTATTCCAAAAGGTTATATCGTATCGGCAATTCCAGGATGTCAGATTGACATTACCAATTCATCAAAGATCATATCTTATTCGCCTTTAAGGTTTTTCGGAAAGAGGGATAATATTATCTCTATTGGTTCTTCAGATTTAACAGGGCAAGGACTAGTAGTCTTTAATTGCAACCAATATTCTGAACTCTCATTTGTTGAATTCAGCAATTTGTCCAACATATCCGAAAAAGGTTGGAGTTTGAGTGCCGCTGTAACATTCTATGAAGCACCGGTTAATATAATTAATTCTACTTTTAGAAATAATTTAATTGGTGATGACTATCTAAATGTTATCAGAACAAATTTTAACTTAATTGATTCAAAATTTGAAAACACAAACGCTGACGCTTTGGATTCTGATTTTTGTAATGGGAATATTGAAAATGTTCAATTTTTAGAAGTGGGTAACGATGCAATAGATATTTCTGGAACTAAACTAAATATATCAGAAGTCGAAATTGTTAATGCAAACGATAAAGGCATAAGCGGGGGTGAAAACTCACATATTATTGGTAGAAATATTACGGTTAGAGGAGGGGAAATTGCAATAGCTAGCAAAGACAATACAAATATTGAATTAGATAATATTAAAATTGAATCAAGTAAATTAGCTTATTGTGCATTTCAGAAGAAATCTGAATTTGGACCTGGTATCATAAAAATTATTAATGGGACATTAATGAACGTTGACACCCCATATTTAATTGAAATTGGTTCGGAAGTATGGATAGACGGTAAAGAAATTGAAAACAAAAGTAAGAAAGTAAAAGAAATACTATATGGAGTTGAATTTGGAAAATCATCAAAATGATAATTTTAGATTTGAAAGGAAATTTTTAACGAATGCTTTGGATCGTGAGGCTCTTCAGAATATTGTTGCTCAAATTCCGATGTTCTTTACAGAAGTTTATCATGAAAGATGGATCAACAATATATATTTTGATTCTGTACAGTTTACAAACTTTAAAGACAATGTAGTTGGTAATATGCACAGAAAAAAATATAGAATTCGATGGTACGGTGAAATGATTTCAAAAATAGATAATCCGATACTGGAATTAAAAATTAAAAAAGGACTATTAGGAGATAAAAAATCCTTTAAAATAAACCCTTTCGAATTGAAAATTGGGATGGATTCAAATTCCGTTTTAGAAAAAATAAAGGAATCAAATATTGATTCTAGAATAAAATATCATTTGTTAGAACAAAAGCCAGTTCTACTAAATAGGTACAGAAGAAAATACTTTCAATCAGCCGATAAAAAATTTAGAATAACCATTGATGATGAACAATCATTTTACAAAATTGACACATTTAACAATTCCTTTGAGCATAATTTTAAAGACCCTGATTCTATCATTTTAGAGATTAAATATGATAAAAAAAATGACGTGGACGCGTCCCTTATTTCTAACACTTTCCCATTTCGGTTAACTAAAAGTTCTAAGTATGCTAGAGGAATAGAATTATTATATTTCTAAAAACAAAAAGCTGTTATGATTCTTTGCCTAATTAATTTCAATATAATAAGTTATTGTTCCTTAATGTAGCCTATCTTAATCGAGTTTAACCTGCGGAGCATTATCAATTACAATACAAACTGTTTAGGAGTTTAATTCGAATACCTCTCAGGTTTTCAGTTGATTAAGCGAACAAAACATCCAGTACCAAAAACATCTCAATAAAATTGACGAAAATATTCTCAAAAAGCAATAAATTTATCAAAAAGTAGTTCATTATTTGATGATACGATTAGATATAGACCATCTAGAATAATAACATTTTGGATATTATCCTTCATTATTGATTCATCATAAATTTAAACAAAAAATTAATTAAATGAAGCAATTAGTTCGTAATGTAAAAATAATTGGTACCGGTTCTTTTGTACCTGAAAAAATTTATACAAATGAGTATCTTGAAACCATTATAGATACGAATAGTGAATGGATTGAAAAGAATTTAGGCATTAAAGAAAGACATATTGCCTCGGAAGATGAGGCTACCAGCGATTTAGCGTATAAAGCAGGTTTAGCTGCCGTCGAAAATTCGGGGCTGACAATTGACGACATTGATTTAATAATCGTCGCAACATCAACTCCGGACAGATTAGCTCCTTCAACCGCAGCGATCGTTCAAGACAAAATGAAGGCCTATAATGCGGTGGCTTTTGACATTTCAGCCGTGTGTAGCGGATTTCTATATGCGATGTCTGTTGGATCTCAATTTATAGCCTCTGGTGTATATGATAACATTTTACTTATCGGAGCGGATACTTTCTCAAAAATAACTGATTGGTCAAGACGTGATGCTGTATTTTTTGGAGATGGAGCCGGGGCCGCGATCCTGTCACATGGAAATGTTAATGAAGGATTTATGGCCTTTAGGTTATACACTGACGGAAGAGGAAAATTTAATTTCACTATTCCAGGAGGAGGTTCTGAAATTCCTTCCACACATGATTCTGTGGAAAAGGGGGAACACTTTTTTCAAATGAATGGTGCCGCTGTTTTCGAAACAGGAACAAAGGTCTTACCAAAAGCTATAAATCAGGTATTAACTGATACGGGTTTATCTGTAGATGATATAGACTATTTGATACCACATCAGCCCAGTATCCGTATTCTTCAAAAAACAGCAGATATATTAGGATTACCCTGGGAAAAAGTCATGACAAATATGGATAAATATGCAAATACTTCCGGAGGGACAATTCCTATACTTTTAGACGAAGTGAACAGATCCGGGAAATTAAAAAAGGGAAATGTGGTCTTATTTGCCGCAGTTGGCTCTGGGTGGACTTATGGAGCCTCAATTTTGAAATGGGCTTAGTTATTAATTTAATAATAAGAATATGATAATTATTACTGGTGCTTCTCGGGGAGTTGGTGCATACTTGTTTAAAAAATATGAATCTATTGGAGAAAAAGTATTTGGAACTTACAACCTTACCAAACCGCAAAATAGTAAAGATAATGGCGTTTATCATCAAGTAAATGTTGTTAATTATGACGAAGTAGAAAATTGGATAAATGAACTTGGTGATCTTAAGGAGCTAACTCTTATAAATTGTGCCGGAATATCATATAATTCATTCGCTCATAAATCAGATGTTGAAAAATGGAAAAATGTGATTGATGTTAATTTGATTGGCACCTATAATGTTATCAGAGCAGTACTGGTTCATATGAGGGAAAATAATTTTGGACGTATCATTAATTTTGCCTCTGTAGCCGCTCAAAAAGGAACACCTGGTATTAGTGCTTATTCTGCTTCGAAATCTGCCTTATGGGGATTATCTAAGAGTATTGCTGTTGAAAATGCTTCAAAAGGAATTACCATCAATAATGTAAATCTGGGATATTCTGAATTAGGTATGATTGAAGAAGTCCCAGAGAAATTTAAGGAAATCATAAAGTCTCAAATTCCAAGTGGAGAATTTTGTAAAAAAGAAGACATTTTCAAATGCGTTGAATTTATTAGAAATAATGTATATCTAAACGGTTCTTCTGTAGATTTAAATGGAGGAATATTTTAATTTTTGTTATTTACCGACTCCAAAAACACTTCTGCCATCATACATCTCGCGCTTCCGCCGCCACAGGCCTCTATCGTATTAAGGTCACTTGATAAAAGCGTGGCTTCATTTTCTAAGATCTCTAGTTGATCTGAACTTAGGCTATCGTATGCTGCCTGACTCATAACGGTTAACGGCTCATTAGTACCATCCAATACCTGAAGCATATTTCCTGCGAATTGTTCTACCTGTTCTTCGGTGATCGCCATAAGTTGTTTGCCACTGCGTTTTATGTGTTCAATGAAATTTTTCTTTTCCTTTTTATCGTCAATTGCATCGATGCACGCTATGACATTCTTTTGAGTAACTGCCATCATCACGTTGGTATGATAGATCAGTTCACGTTTATCATTTACAGTTTGAAAAGCGTGGAAAACGACAGGAGTGAATTCAAAATCCTCGCAAAACTCAATGAAAAGATCTTCGTCTGCTCTTGCAGACAAGGCACAATAAGCGATTCTATTCTCTCGATCCAAAACAATGCTTCCTGTTGCCTCCAGAAAGACATCCTCTTCCTCTGCAGAAGAATAGTCTACGATCTGGTCGATTTTAAATCCATTTTCTTCGAGAATATCAAAAATATCATCTCTTCTTTCAAGTCTTCTGTTTACAGCAAACATAGGATAAACACCTACTTTACCATTATGATGAAATGAAATCCAGTTATTTGGAAAAATTGAATCAGGAGTATTCGGCACAACAGTATCTTCAATAACAATAACGTTTACCCCACGCTCTCTGAGTTTGACAACAAAATTGTCAAATTCTCTCAAAGCATTAGCTTGAATAGACTCAGCAGACATATGCTCAGGATTTTGTTGGTAATAATTGTTAATGGCTGTTTCTTCGTTCATCCTGAAGGAGACCGGTCTTATCATCAATATGGTGTTCGTAAGCTCTTTCATACAATATATTTTATGCTCTGATCAAAGGTAGAGTGGAACATCTTAGCAAACCCTCCTGTCTACCAATTTCGGCATATGGAATTTCTTCAACTGTGAAGCCTTGTTCTCTCAACCAAGCATTTAATCTTTTAAAACCTGCTTCAGAAACAACTACATTGTCGGAAATAGAAAATATGTTTGAATTCATATCATACATTTCATCTTTTGAAATTTCAAAAATATTATCCTTACCAAATAGGTCCACTAAGAATTGATATTCCTCTTCTATCAAAAATCCGTTTTTATGCAAAATTGCCTTGTTCTTGCCTACGGGCTGAAAACAGCAATCCAGATGCAAGGCATTTTCCCTGGGCTTGGTATTCGATTTTCTGAGTTCAAATGATTTCACTTGTTTCTCAGGATAAAGATTCTTTAAAAATTCAACTGCTGCTACATTCGTACGAGCAGTTATATAATCTGCATAGTCATCTCCGCTATAGACGCCCACAAAGATATAATCATTCCAAGGCATCACATCACCACCCTCTACGTGAACCTCATCCGGAGGGGATATTCTCTTCAGAGGATCAAATTGATTGTAAACATGATTAATTGCATCAAGTTCCTCTATTCTATTAGGTAAGATATTCGACCTGATAAACTTATCCTCAATCACAAATCCAATGTCTCTGGCAAAAATCTGATTAACATCTTTCAATATTCTTGGACGATATACTTTAACACCATGCTTTTTTAGTACGCGTTCAAATTCAGTCATTTCCTTCACCATATCCTCTTCCAAAGGATAAGTACCAGCAAGAATATTTTCAATAGACTTTGGGTCATAACAATCCTCAATCTTTGGAACAGGTCCGTTTGATTTTGCCGTGCCTAATACAACGGCTTTTAACCTTGAAGTTTCATTTACAATGTGAAGATCCATTTATGATTATTTTCGCGTAAAAGTAGATAAAAAAAACGCGTAAAGAACATACTTCCTTGACGCGTTTTAATATTGTCAATCAATAATCTGATGGGCCGTTCCAGCCAATCAATTATAGCTTATCTTTCATCAAATTCTTTAAAATCACGCAGTGCATGACCTGTATATAATTGTCTTGGTCTACCGATTGGTTCACCATTCAATCTCATCTCCCTCCATTGAGCGATCCATCCGGGCAATCTGCCAATGGCAAACATCACCGTAAACATATCCTTTGGAAATCCAAGTGCCCTGTAAATGATTCCTGAATAGAAATCTACATTAGGATACAATTTTCTTTCTGCGAAATATTCATCATTTAAAGCTACTTCTTCCAAATGTTTCGCAATCTCCAATATAGGATCATTAGTCCCTAAATCAGCAAACAATTCATCTGCTGCTTTTTTGATGATTCTTGCTCTTGGATCAAAATTCTTATACACCCTGTGTCCAAATCCCATCAATCTAAAAGGGTCGTTTTTATCTTTAGCCTTTAAAATATATTTTTCAACGCCTCCCCCGTCTTCTTGAATGCTTTCCAACATATCTAATACTGCCTGGTTAGCACCTCCGTGAAGCCTTCCCCAAAGGGCTGAAACTCCTGACGATACAGAAGCAAACAAACCGGCTTCAGATGAACCTACAATTCTAACTGTTGATGTTGAACAATTTTGTTCATGATCTTCATGTAGTATCAACAATTCGTCCAAGGCCTTTACAGCGATAGGATTCATCACATACTTTTCAGTTGGAATCCTGAACATCATTTGCATGATATTCTCAACATAATTCAAGGAATTATCGGCATAATTCAATGGTGTTCCCAGATTCTTACTATGTGCCCAGGCTGCAATAACAGGGAATTTACCCATCAGCATTGTTATAGCATTATAAACCTCCTCATCTTTGGTAATATTAACTACTGCCGGATTAAAAGCAGTTAAAGCCGAAGTCAAAGAAGATAACATACCCATTGGATGTGCTTTTTTTGGAAAACCATCTATGATGTTTTTCATTTCCTCATTGAGCAATGAATGGTATTTAATATCCTTTTCCCATTTAGCAAATTGTTTTTTTGTAGGCAATTCTCCGAAAATGATCATATAAGCTACTTCCAAAAAACTCGCTTTTTTGGTCAACTCTTCAATGGCATAACCCCTATGTCTTAATATTCCTTTCTCTCCATCCAGAAAAGTGATCTTACTTTCACATGATCCTGTATTTTTAAATCCTGGGTCAATGGTGATGATTCCTCCCGTTGCAGCACGTAAAGTCTTCACATCAATGGCTACTTCATTTTCTGTTCCCACAACAACCGGAAATTCATATTCTTGTCCTTTAACAATCAATTTTGCAACTTCTGACATATGTAGTAAAGTATTTAATTTTTAATATTTATTCGTTCTAGCGAAATTACAAAATAACTGCCAATTTTCCTCAAAAATTGGCCGATTTTAAAACGCAAAAAAGCTGAATTTTCATCCAGCTTTTTTATTTTTATACAATAAGAAATTATCCCACTTTGAAAGCATTCAATTGAGGATAATATGCGGTACTATGAAGCTCTTCCTCAATTCTCAACAACTGATTGTATTTTGCCATACGATCACTTCTTGATGCAGATCCGGTTTTAATCTGACCGGTGTTTAAAGCTACTGCAAGGTCAGCAATAGTATTGTCTTCTGTCTCACCAGAACGGTGTGACATTACAGAAGTATATCCTGCATTATGGGCCATATTAACGGCAGCGATCGTCTCCGTTAAGGTACCTATTTGATTTACTTTAATAAGGATCGAGTTGGCGATACCATTATCAATACCTTTTGACAAGCGTTCAACATTGGTTACAAAAAGATCATCACCGACTAATTGCACCTTGTCACCAATCTTTTCGGTTAAATACTTCCAGCCATCCCAGTCATTCTCATCCATTCCATCCTCAATAGAGATTATTGGATATTTGGCAGCCAGTTCAGCAATATAATCAGCCTGCTCTTCACTTGTTCTTATAACACCTTTATCTCCTTCGAATAGTGTATAGTCATATTTTCCATCTTTGTAGAATTCTGCAGCGGCACAGTCTAATGCCAACATCACATCATCACCGGCAGTATATCCTGCTTTTGAAATAGCGCTAATGATCGTATCAAGGGCATCCTCAGTTCCATCAAAAGTAGGTGCAAATCCACCTTCATCACCAACGGCAGTATTCAGCCCTCTGTCATGTAATAATTTTTTAAGATTGTGGAAAATCTCACTACCCATTTTAATCGCTTGAGTGAAATTCTTAGCTTTTACAGGCATTACCATAAATTCCTGAAAGGCAATCGGTGCATCAGAATGCGATCCTCCATTTACGATATTCATCATCGGAACAGGCAGCGTATTCGCACTTACACCTCCCACGTATCTATACAATGGCTGATTTAGTTCATTTGCTGCTGCTTTGGCTGCCGCCAACGACACTCCTAAAATAGCATTAGCACCCAATTTAGCTTTATTTGGTGTTCCATCAAGCTCGATCATGATCTGATCAATGGTATTTTGTTCAAACACTGAATATCCAATCACTTCTTTTGCAATAATCTCATTGACGTTTTCAACTGCCTTTAAAACACCTTTACCCATATAATCATCTCCACCATCTCTTAATTCTACAGCTTCATGTTCACCAGTAGAAGCTCCTGAAGGAACTGCTGCCCTTCCCATTACACCATTTTCGGTGATTACATCAACCTCTACAGTAGGATTTCCTCTGGAGTCAAAAATTTGTCTTGCATGAATGTCTAATATAATGCTCATTTTACTATAATTTTAATTGTTTTATCTGATGTAAATTTACAAAATAATAAAGATTTTTAGCCTTTATTATTTATTAAAGTACGATATCGTTTTCGACAAAAAATACCTGCTTCTTTATTGTTTTGATTCTTTAATCATATCGATGAACTGATCAAATAAATAGGACGAGTCATGAGGCCCCGGGCTAGCTTCAGGGTGGTATTGCACCGAGAAACAATTCTTGTCCTTTATGCTCATTCCTGCCAGAGTGTTATCATTTAAATGTTCATGAGTGATCTGTAAATCACTATGCGATTCCACAGCCTCCTTGTCAACCACAAACCCATGGTTTTGAGAAGTAATCTCTCCCTTACCTGTCAACATGTTTTTTACAGGGTGATTTATTCCTCTGTGCCCGTTGTGCATTTTATATGTTGGAATGCCTTTAGATAAAGCTATTACCTGATGCCCTAAACAGATTCCAAACAGGGGTGCATTTTTATCGATAATCTGTGAGGCCAGTTTCTGTGCACTTTTAAGCGGTGTTGGATCGCCAGGTCCGTTAGACAAGAAGTATCCATCCGGTTTAAACGAGCTCAAATCTTCAAAAGTGGCATCATAAGGGAAAACCTTTACAAAACAATCGCGTTGTGTAAGGTTTCTTATAATATTTCTCTTAATTCCAATATCCAGGGCAGCAATCTTATAGGTAGCAGTTTCGTCACCCACAGTGTAGGCCTCTTTGGTCGATACTTTTGATGCCAATTCCAAGCCATCCATTGAAGGAACGGCATCCAGTTGCTTTTGTAGAGTCTCCAGATCAGTCTCTGTTGAAATGATGGCATTCATGGCGCCTTTATCTCTGATATATCGCACAAGGGCACGTGTATCAACATCCGAAATGGCTACAAAATTCTGTTTTTTGAAATACTCCAGTAACGAACCCTGTGAATTCTCTCGTGAATAATCAATACTAAAATTACGGCAAACCAGGCCAGATATCTTAATACCCTCCGATTCTTCTTCATCATTGTTGACACCGTAATTACCAATATGGGCATTGGTGGTTATCATAAGTTGTCCAAAATAAGAAGGGTCAGTAAAGATTTCCTGGTATCCCGTCATTCCGGTATTAAAACAAATCTCTCCAACAGCGGTACCATCAATTCCAACTGACTTACCTTCAAACATGGTTCCGTCCTTTAAGATCAATATTGCCTTTTTGTGCGCTTGGTATTTCATATTTTCTGATAAATTTTTATAACGGGTTATTCTTGGAAAAAATACAAATTTTCTTTTATCCAAAAAAAAAGGATAAGCTAAAAATTAGCCTATCCTTTTATTTTTTTAAATACAAAAATACAATTTATGCTTCATCCTTATTCTCAGCATCTTGTGACTTTGGTTCTTCAACTTTCTCCTCAACAGCAGTTTCAGCTGCAACAGGTACGTCAGTGGCTTTTTTTCCGCCTCTTCTTCTTGTTGCTTTCTTCTTCTTCTCCTTCGGGTTGTATATCTCGTTGTAATCAACCAGTTCAACCATTGCCATAGAAGCATTATCTCCCTGACGATTTCCCACTTTGATGATTCTTACATATCCACCTGGTCTGTCACCAACTTTAACAGCTACATCTCTAAACAATTCAGCAACTGCATATTTATCTTTCAAATTACTAAAAACGATTCTCCTGTTATGGGTAGTGTCATTTTTTGATTTAGTAATTAACGGTTCAACGTATTGACGCAGAGCTTTTGCTTTAGCAACAGTTGTATTAATGCGCTTGTGTTCAATTAATGAACAAGCCATATTGGCCAACATAGCTTTTCTATGTGCCGTTTTTCTACTTAAATGATTAATTTTCTTTCCGTGTCTCATCTTTCACTTGACTATTTAAAATTTGCTATCGAAATAACAAATTTACTCCTTATCTAATTTGTATTTTGTTAAATCCATTCCAAAGGTCAATCCTTTGTTGTTTACCAGTTCATCCAACTCTGTAAGTGACTTTTTACCAAAGTTTCTAAACTTCATCAAATCACTTTTGTTAAAAGAAACCAGGTCTCCTAAAGTATCCACTTCAGCGGCTTTCAAACAATTCAACGCTCTAACTGAAAGATCCATATCGATCAATCGCGTTTTAAGCAATTGTCTCATATGAAGAGATTCTTCATCATAGGTTTCTGTTTTCGCAATTTCGTCTGCCTCAAGTGTAATTCTTTCATCTGAGAATAACATGAAGTGGTGAATCAATATTTTCGCCGCCTCAGTCAACGCATCCTTAGGAGCAATTGAACCATCAGTAATGATATCAAAAACCAATTTTTCATAATCGGTCTTTTGCTCAACACGAAAGTTTTCAACCGCATATTTTACATTCTTGATCGGAGTATAGATTGAATCGATAAAGATTGTTCCCAAAGGTGCTGATACTTTTTTATTCTCTTCAGCCAAAACAAATCCTCTGCCCTTTTCGATAGAAATTTCCATATCGAACTTAACTTTAGGTTCCATTCGACAGATAACCAAGTCTGGATTCAATACCTGAAAACCTGAAATAAAGTTTTGAAAATCACCGGCGGTCAATTGTTCCTTACCTGTAACAGATAAAACAACTGTTTCATTGTCGGTTTCTTCAATCTGTTGTTTGAAACGCATTTGCTTCAAATTAAGAATGATCTCAGTTACATCCTCTACAACTCCTTCTATTGTTGAAAATTCATGCTCAACTCCTTCAATTCTCAATGAAGTAATTGCATATCCGTCTAAAGAAGATAACAACACTCTTCTCAAGGCGTTACCAACTGTTAGTCCGTAATCTAAAGGTTTAAATTCAAATCTACCATTGAAATCAGTAGATTCAATCATTAATACTTTATCCGGTTTCTGAAAATTTAATATAGCCATAAGTTTGTTACTATCTTTAAAGGTTATTTAGAGTATAATTCAACGATAAACTGCTCGTTAATGTTTTCTGGAATTTGAATTCTTTCAGGAACAGTAACAAATCTTCCTTCCAAGGTCTCTTGATTCCAAGATAACCACTCATATACATTCGATTTAGTTCCTAAAGAACTTTCAATGGCTGTTAAAGACTTTGATTTTTCTCTCACACCAATACTATCTCCTTCTTTTAATGAGTAAGAAGGGATATTCACGATCTCACCATTTACAGTAATGTGTCTGTGTGATACCAGCTGGCGAGCACTGCTTCTAGACGGTGCAACACCTAATCTGTATACTACATTATCTAAACGAGATTCACATAATTGTAGTAATACCTCACCAGTAATACCTTTACTTCTTTGAGATCTTTCAAAAAGATTTTTGAACTGACGTTCTAAAATACCATAGGTATATTTTGCTTTTTGTTTCTCTTTTAACTGAATAGCGTATTCAGATTGTTTACCTCTTCTCTTGTTGGCTCCGTGTTGCCCTGGAGGGTAATTTCTTTTTTCTAATGCTTTGTCTTCCCCGAAGATTGGTTCTCCAAACTTACGAGCGATTTTTGATTTTGGTCCTGTATATCTTGCCATCTTTTGTTTTTATATAAGGGATTATGAATTAAGGCAGTCCTTCGATAATCTTTATCCTCAGTTATTAAAAAATTTATTAAACTCTTCTTCTTTTCGGAGGTCTACATCCGTTGTGGGCGATTGGTGTTACATCGATAATCTCAGTAACTTCGATCCCATTATTATGCAAGGTTCTGATGGCAGATTCTCTACCATTACCAGGCCCTTTCACATATACTTTTACTTTTCTTAATCCTGCTTCATGCGCAACTTTCGCGCAATCTTCAGATGCAGTTTGAGCAGCATAAGGAGTATTCTTTTTAGAACCTCTAAAACCTTGTTTACCTGCACTAGACCAGGAAATAACATCACCCTTTTTGTTTGTCAAAGAGATTATGATGTTGTTGAAAGACGCAGTGATATGCGCTTCTCCAACAGCGTCCACGATTACTTTACGCTTTTTTACGTTTTTTGAACTTGACTTTGCCATCTTGTTAACTATTATTTAGTTGCTTTCTTTTTACCTGCTACAGTTTTTCTCTTTCCT
>RCNB010001372.1_pt1 | contig 15344 bp, 11 predicted proteins | sample 2041321 | NCBI WGS metagenome assembly RCNB01 (sample SAMN09708232, study PRJNA481090) | Marine sediment metagenome, whole genome shotgun sequencing project. | reverse complement strand
ATGGAGAAAGAGTTGCGGTTTGCTATTCGGGAAGGCGGGAGAACAGTAGGTGCAGGAGTGATTTCAGAAGTTTTGGAGTAAAAGAGGAACTTAATTTCTAACTTTAAAGAAGAGATCTCATGAGAGAAATTATAACGCTTGCATGCGGTCAGTGCAAAAGAAGAAATTATACCACAACAAAAAACAAGCGTAATACACCAAAGAAATTAGAGTTCAGGAAATATTGCCGGTTCTGTCACACTCATACTCTCCACAAAGAAACGAAATAGAAAAAATCCAATGGTTTCGTCCCCCAATTGGTTCCTGGCCCTCTTCCAGCGCCTAGTGACTACAGGATGGGGGAAGGGCATGCGCGTTGGAGAGAACACAGGTATAATTTAAACGGGTTTTTAGGCCAGTAGCTCCAACGGTTAGAGCACCGGACTCCAAATCCGGGTGATGGGGGTTCGAATCCCTCCTGGCCTGCCATATTATGTCACTCATTACAAATATGTAATCCTTAAGGATAGTCAGTAATGTTTGAAAAAGTAAAGCAATTTTTAAAAGAAGTGAAGATCGAGCTGAAAAAAGTTGTATGGCCAACCAGGAAGGATACGATTGCTTCCACCACCGTTGTAATAATACTCGTAATTATAATAGCCGTCTTTCTGGGGTTGGTTGACTTTGGACTTTCAAAAATTATTAGGGTCCTCCTAGGCTGAAATACGAAGGGGCTTTCATGGAAAAGAACTGGTATGTGATCCACACCTACTCTGGCTATGAGAATAAAGTAAAAACCGCTCTGGAGGAACGGGTAAAGCAATTTGGCAAAGAAGAGTGCTTTTCAGAAATAGTTATTCCTACTGAAAATGTGGTGGAAATAGTAAAAGGTGTGAAGAAAACAACTTCCAGGAAATTCTTTCCAGGATACGTGCTGGTTAACATGGTTATGAACAATGAAACGTGGCACATTGTAAAAAATACACCAAAAGTTACTGGTTTCATCGGCGGCACTGAAAAACCTACCCCCATTCCTGAAAAACAGGCGAGGGAGATACTTCACCAAATTAGAGAAGGGAAACTTAAACCCAAGCCAAAAGTGTCCTTTTCGAAAGGGGATAGCATCAGTATAACGGATGGGCCCTTCACCAATTTTAACGGATTGGTAGAGGAAGTTAAACCAGAAAAGGGAAGACTCAAGGTGCTGGTAAGCATTTTTGGGAGATCAACTCCTATTGAGTTAGAATTCCTTCAAGTCAAAAAGAATTAGAACGTAAGGAGGACCACAACTAAAATGGCAAAGAAAGTAATGGCTTTAAAAAAACTCCAGATAATTGCCGGGAAAGCCACACCATCACCTCCTGTAGGACCTGCATTAGGCCAGCATGGAGTAAACATTATGGAGTTTTGTAAGGCCTTCAATGCCCAGACTCAAAGCAAGGGTGATATAATCCTTCCTGCTGTAGTTACTATCTATGCGGATAGGTCCTTTACTTTTATTGTTAAAACACCCCCTGCCTCGGTACTGCTAAAAAAAGCCGCTGGCATTATCAAGGGTTCTGCAGAACCAAATAAGGAAAAGGTGGGCAAGGTAACCCCTGAACAGGTTAAAGAGATTGCCCAGACCAAGTTGCCTGACTTAAATGCCATTGACCTAGACGGTGCCATAAAGATTGTTGAGGGCACCGCCAGGAGTATGGGGATAGAGATTGCATAAATAGGATAGGCTATTTTCCTTCAAGGAAAATAGTGGGGCTAAAGCAAGGAGAAAGCACGTTATAAAATTATAAAGTCTTAGTAAATCCCAGGAATTACAAGATATTAAGGAGATGGCGATGTCTAGCCGACAAGGGAAAAAATATAAACTTGCCCGTGAGAAGGTAGATGCAAATAAATATTATGAACTTGAAGAAGCGCTTAAGCTGCTTAAAGAAATCACTTTTTCTAGATTCGATGAGAGCGTAGATCTGGCAGTACGTTTAGGGGTGAACCCTAGACACGCCGACCAGATGGTAAGGGGAACCGTCTTGCTTCCCCATGGAACAGGAAAGGAAACCAGGGTTTTGGTCTTTGCAAAAGGAGAAAAAGAGAAAGAAGCAACAAGCGCCGGTGCCGATTTTGTTGGAGCCGAAGATATGGTTGAAAAGATCTCTAAAGGATGGTTGGAATTTGATAAAGCAATAGCTACTCCTGACATGATGGGCATGGTAGGGAAAATCGGCAAAATCTTGGGGCCGAGAGGTTTGATGCCTAATCCAAAGACGGGAACCGTAACCTTTAACATCTCAGATGCCGTATCCGATCTTAAAAAAGGCAAGATCGAATTTAAAGTAGATAAAGCTGGCATTGTTCACGTAGCAACCGGCAAAGCTTCTTTTGCAGTGGAAAAACTTAAAGAAAACATTGCTTCTCTAGTAGATACCCTCATAAAACTAAAGCCATCAACCAGCAAGGGAGTCTATTTGAGGGGTATCGTCCTTTCAACTACTATGGGACCTGGTATAAAGGTAAATCCTGCATTTACCAGACATATAGGCTAGTTGTTGCTTGACCGAAAACCCCATTTTTTTCGGTCAAAAATTTGAAGTATATAAATACGAAACAATGACTAAAATACAAATGTCCTCATGACAAAAACATCGCATCTCCAACATCTTAGTTTAGGTCATTTTGACATTTGGTATTCGAATTTATTTTGGGTTTCGGACTTCTATATTCTGATTTGGCCCGAACATGACTTTTTTTTCAGGCAGTAAGTACGCGGCGTAAGTTCTTGGCTTTGGAAAGGAGGACTAAAAAAAATTGAATAAAGAAATGAAAGAGCAGATAGTTTCACACTTATCAAGCAAGCTCAAGCAGGCAACTTTTGCTATTTTAACAGACTATCGCGGCTTAACGGTGGGACAGATTACCAGGCTGAGAAATGAACTTCGTGGTGTTTCATCAGACTATCGGGTAGTCAAAAATACCTTGTTTAAAATAGCTTCTAAGGGAACAGAGTTTGAGCAGCTCCACCAACACTTTGTGGGCCCTACTGCAATTTTGTTAAGTTCTGATGATCCCATTACCCCAAGTAAAATACTGGCGAAGTTTCTCAAAGAATACTCTGCGCTGAGTATTAAAGCCGGTTTTCTACAGGGCAAGGTCTTATCTGTGGAAGAAATAAAAGAGCTTAGCTCCCTCCCTGGCAGAAAAGAGTTGCTTGCAAAGATTGTTTCTCTCTGCATTTCACCTCAGGTGAGGCTCTTAAATGCCCTGAGTTTTGTTCCTTTAAAACTGGTCCAGGTGCTTAACGCTATTCAAAAGAATAAGTCAGGCAAGCAAAACTAAACTTGTTGAATGTTAGGAGGATTTAAAAAATGGCTAATATTAGTAAAGAAGACGTATTAAGCTTCATTGAAAACATGACTGTGCTGGAGCTTTCCGATCTGGTAAAAGAGCTGGAGGAGAAATTTGGGGTTTCAGCTGCTATGACTATGGCAGCACCTGCAGCTGCTGGCGAAGCCCCAGCAGCTGCAGAAGAAGAGAAAACGGAATTTGACGTCATTCTGCAATCAGCAGGAGAGAAAAAGATTCAGGTCATCAAAGCCGTCCGGGCCCTCACCAGCCTGGGTTTGAAAGAAGCCAAGGATCTGGTGGATGGAGCTCCCAAACCTGTTCGCGAAGGGGTTCCTCAAAAGGATGCGGAAGAGGCCAAACAAAAGCTCGAAGAAGCTGGGGCAACTGTCGAAATCAAATAAGCCACTGTCTTTAGAATCTTTCTGCTTGCAGGCAAAAGGGCTGTCAGGTAACCGATAATCTTAATCCACAGTAGGGGTTAAAATGAGTTATCACACAATCAATAGATATCATCTTAGAAAGAACTTTGCCAGAATCAAAAAAGTAATGGAGATGCCGAATCTCCTGGATGTTCAAAAAAAAGCTTATGGAGACTTATTGCAGCAGCATATCAAACATGAGGACCGTGGTGATTTTGGTCTTCATGGAGTCTTCAAGAACGTCTTTCCCATAAAGGATTTTTCAGAAAGTGCCTCTCTTGAATACGTAAGTTATAGCTTGGGGGAACCCAAGTATGATGTGGAAGAATGCCGACAAAAGGAGATGACTTACGCTGTTCCGCTTAAACTCCTCTTAAGACTGGTCGTTTGGGATGTGAATGCTGAATCGGGAGCTCGTAGCATCAGAGATGTTAAAGAGCAAGAGGTTTACTTCGGAGAGGCACCCTTAATGACGGACGGTGGGACCTTCATTATCAATGGCACAGAAAGGGTCGTTGTCAGTCAATTGCATAGATCACCTGGTGTTTTCTTCAACCATGATAAAGGGAAATCGAGCAGTGGGGGGAAACTTCTCTTTTATGCTCGTATTATTCCTAATCGGGGTTCATGGATTGACATGGAATTTGATGCCAAAGATGTCCTTCATGTAAGGATAGACAGGCGTCGAAAACTTCCGGCTACAGTCCTGCTCAAGGCTCTGGGGTATTCCGCAAAAGCACTCCTCAATTATTTCTATGAAACAGAGAAAATCGTTTTTAAGGATAACAAATTTTTAAAATGCCTGAGGGAGAATATTCAGGTGGGAGACAGAGCATCAGAAGACATCATTGATGTAAAAAGTGGTGAGGTTGTAATTGAGAAGGATAAAAAGATTAGGGGGGCAACACTTAAAAAGATAAAGGAAGCCAATATTCAATTTGTTCCTGTCAGCCTTAGAGATCTGGAGGGCAAATTTGTTTCCCATGACATTGTTGATCCTTCAACAGAAGAAACCTTGCTTACCGTCAATGAGGAGTTAACCAAAGAGAAATTAAAGGTGCTTCAGGAAAAGGGCATCAAGGAATTTGAAATCCTTTTTGTTGATGATTCTACCACTGATTCTTCTTTCCGTAACACCTTGGCCCTGGATAAAATCCAGACCCAGGAAGAGGCTGTCGTTGAGATCTATAGACGTCTAAGACCTCACGACCCTCCTACCAAGGAGAGTGCGAATAATTTCTTTGAGAGAATCTTCTTTAATCCCGACTACTACGACTTGGGGAAAGTTGGTCGGTTAAAATTAAATTATAAGCTTGGCTTTGATGTTCCCCTGGATGTTCGTGTGCTTCGCAAAGAGGATATTATGGAAACTGTCAAATATCTTCTAAGGCTAAAGTGCGGAAGGGGAGAAGTAGATGATATTGACCACCTGGGCAATAGAAGAGTTCGAACCGTTGGCGAGTTAATCGAGAATCAGTATCGCATAGGTCTGGTCAGGATGGAAAAGGCCATTAGGGAACGGATGGGGTTACAGGAAGTTGAAACCTTAATGCCCCATGATCTGGTAAATGCTAAACTGGTCTCAGCAGTAATTAACGAATTTTTTGGCTCCAGTCAATTATCGCAGTTTATGGATCAGACCAACCCTCTATCTGAGATTACCCACAAACGACGACTCAGCGCACTGGGTCCAGGAGGATTGACTCGTGAAAGAGCCGGATTTGAAGTAAGAGATGTCCACCCCACTCATTACGGAAGGATCTGTCCCATTGAAACTCCAGAAGGCCCCAACATTGGTCTCATCTCATCCCTTTCTACCTATGCCAGAGTCAACGACTTCAGTTTCATTGAGACTCCTTACCGCAAAGTGCAAAATGGAGTGGTTTCAAACCAAATAGAATATCTTTCCGCCTTAGATGAAAAAGACCATGCTATTGCACAGGCTAATGCCACTTTGGATAATAGAGGAAGATTTGAAAGAGAGCTTGTCTCTGCCCGTAGGGGAGGAGATTTCGTCATGCTGAAGCCGGAAGATATTTCCTATATGGACGTCTCCCCCAAACAGTTGGTTAGCATCGCTGCTGCCCTCATCCCCTTTTTGGAAAATGATGACGCTAACCGGGCTTTAATGGGTTCGAATATGCAAAGGCAAGCAGTCTCACTGATGAAAACTGAGAGCCCTTTTGTTGGCACGGGAGTAGAAGGCATTATCGCAAAGGATTCAGGGGTAACAGTCACAGCGCAAAAAGATGGCATCATAGAGAGTGTTGACGCCAACAGAATTGTAGTTAAAGATGAGCAGAGCAGCGAATCTGGAAAAGATATGGGAGTTAGCATACATAACTTAGCAAAATTCAAACGCACTAATCAAAACACCTGCATCAATCAAAAACCTTTAGTTGAGGTAGGCGACAAAGTAAAAAAAGGCGAAATTATTGCGGATGGACCTGCCATAGATAAGGGAGAATTAGCTCTGGGGCGCAACCTGCTGGTTGCCTTCCTTCCCTGGGAGGGATATAATTTCGAGGATTCTATTTTGGTTAATGAAAAAATAATTAAGAACGACTGCTTTACTTCTCTTCATATCGAAGAGTTTGAGGTTTTAGCCCGTGACACCAAACTGGGAAAAGAAGAAATCACCCGGGACATACCAGGCTTGGGAGAAGATGCCCTGAAAGACCTGGATGAATGTGGGATTATCCGCATAGGGGCGGAGGTAAAATCCGGTGATATTTTGGTAGGGAAAATTACCCCCAAGGGAGAAACCCAGCTTTCACCTGAAGAAAAGCTTCTTCGTGCAATTTTCGGTGAAAAAGCCCGTGATGTACAAGACACTTCCCTAAGGATTCCTCCTGGTGTTGAGGGAAAAGTTATTAGCGTCCGGATCTTCTCCCGTAAAGGAGTTGAAAAAGACGCACGCAGCAAATCGATTGAAAATGAGCAACTATCTAAGCTACTGAAGGACCAGGAACTTAAAATAAAAATACTAAAGGAGCGCGCGTCAGAAAAGATTAAGAACCTGCTTGTTGGAAAGATTGCAGCTAAAAGATTGACTGACAAAAGAACACACACCGTCATTCTTGGGAAAAATAAAAAAATTACCGCAGAGATGATTTCAAAAATACCATCAAACCGATGGAAAGATATTGTTGCTGAAAGCAAAGGAGTGGAAGAGAAAATCAAGAAGATCACAGAAGATCTGGATGAACATCTTAAGGCAACAACAGAGATTTCCACAGAGAAGATAGCAAGGCTTAAAAGTGGTGATGAGCTTCCACCCGGTGTAATCAAGATGGTTAAAGTTGACCTGGCAGTAAAAAGAAGTCTATCAGTGGGTGATAAAATGGCTGGGCGTCACGGAAACAAGGGTGTGCTATCCAGGATACTCCCAGAAGAGGACATGCCTTACCTAGATGGGGGAATGCCTGTGGACATCGTCCTAAACCCCTTAGGAGTTCCTTCTCGAATGAATGTAGGGCAGATTCTAGAGACCCACCTGGGGTGGGCATCTGTAGGGTTAGGCAATAAGATTAACGAACTTCTGGAGAAAAACGTCAGCACCCAGACTTTAAGAAATCAAATTAAGGGTGTTTTTAATGAGCCGGCAATAAGCAAAATGATAGATGAGGAGGAGGAGGAGGAGGTAGTAAAACTTGCGAAAACGCTTAGCAAGGGTGTTCGCTTTTCCTCTCCTGTTTTTGATGGCGCATCAGAAGAACAAATTGTGGACTATTTAAAGGAGGGGGGATTGCCTGAAAGTGGACAAACCATTCTCTATGACGGAAGAACAGGAGAGGCTTTTGACAACAAAATTACCGTCGGTATGATTTACATGATGAAGCTTCACCACCTGGTGGACGACAAAATCCATGCACGCTCTATTGGCACCTATTCTCTGGTAACGCAGCAACCCTTGGGCGGAAAGGCACAATTTGGCGGACAGAGGCTAGGAGAAATGGAGGTCTGGGCATTACAGGCTTATGGAGCAGCACACACACTCCAAGAGTTTTTAACCGTTAAGTCTGATGATGTCCAAGGAAGAACTAAACTCTATGAAAATATCGTTAAAGGAGATGCTACTGTGGTTCCTGGCTTGCCGGAGTCCTTTAACGTACTGGTAAAAGAATTACAGAGTCTCTGCTTAAACGTAAAATTTATTGAAGCTGGAAGCGAAAACTTAGTTTAAGGAGGAGTGCTTTATGGAAGCAAGCTACAGTTTTTTTGATAAACCCAGAAAGTCGCTTGACTTTAATGCCATACAAATCAGCATTGCTTCGCCAGAAGTTATTCGTAGTTGGTCACATGGTGAGGTTAAAAAACCAGAAACCATCAACTATCGAACCTTCAAACCGGAAAGAGATGGATTGTTCTGTGCTAAGATCTTTGGGCCTACCAAAGATTATGAGTGTAATTGTGGTAAATACAAAAGGCTGAAACATCGAGGAGTTGTCTGTGAGAAATGCGGAGTTGAGGTAATCCCTTCATATGTGCGAAGGGAGAGAATGGGTCATATTGAACTTGCTTGCCCAGTTGCACACATTTGGTTTCTAAGAAGTCTGCCCAGCAGAATCGGAAATCTTCTTGATATAACGCTCAGGGATTTAGAAAAGGTAATTTACTTTGAACAGTACATCGTCATAGACCCTGGCAAAACACCTTTAACCGAAGGTGAACTGCTGACAGAAGAGAGATATCTCAAAGCTTTGGTAGAGTATGGGAAAAACTTCAAGGCAGGTATAGGTCCTGAGTCAATACGGGAGATTTTAAAAAAGCTTAACCTGGAGGAAATTTCCCAACGTTTGCGCCAGGAGATGAAAGAAACAGGTTCCGAGGCAAAGAGCCAAAAATTAGCCAAACGATTGAAGGTTGTGGAGGCATTTAGAAACTCTGGGAACCAACCTGAGTGGATGGTTTTGGAAGTCCTACCGGTTCTCCCGCCTGATTTAAGACCTTTGGTTCCCTTAGACGGAGGACGTTTTGCCACTTCTGATCTAAACGACCTCTACAGGAGGGTAATCAACAGGAATAATCGGCTTAAGAGGCTTCAGGAACTCGAGGCCCCAGAGATTATTGTCCGCAATGAAAAAAGGATGCTTCAGGAGGCAGTGGATGTACTGTTTGATAACGGCAGGAGGGGGAAAACTGTTACCGGTCGTAACAAAAGGCCCCTTAAATCATTGAGCGATATGCTCAAAGGAAAGCAGGGAAGGTTTAGACAAAACCTTCTGGGAAAGCGGGTAGACTATTCAGGACGGTCTGTCATTGTAATTGGGCCAGCACTGCGTCTCCACCAATGTGGACTGCCCAAGAAGATGGCGATCGAACTGTTTAAGCCCTTTGTCTACAATCGTCTGATAAAGAGGGGTTTCGCAACAACCATTAAAAGCGCCAAGAAGCTGGTGGAAAAGGAAACAGCAGAAGTGTGGGATGCATTAGATGACGTGGTCAAGGAATATCCTGTTTTGCTCAACCGGGCTCCCACCTTGCACCGATTGGGTATTCAGGCCTTTGAGCCTGTTTTAATTGAAGGGAAAGCCATCCAGCTTCATCCCCTTGTTTGTGCTGCATTTAATGCTGATTTTGATGGTGATCAAATGGCCGTACATATTCCCATCTCTACAGAAGCACAGATTGAAGCCCGGGTTCTGTTAATGTCAACCAATAGCATCCTATCTCCTGCTAACGGTAAGCCCATCATTGTTCCCACTCAGGATATTGTATTGGGGCTTTATTACCTCACCAGAGAGAAAGAATCCGTCAAAGGAGAAGGCAGAGTTTTCTCAAATCCAGGGGAGGTAAGAGTTGCCCACGATAATGGTGTGCTTGACCTCCATGCAAAAATACTGGTGCGGGTGGGCGGTGAATTAATTGAGACCACCACAGGCAGGATCCTTTTATTAGAGATACTTCCCGAGGGAATCCCCTTTGAGACGATAAATAAAGTCATGGGGAAAAAAGAATTGGCGGACCTGATTAGCCTTTGTTACAGGCAATGTAAAGATAAAAAGACTATCCTGCTATCGGACCGCTTGAAGGATTTGGGTTATAAGTATGCAACTCAGTCAGGAATCTCCATCTCTATCGGCGATATGATCATCCCCTCCAGGAAATCAGAACTGATCGAGACTGCCCACAAGGAAGTGCAGGAAATCGAATCCCACTATAAAGACGGTCTCATTACCGATGGTGAACGGTATAACAAAGTGGTGGATATCTGGGCACAGGTCACAGAAAACGTTGCGAGAGAAATGTTAAGAGAACTTGAAACTGAATCCATAAAAGACAAAGAGGGCAAAGTAAAACAAGTTGCTAGTTTCAATCCCATATATATGATGGCTGACTCTGGTTCCCGTGGGAGTGCTCAGCAGATTCGCCAATTAGCAGGGATGAGAGGACTTATGGCCAAACCCTCAGGAGAAATTATTGAAACCCCTATCACAGCAAATTTCAGAGAAGGACTAAACGTTCTACAGTACTTTATATCTACCCACGGTGCACGTAAAGGTTTGGCTGATACCGCCCTGAAAACTGCAAATTCTGGTTATCTCACTCGCAGATTAGTTGATGTGGCTCACGATTGCATTATCACCGAATATGACTGTGGCACCCTGGACGGAATAGCTGTCTCACCCCTAATTGAGGGTGGAGAAATTGTTGAGCCTATCGGTGATCGAATCTTAGGGCGGGTTTGCCTGGAAGATATTGCTGATCCTTTCACTGATGAAGTGCTCGCAAAAGCCAATCAGGAGATCGACGAAGATATCGTTGAGAAAATAGATCAGACAAGGATTGAGCAGGTGAAAATCAGATCTGTCTTAACCTGTCAATCTAAGCGGGGAGTGTGTGCTCTCTGTTATGGCAGGGACCTTGCCCGGGGCAAAATAGCCATTATGGGAGAAGCTGTAGGAGTCATCGCTGCTCAATCAATAGGAGAGCCTGGAACTCAGTTAACCATGAGAACATTCCATATCGGAGGAACAGCCAGCCGAAGAGCTGAACAAACTACTTTAGAGGTCAAACATGAAGGGCAGGTCAAATTCACAAAACTCAACCTGGCAACAGGCCAGGATGGAGATCTGATAGCTATGAACCGTAACGGCGAGATTGCCATTATAGACGATAGTGGAAGAGAGAGAGAACGATACACCATTATCTATGGGGCTCATTTAAAGGTAAAAGAAGGAGATTTTGTAAAAAGTGGTGCGCGGATTGCTGAATGGGACCCTTTTTACACACCTATTCTGACTGAGGTTTCAGGAACAATAAAATTTGGTGATATTAGGGAGGGTAAAACCATGCAGGAAAAACTGGATGAGGTAACCGGTTTTTCCAGCAAGGTAATTATAGGTTTTAAGGATCATGAGCGTCGTCCCAGAGTCTCCATTAAGGATAGGAACGGCAAGACCTTCAAACTTCCCGGTTCAGAAACAGAGGCCAGATATTTTATGCCTATAGGTGCAAATATCGTGGTTGCGGAAGGGGATGAGGTTCAAGCAGGTGATGTCATTGCTAAGATCCCTCGCGAAACTACCAAAACCAAGGACATTACCGGTGGATTGCCCAGGGTCGCTGAATTATTCGAAGCCAGAAAACCAAAAGAAGCCACAACCATTTGTGAAATTGATGGTGTTGTATCCTTCGGCAAAGATGTGAAAGGGAAGCGCACTATTTTCGTTACCCCTGACATAGGAGAACCCATAGAATATCTCATTCCTAAAAGCAAGCATGTCTCGGTTCACGAAGGAGACAAAATAAAGGCTGGAGAGCCTATTATGGATGGTTTGGCCAGCCCTCATGACATCTTAAGCGTTCTTGGCGAAAAAGAGCTGGCAAAATTCCTGGTGGATGAAGTGCAAGAGGTATATAGATTACAGGGGGTAAAGATAAACGATAAGCACATTGAGGTTATGGTAAGACAGATGCTGCGCAGAGTTAAAATAAAGGAAGTTGGCGATTCAAGCTTCTTAGCGGGAGAACACGTAGAAAAACTTGTCTTTGAAGAAGAAAATGAGAAGGTACGCAAAAAAGGTGGACAACCAGCTATCGGCGAGCCCCTTTTGCTGGGCATTACCAAGGCTTCCTTGAGTACAGAGAGTTTCATCTCTGCTGCTTCCTTTCAGGAGACAACAAAAGTTCTAACCCAAGCTGCATTAGAAGGAAAAACAGACTATTTGAGAGGTCTGAAAGAAAACACCTCCATGGGAAGACTTATTCCTGCAGGTACGGGTCTTATAGGATATAGAAATAAAGAGCTCAAAGTAGAAGAAAGCGGTGAAGAGCAACCCTAGAGAGATTTTAATAAAAAATAAAAGATAAAAGGGTTGACAAATAATAATTTATTTGCTATTTACTTGGGTTTTGCAATTTAATTAAGATTCATTAGAAAAAGCATAAGGGGTCGTGATGCCTACCATTAACCAGCTGTACAGAAAAGGGCGGTCGAAAATCAAGTCTAAGACCAAAGCCCCTGCACTTCAGTCCTCACCCCAGAAGAGGGGGGTGTGTATCAGAGTGTATACCTCTACCCCGAAAAAACCCAATTCGGCTCTTAGGAAAGTAGCGAGGGTACGGCTAACCAATGGTATGGAAATAACTTCCTATATTCCTGGAGAAGGTCACAATCTTCAAGAACACTCTGTAGTCTTAGTCCGAGGGGGAAGGGTAAAAGACCTTCCCGGGGTGAGATATCATATCGTAAGGGGTACTCTGGATTCCATTGGAGTTCAAGACCGAAAAAAAAGCCGCTCTAAATATGGAACCAAGAGACCAAAGTAAACGATTTATCAACTAACCATTTATATGAGGTCGAAATGCCCAGAAGAAGGGTTGTTAGCAAAAGACGAACCTTGCCAGATCCTAAATTCAATGACAGATTGGTAGCAAAACTGATCAATAAAATCATGTGTGAAGGGAAAAAGAGCAAGGCAGCGTCAATCGTTTACAAAAGTTTTGCCATTATTGAGGAAAAGACCAAGTCCGATTCCTTAAAGGTCTTCCGCACAGCATTAGAAAATACAAAACCTGTTATTGAAACCAAATCTCGAAGAGTAGGTGGTTCTACCTATCAGGTCCCTGTAGAAGTGAGACCAGATCGCAGAGTGAGCCTGGCTTTAAGGTGGTTGCTATCCTTTGCAAGAGAGCGCAAAGAACACTCTATGGAAGAGAAGGTTGCCGCTGAGCTAATCGATGCTTCAAACAATCGTGGTGCTTCAGTAAAAAAGAGAGAGGATACCCATAAGATGGCAGAAGCAAATAAAGCCTTTGCTCATTATAGATGGTAGCTTAAACAATCTTCCGAAAATCGCCAAAGAGTCCATCCGGTTGGATAGACACGACAGGGTAATTCATGGTAACACAAGTTGGTGAACAAGCCATTTTGAAAGAAGAGCAAGATTATAACTGTGGAAGAAAGCATATGCTAAAGTTGATTGATAATCCCGCTTTGGATAAGGTGCGCAACATTGGAATTATAGCACATATTGATGCAGGGAAAACAACTACTACCGAAAGAATATTATACTATACAGGGGTTTCCTATAGGATGGGTGAAGTTCACGAGGGAACGGCCATAATGGACTGGATGGAACAGGAACAGGAAAGAGGCATTACCATCACTTCTGCTGCTACCACCTGTTTCTGGGAAAACCATCGCATTAATATAATTGATACTCCAGGTCATGTGGATTTTACAGTAGAAGTGGAACGCTCCTTAAGGGTATTAGATGGAGCGGTGGTGGTTTTCTGTGGTGTAGGTGGTGTTGAACCCCAGTCCGAGACTGTGTGGAAACAAGCCGATAAATACTCGGTTCCACGAATAGCTTTTATTAATAAAATGGATCGTGTTGGTTCAGATTTTTTTAGAGTGATTGAGATGATGAAAAAACGTCTCGGTGCCAGTCCACTAGCACTTCAAGTACCCTGGGGTCAGGAAGGAGATTTTAAGGGCGTAATCGATCTCATTCACATGAAAGCGCTTGCTTTTGACGAAGAAACGCTGGGGGTAAACTACCATCAAACAGAAATTCCTTCTCACCTTATCAATTTAGCAAAAGAATATCAGGGAAAGATTTTTGAAGTAGCTGCAGATTACTCCGAAATCTTGATGGAAAAGTATGTAGCAGAACAGGACATTACCCCCCAGGAGCTAAAAGTCGCTCTCAGAAGGGCAACTCTTGATCTAAAAGTCATACCTGTTTTCTGTGGGTCAGCCTTTAAGAATAAAGGGGTACAACCTTTACTGGACGGAATTGTTGATTTTCTTCCCTCCCCCATAGACCTGCCACCCATTAAGGGGATTAATAAAAAAGGCGAAGAAGAGACAAGAGAAGCAAAGGTGAGCGCTCCCTTTTCGGCATTAGCATTTAAAACGCTAAACGACCCTTACATGGGGCAACTAACCTTTGTTAGGGTATATTCTGGATGCCTCAGGAAAGGTTCCTTTGTTTACAACACGCATAGCGACAAGAAGGAGAAGATCCACCGCATCCTGAAGCTGCATGCCAACAAGAGAGAAGAGATAGAGGAGATATATGCTGGCGATATTGCTGCAGTACTCTTAAAACATACAACTACCGGGGATACGCTTTGCAGCGAAGACTATCCTATTGCTCTAGAACCTGTGGAAATTCCAAAAACTGTGATGTCAGTTGCCATCGAGCCCAAAACTCGAGACGATCAAGAAAAGTTGGTGAGCGCACTTAGAAAGCTGGCAATGGAAGACCCCTCTTTCAGGATTCATCTCGACGAAGAGACCGGCCAGACTATCATTTCAGGGATGGGTGAGTTACACCTGGAAATTATCGCTGATCGACTGCTACGTGAATTCCTGGTCAATGCTACTATTGGCAACCCACAGGTTGCTTACAAAGCAACTATCACCAAAAGAAGCCAGGCAGAGGGAAAGTTCATACGCCAGAGCGGGGGACGCGGTCAATACGGTCATGTCTGGCTGGAACTAGAACCTTTGGAAAGAGGGACCGGCGTTACCTTCTCCGACAAAATCACCGGTGGAGTTATACCCAAAGAATATATATCTGCAGTTAAAAAAGGTGTGCTCGAGGCAACAGAGAGTGGTATTTTGGGAGGCTTTCCTGCTGTGGATCTGAGCATTACCATATATGATGGTTCTTACCATCCAGTGGATTCATCCGAGATGGCTTTCAAGATTGCTTCCTCTATGGCTTTTAAACGTGGGGTGATTGAAGGTGCGCCAATTCTGTTAGAACCAATCATGCTGTTGGAAATAGTCTCACCCGAAGAGTTTCTTGGGGAATTGACAGGAGATATTGCTGCTCGTCGAGGTAAAGTTACCTCTATGGAGGTTCTAAAAAATTCTTCCGAGGTCAAAGCGGAGATTCCTTTGGCAGAATCTTTCGGTTACTCTACCGCCCTGCGCTCCTTAACTCAAGGAAGGGCTCTTCACACCCTTTCCTTTATTCGCTATCAGGAGACACCCAACACTATTGCTGATAAAATTCTATCAAAATATAACGTGCATAATAATCTTTCCACCCGTTAATAGGAGGCACAAGCCATGGCGAAGAAGAAATTTGAGAGGACGAAGCCCCATATCAACATTGGAACCATAGGCCATGTAGACCATGGGAA
>RCNB010001370.1_pt1 | contig 15350 bp, 14 predicted proteins | sample 2041321 | NCBI WGS metagenome assembly RCNB01 (sample SAMN09708232, study PRJNA481090) | Marine sediment metagenome, whole genome shotgun sequencing project. | reverse complement strand
GCAGCCTGGTCGGGGTTATTGGATTAAAAGAGTCTTCTACGGGAGAGACGCTCTGCTCCGTCGATCATCCTGTTTTATTAGAAAAAATAGATTTTTACGAGCCTGTCATATCTGTGGCTGTAGAACCTAAAACCCATGCTGACCAGGAAAAACTTGATCAAGTCCTCGAAAAATTTATGGCTGAAGATCCGACACTTAAACTTCAAAAAGATGAAGACACCGGACAGACAATTTTATCCGGCATGGGAGAACTTCATCTCGAAGTTATTATCAGTCGTATGCAGCGAGAATTCAAGACCAATGTCAATGTGGGAAAACCACAGGTTATGTACAGAGAGACCATCGAAAAAGAAGGGCATGCATCTGCAGTATTTGACAAGGAAGTGGCGGGGCAAAGACATTTTGCCAAAGTAATGTTAAAACTGATACCTTTGGAACGGGGTACTGAGAACAGATTCAGGTCTGAAATTACTGACGAAAAAATACCTGATATGTTCATCCCTGCTATCAAAAAAGGTGTGATGGAATCCCTGGAAAGCGGAGCATTAATGGGGTATCCTGTTGTCGATGTTGAGGCCGTTCTCACCGGAGGGGTATATAAAGAATCTTTGAGCACTGAACTGGCCTACACGGTTAGTGCATCTATGGCTTGTAAAACAGCACTGACGAAAGGTGAATCGTTTCTCCTTGATCCGATTATGAATGTGGAAGTGTTTGTTCCGGAGACTTTCATGGGAGAGGTGATAGGGGATCTCAATTCTCGAAATGGAAAAATTGGATCTATCGAGCACAAAATGGGCGTACAGGTGATAAAGGTTGTGGTTCCACTGGCGCGCATGTTCGGATATTCAACATCATTGCGATCAGCCACACAGGGCAGAGGTACATTCACCATGCAATTTTCTCATTTTGACCGATGCTGAATCCCTCTTCAAACTTTACACTCCGGATTTCTCAAACAGGACACGCTTTTTTAAAAAAGATTATCCATTCCGCTCTCCCCCCCGGTCTGGAAGCCCTCCGGGCTGGAAGCGGAGGCGTAGGCTCTCCGAGCCGGAGGCTGATAAATAAGTTTTTACAATAAAAACTCTCCGACTGCTCAGTTAATTCTTTTGTGCTTTATTGCCGTCATCCTTTTCTGATTCACTCTTTTTCTTTGTGATTTCCTTTAACAATTCCTTTATTTTGGCCTCTTTATATGGTTCGTTGATGTTCTCCAAAGCTTTTTTTAGATGGAAAATGGCATTTTTGAAATCCCTTTTATTTTTGTAATGAAGACCCAGGGAATAATGCGCATCACCTTTCTTCCCAAGTTTCCAATACGTTTCCCCAAGGGTATAAAGCGCACGAGGATAATTTTGTTGTTTTGAGATAAGTTTTTCAAACGTTGCGACTGCATCCACAAGATGGCCAAGTTCTACCTGGGTACGCCCCAGATAAAAAAGTATATCAGGATCATTCGAGTTAATGCCGGCAGCGCCATCCAGAATGCTGAATGCTTGCTGATAATTTCCATCGAGAAAATATAAGCGGCCAAGATCTTTTAAAATATAGGGATCAAATGCCTTTTTCCCCAATGCCGCCTTGAGGTATTTTTCAGCAGCTTTGTGGTCGCCTTTTCTATCCAGGATCAGGCCGTATCCATAATACGCTAAAGGGTCGTCGGGATGATTATGTACATCTGATTTAAACTTTCTTAATGCAACACCCTCATCTCCGTAAATGGCAACGAGCCGTGTATGGGCCCTTTTAAAATAATAGTCATTGATATTGTCCTCGGTTTTTTTGTGTCTCTCAAGCCAGGTATCGATATACGCCATCCGTTCCTCTGAAGCTGGATGGGTGGTCAGATAAGTTGGGATCTGGTTTGAATCGAACCAGCGTTTGCTTCGCATTTTTTCCAGTGTAGATATCAGCCCTTTGCCGTTATATCCAGCTTTTCTCAGCACGTTGAGTCCGATCTGATCCGCTTGTCTTTCGTCTTCACGGCCGTATGCAAGTGCATAGGATTGGCCGGCTGCCATAGAACCAAGGGTGACTGCATTGGCAGCTGCCGAGGCTCCGGCGGTTCCAAGAAGAACGCCGGCGACAATCCCGGCAAGTGTGGCGTAGTTTACTTTTTCAGCCCTATCTATTTTCTGAGAAATATGACGACACATCACATGTGAAATTTCATGGGCCAGTATACATGCCAACTCTTCCTCATTATCCATTGCTTCCAGCAATCCGCTGTGTATAAAAATGTGACCTGCGGGTGTGGCAAAAGCATTGTAGGTGTCTTCCTTTATTACATAAAAATGGTAGGAAAAAGGCTGGGGAGGAAGCGCTGAAACGATTTTTTGGCCGATGTCGTTGATATAATTGGTGATAAGCGGGTCTGTGATAACTTCGTAGTTCGATAAAATGAGTTTTATAAACTCATTTGCCAGTTCCTCTTCCTCTTGTATCGTAATCCCTGAAACACCTTTAGGGGAGATGATGCCACACGCAATAATGAGAACACTACATAGCAAAATACATTGTTTAACAATTTTCATGAAAACCTCGACAAAAGAGGGTGCCGGTTTTTGTATGAATAAAAAAGAAACCGAAACCATATGGTTTTGCTGCACACTCTATAATTTATTACTCAATTGGTTAATAGTCAAATCATATCCTTATATACTTTTCAATCATCATGTTTTATGGTAATGTTCGTCACCATGACTCATATCATATGCATAGCCAACCAGAAAGGTGGTGTGGGAAAAACGACGACAGCCGTAAATCTGTCGGCTGCCATGGCAGTTTCGGAAAAAAGAATCCTCCTTGTGGATTGTGATCCCCAGGGAAATGCAACCACCGGTTTGGGAATAGATAAAAATCGTATTGAAAAGTCATTATACCACGGCATGATTGGTAATGTCGATGCCGAGGATCTTATTTTGGATAGTGACATAGAAACCTTGAAAATTATACCCTCAAGAGTTGAATTGATTGGTTTTGAAGTGGAGATGATGTCAAAACCCAAGCGTGAAATGGCCCTGAAAACGCTTCTGGCACAGATTAAAACTTCATTTGAATACATCATAATTGATTGCCCGCCGTCTTTGAGCCTTTTGACGGTAAATGCGCTGACCGCAGCCGATTTTATGCTGATTCCGCTTCAGTGTGAATTTTACGCATTGGAAGGCCTAGGACAGCTTCTTCAAACCATGAAGCGCATCAAGTATAATTTGAATCCTAAACTTAAGATTGCCGGTATACTTCTCACCATGTTTGATAAAAGAACAAATTTGTCTCATCAGGTGGCTGAAGATGCCGAGAAATATTTCAAGCAACTGGTATTTAAGACCATGATTCCCAGAAACGTCAGACTGGGCGAAGCGCCGAGTTTCGGAAAACCCATATTGCTGTATGATGCCGCCTCCGTTGGCGCGCGAAGCTATTTTAATCTGGCAAAGGAGATCATGAACAATAGATTCTCCTGAACAACTCGTTCAGCAGGTGGGCATATCTGAAACTTGTTAACACCGATGAAGTGATAAAAACTAACATTCACAATTCGTCGTGTAATACATGTATTGACGAAATTAACGCCATCACAATGAAAAAAGAAATGAAAAGTAAAAAAGTCGAATCAGGCCCGAAAAAAAATAGAAAATTGGCGTTGGGAAGAGGCCTTGATGCCTTGTTGCCCGGTATTGAACCCATGGAAGATATTTCAAAGGAATATTTTACGTGTGATATCGGGATGATTCAGCCCAATCGTTACCAGCCTCGTTTGCGATTTTCCGACAATGAACTGGAGGATATGGCCCGTTCAATTCGTCAGCAAGGCATCATACAGCCCCTTTTGGTTAGAAAAGACAACAATGGATATGAACTTATAGCCGGTGAAAGACGCTTGCGCGCTGCTAAAAAAGCAGGGTTGAAACAGGTGCCGGTTCTTGTCAAAACCATCACAGATGCAGATATGCTGGAAATGTCCATTGTTGAAAACGTACAACGGGCAGATTTAAACCCCATTGAAGAGGCTGAAGCCTATCACCGGCTCATCACAGAGTTCGGTCTTACCCAGGAGCAGGCTGCGGATCGCGTCGGGAAAAGCAGATCTGCTGTTGCCAATTTTTTAAGACTTCGTCAGTTGCCCGAACAAATAAAGGCCAGCATTATGGATGGAGACCTGAGCATGGGGCATGCCCGGGCCTTGCTGGGCACTGCCACTTCTGCCCAGCTAAACGCAGTATTTAGGACGGTGATTTCAAAAGGACTTTCGGTCAGGGAAACAGAACGTTTGATTAAACGTTTGAAAGCAGAAAAAGAAAAACCTAAAAAGCCTATATCGAGTTCGGAACAAAGATACTTTTCAGATGTGGCCGATGATCTTTCCGGTCGCTTCGGAACCAAGGTTCAGATCAAGCGGCGGGGACAAAAGGGTAGAGTTGAAATCGAATTTTACAGCAATGACGATCTAAACCGTCTGCTAAGCCTGTTAAAGCAGATGTAATGTCTATTCATATTATCATCGATGGCTACAATTTAATCCGACAGTCCAATTCATTCAGCGATCTTGACCGTCAGGATATTCAGCTCGGTCGAGAGGCTCTTCTTGACACGCTTGCTGCATATAAGAGAATAAAACGTCATAAGATAACCGTTGTTTTTGATGGCACCAACGCTCCTCCCTTTTCCCAGCACGAAAATCGAATCAAAGGAATTAAGGTCAAATTTTCTCGCAGTGGTGAGTTGGCTGATTCCCTTATTAAACGGATGGCAGGCCGTGAAAGAGAAAAAGCCTTGGTTGTCAGCTCGGATCTGGATATTGTGAATTTTGCAGCTGCCGAGGGAGCTGCTACAATTAGTTCTTCCGATTTCGAAGAAAAGATCACTATGGCGGTTTATATGGATACAAAGGGGGTTGAAAGCAAAGACGAAGGCGGATGGGTCCCCACGACAAAAAAGAAAGGCCCCAGCAAACGACTTTCCAAAAGAAAACGTCGAAACAGGATTAAAATTAGAAAACTGTAGAGTGCAGGTATGTGTTCACGAGGTGTGCAGATACCCCAAGTTTTTAACAAAGTATGAATATGGGAAAACAAAAAGACAGATCTCTGTTGTTATTGACGTTAATCCTGTTATCTGATAGCAAAAACATTTCCGAATAGATATTACCAAAAATTAAAGAATAATACGATATGAGTTATACATATAAAAAGCCGGTTTTGCAGCGGATATGTGTCATCGACGGGCAGGGCGGAGGCATTGGAAGCGCGGTCATTAAAAAGCTAAAGAATCTTTTTGGAGAGGCCGTTGAAATTATTGCTCTTGGGACCAATGCCATTGCAACGGCTCAGATGCTGAAAGCCAAAGCTAACAGGGGTGCATCCGGAGAAAATGCCATTGTTCAGATAACAGGAAAGGTTGACATTATTATCGGAACCGTTGGAATTATCGTGGCCAATGCCATGATGGGAGAAGTTACACCCAAAATGGCAGAAGCCGTGGCCAACAGTCCGGCAAAAAAACTGCTTATACCACTCACCCAAGAAAATATTGAAATTATAGGTTTATCGCCAACTCCGCTCCCTCATCTTATTGAGATACTTTTACAGGAAAATTTAAAAAATTTCTATGATGAGGTTCAGCAGGGATAAACTGTAACCTAAACTAAATTGTAACACTTTAGCCTTTTGAAAACATTACCGCCTCCTTTGAAATCGATCTGTTTCAAAGGACTAAACTATTGAAATAAATTTTATTTTTAAGAAATAATAAAGGAAAATACGATGTGTGAAGCAAACGCATACTTAATTGAAGGAGATGAGAAAATACTGGTAATGGAAGCGGTTGATACCGTCGAACCCGAAGATGGTGGCGTACGATTGGTCAGTATTTTTGGGGATCAAAAATTTATAGATGCCCACATTCATTCATTGGCTCTCGTAGATCACCATATCTTTTTAAAAAAATAAAATTCCCTATACGATTTGTTTCGCATGGTTTGATTGTGTGAGAAGGTTTCAAGGTAATGCGCAGCGCCGAAACTGCATGATATAAATGAAAATATTAATTGCCAAGAAGGCCGGTTTCTGCATGGGAGTACGAAGAGCCGTTGAGATGGTTCTGGATGCTCCGAATAAACACGAAAATCCGATCTGTACGTTTGGACCCCTTATCCACAATCCGCAGGTTTTAGACCTATTAAGAGAAAAAGATATATCCATATTAGAACATATACCGGAGTACGGAACAGGTACTGTTTTAATCCGTGCTCACGGCGTCCCCCCCCAAACCAAACAGAATCTTAAAAAAGCAGGTTACAAAATTATCGATGCCACCTGTCCCCGGGTTATTAAGGTTCAGACCATCATCCGGAAACATGCCAAAAAAGATTATGCATCTATAATTATCGGAGACAAAGATCATCCTGAAGTCATCGGACTTTTAGGATATGCAGAGGGAAAAGGGTTTGTCGTTGACAATTTAGATGATCTTGAATCCCTTCCATCCTTTGAAAAAGCGATTGTTGTTGCTCAGACCACTCAAAACACACTTTTTTTTGAGGAAATAAAAAAATGGGCAAATAATAAATTTCCCCACTATGAAATTTTTGATACGATTTGCGATTCTACCGCAAAGCGCCAGGCTGAGGTCCAAAACCTGGCAGATTCAGTAGATGCTGTTATTGTTGTTGGTGGACAAAACAGTGGAAATACGAAGCGGCTTGCTGAAATTTCAAAAAAGACCGGCAAACCGACATATCACATTGAAAATGAATCGGAAATTGATGTAGACGCTCTTTCTGAAGCCAAATGTGTCGGGATTACAGCAGGGGCTTCCACGCCGAATTGGGTTATTAAAAAAATTTACAGAACACTTGAGGCCCTGCCTTATAAAAAGAAGCAAGGCTTGCAAAGGGTTGTTTTTCCCATCCAGCGTGTACTGCTTCTTACCAACATCTATGTATCCATCGGTGCCGGATGTCTGTGCTACGCCTGTATCAAAATTCAGGGGATTACAAATAATTTGCATCATGTGCTTATATCCATGCTTTATGTATTATCCATGCACATTCTCAACAATCTCATCGGTACAAAGGCAGACCGATACAACGATCCTGACAGATCCTCCTTTTATAACAACAATAGGATATTGCTTGCTTTTCTTGCGTTTGCTGCTGGCGGCATTGGTTTGATGACTGCCTATTCAGCAGGCTGGATTCCTTTTTTAATCCTTTTCGGTATGAGTATGATGGGTCTTTCTTACAATTTAAGACTTATCCCGAAACGTTTTGCATACGATAAATACTGGCGGCTTAGGGATATCCCAGGATCAAAAACGGTTCTGATTGCAATGGCATGGGGAATCGTGACTTCTGTTTTGCCTCAATTGTGTGAATCAGGAAATATTCATCTGAATACGGCCATCATATTCTTGTGGTCACTGAGCCTGGTCTTTGTCAGAACAGCAATTTTTGATATTCTTGACATGCAGGGTGACCGCATTGTGGGTAAAGAGACGATTCCCATACTGCTGGGAGAAAAGCGAGCTTTGCGCCTTTTAAAAACGATACTGGCCATAAATTTTGGCATTTTGTTTATTTCAAGCGCATTTCAGCTTATATCAAGTTTAGGTTTTTTTCTTTTAATCTGTCCGGCTTTTGTTTTCATCATACTTTCAGCGCATGAGCGAGGCTATATGCTTCCCGGCATTCGGCTGGAATTTCTGGTCGAAAGTAATTTTGTCATGGCCGGTGTTATGACATTGGTTTGGTCGCTGCTTTAATTGAGATTATGATACGTCCCTAAAAGTTTCAATAGACTAAAAAATACAAGGGAATAGTGAAATGACGAACAGAAAAAAGCTGCTCATTATAGGCGGTGTTGCCGGTGGCGCATCTTGTGCCGCAAGGGCCCGAAGACTGGACGAAGATGCCGAAATCATCGTATTTGAACGCGGACCATTTATTTCTTTTGCCAATTGCGGTTTGCCTTATCATATCGGCAAAGTCATTCCGAGAGAACGTTCCCTTATCGTTGCTTCGCCGGAGATGTTTAAAAGACAGCTAAATATCGAAGTGAGGACAAATAATAATGTCAAATATATAGATCGAAAAAATAAACAAATTGAAGTCGAAAACATAGAAACCGGGGAAGTCTACAAAGAAAACTACGACACCTTGGTCCTTTCACCCGGTGCTGCACCATTAAAACCGGGAATAGAGGGAATAGACCTTCCCGGAATCTTTCCGCTCCGAACCATTCCGGATATGAGAAAGATTATCGACTGGATTGAAACCAGGAAGGTGAAAAAAGCCGCGGTTGTCGGTGGCGGGTTCATCGGTTTGGAAATGACCGAAAATCTGAAGATACTGGGGATCGATGTCACCATTATTGAAATGCTTCCCCATGTGATGCCGTTTTTAGACCCTGAAATCACGGCTTTTATCCATAATCATCTCAAAGCCGAAGATATATCGCTTCTTTTGGGAAGTCCCGTTATTGGATTCAAGCAAGAAGACAATGGTATGATTGCTGTTATGATGAAGTCCGGTCGAACCGTTGAGGCTGATCTGATCATCCTTGCCATCGGTGTTAGACCTGAAACTGAACTCGCAAAAACGGCAGGTCTCACTCTTGGTAAGCTTGGGGGTATTCTTGTTGATGATCAAATGCGAACCAGTGATGAACACATTTATGCTGTGGGTGATGCTATCGAGATAAAAAACTTTGTCACCGATGCTCAAAGCTTGATTCCTCTGGCAGGTCCGGCCAACCGACAGGGCCGAATTGCTGCCGATGTCATTATGGGAAACAATGGTGTTAAACCTTCGCGATTTCGGGGATCACAGGCTACAATGGTTTGTGGGGTACTCGGTCTGACAATTGCTGCTACAGGTATAACTGAAAAAACTTTAAACCAGTTAGATAAGCATGATCAATGTCCGCCATACGAAAAGATTTATCTCACTCCGAGTCACTATGCCAGCTATTATCCGGGTGCAAAACCCATCACTATGAAATTGATTTTTTCGACGGAAAACGGGCGAATGTTAGGTGTCCAGGCTGTAGGAAAGGAAGGTGTTGAAAAAAGGGTCGACGTTATTGCAACGGCCATTCAGCATAACGGAACCGTGTTCGACCTTGAGGAAGCCGAACTAAGCTATGCCCCACAGTATGGTTCGGCAAAAGATCCTGTGAACTTAGCGGGTATGATCGCTTCTAATGTGTTAAGAGGCCATACTTCAGTCGTGCACTGGGGAGATCTGTCAGAATCTGATGCGTTTATTCTCGATGTTCGCGATCCTTTTGAATTTAGAAAGGGCCATGTGAAAGATGCCGTCCATATTCCTTTGGCCGCACTCAGAAGTCGGATACAGGATCTTCCGACTGATCGGGAAATATGGACCTACTGCTATGAAGGGAAGCGATCTTATTTTGCTTTACGAATTCTTAAGCAGTACGGCTTAAAAGTACGAAATATATCCGGAGGATATTTGATGTATCTGGCTGTAAAACAATTCAAAGACATCCCATAGGAGCGTTCGGTAACCGGTAAACACCAAGGTGCTCACTTTTTTCCATTTAATGAATCAGCAGCTCAACTTATCCATCTGATTATTCCCAAATGGGAGGTTCCGTGCCTGCCAGAAGCCGTTTGATGTTATCAACATGGCGAAAATAGATGAATATGGTCGTTATCACGGCACATCCAAGCATGACTTCCGAGCCGGTAGCTTTCCAGATTGCAACAGGCAAGACGGCAGCGGCGGCGAGGGAGGCGAGCGACACACGGTTCGACCAGCAAACAAACATGATAAAAACCAGAATCAGAATTACCAGTGCAACAGGTGAGATGACGCCAAAGCACCCTGCTGCGGTTGCAACCCCTTTTCCTCCGCTTTTAAATTTCAGATAGACAGGATAAAGGTGCCCCGTAAAAGCTGCAAAAGCTACTAGTGCAACGTAGGGGGCACCCCATACCTCATTCGGAGTTGTCATTGACACAGCCAACCAGACCGGAAAGGCCCCCTTTAGGATGTCGCCGGCAAGGGTCAGGACTCCGAGCCCTGGTCCAGCCATGCGCCTCACATTCGTTGCACCGATATTTCCGCTTCCCACCTGTCGGATGTTAATGGGGGTAAACAGCCGGGTCAGAATGAGTCCTATGGGAATGGAACCCAAAAGATAACTGAAAATAGGCAGCATGAGGTACTTGATCATTTAACATCCATTTTGCTATTAGGTGTCGAATATCTTAATACTATACCAGATCAACTCGAAATTTAAAGCCTAAATATTTCAGGGGTCGGGGAGTTTTTATTTGTTAAATCGCTTCATGGTTAATGCTTTTTTTAAAAAGCTATAATTTATTAAGTATGAAACCTGTAATAATACCTATAGAAGATGTTTTAGATCTTCATACCTTTAAACCCAAAGAGATACCGGATCTTCTTGCAGATTATTTTGCCGCCTGTATTGATGAGGGAATATATTCAGTACGAATTATTCATGGAAAGGGCCGGGGAATACTGAAGGATCGCGTTCGAAGGCTTTTGAAAAAAAATCCAATGGTGGCATCATTTAGCAATGCTCCTCTCGAAGCCGGTGGTTGGGGAGCGACTCTTGTTGAACTTAGGCATAAATGATGAAGCGATTTATGTCGTGAGAGGCAAAGGGCTGACTAGTGTCCATCGATAAATGGTCTTTTCGCCCAATCTCTGCGTTATGCTCAAAAAATAATCCTCGAAATATAAAACATATGTCTGTGGTTATTTTTTTCGCATGCCTTGATCTTGAACAAAAATCCTAATTTATGGATCAACACTAAATATATATTTTTCCTTGCGGTTTTTCATGTTACCTGAATTTCCCAATGTGTAACAAATGTAACAGAAATTGTGATATTCATTTCATAATTTTTAAAGCTGTTGTTTTTTAATATTTGCTAACTAATTGAAATATATGAGACTAAAAAAAATGATTTATTCTGCATGATTTTTGCATAAGGACAGTAAACAATTTAAACAAGCATTTATAAGCAAGCCGAATTTTTTGCTTGCTAAACATCTATAGAAAGATTCAAAAATAATCTGCATTTATCATGATTCAATTAATGCCCGATAACGGAGGCCGGCGGTCAGGTGCGGATAGGCGGGAGTTTAATTATACTTCTCACATACCCGAACGGAGATCTGGCAAAGAAAGAAGAAGTGGTTTAGATCGAAGGCAAAAACCAAGAACATACAAAGAATAAAGATAGTTAGAACATAAAATTTAAAGCTAAAAAAGGAGCGCCGGTAAAGGCGCAAATCCTTTATTACAGACGTTAAAAGCAAATCCCGCCAAAAAAATGGCGGGATTTGCTTTTTGGCTGTTCAGATATCCACTTACGTACAGTTTTTTATGATTTGTAACGGCTAAGGGATCGTATCTATGGACGCAAATTTCGGTTCGTGGAGGGCTATCAGTATATCGGCCATGTCTTTAATTTTCATCATTATATCATATGACTCGTATACATTCACATGGGTGCCGGGAGGAATAACTTCCATTTCCATGGCCTTAATTTGTATCGGGGGATTGAAGTTTTCGTCGATTACGCAAAATCCGGTAATAGTGGCCTTTCCGCCGGAAGTATCGATCTGTACCGTCAAACCGCCTTCTGTATGAACCGGGGTATGAAATACCCGGAGGCCCGGTAAAATTTCCGTATCTCCGAAAATTTTTCGGATCTGCCCGTTTTCCTCTGCATCTTCGATATAATCTTCAACATAGCGGTAATCCAACGGATGGGGATTATGAATCCTTTCCAGTTCTTTTACATGAACAAAAATTTCAGCATTTTCACATTTATAATCATTTTCACAGTGATCGTTATGCAAGTGGGTATGGATGATCATATCGATATCCGTTGGGCTTATATCCCAGCGGGCCAACCCTTCTTCAAACGTATAAATTTTACCGCCGATAGATTTTTCTCGGGTTTCGGATTGAATCGGGTTCATTTCACCGGTATCCACAAGAATTTTTCGGTCGCCCCCTTCTAAATACCAGCAATAGATAGGGATGGTATATTCCCGACCTGCCCCATACTGATATGTCATCATACTTTTATCAAAAACTTTTGTTCCCACGACGATGGGGTGTATTTTGTACATGGTTTCATCCTTTCTATGAATAAAAATAATAAAAAATATTGACTAAAAAAAGCATAAGTTTTAGGTTGCCATTAATGAGCTTATGCTCATAATTTCAAATTTGCAATACAAAACATTTTTTGATTTCTATTGTGGGCGAGTGCTCTGCAATTGTCTCATATATACATGGTTTCATAAAGCGTTATGTTATTAAAAAAGAATTGAATGTGGTAATATTCTATCAAGATGTATTGAGGTGAAAAATATTTAAAACGGAAGAAAAAGGAGGTTGAAATGGAAAAAATTGCAATCGTAGGGTGTGGTGCTTACATGGATACCGGGTATGGATGCGCGGGAGAATGGCGGTGTCTCAAGGCAGCGGTTCTTGGAGAAGGTGAAATCGAAAAACCGTCTTCGGTTGTAGCGTTTGTAAAATGTGAATGCCCGGGTCGATCGCTAGTTGCAAACACTGCCTTGGCAATGAAAATGTCGGAGATCAAACCTGACAAGATTTATTTAAGCACCTGTCTGACAAATGCCAAGCCGGATTGTCCATACTCTACTAACGAAGAGAAGGCAAAAATGCTGGAGAATAAAACCGGAGTAAAGGTTGTTATGGGGACACATGATTACCATTAACCTATTAGAAGGAAAGAATCCTGGCCCATAGGACCAAGCCTTGGTTTGCCCCTGAAAGGGGCTGATCTCCTGCAAGCCCAACAAGTTAGAAGTGCCTAAAATGCGCTAAAGTGCCTAAAGTTATGGAGTCGCTTCGCTCCGCTGATTTTATATAATTGACAGAATTCCTTTACTTTAGCTCACTTTAAACTTTAGTTCACTTCAAACTCTTGCATCGCTTCTTCAGGCAGAGCTGGACAACTCTGACTCCCGCGATGCGGAACAGGCAAAGCCCATAGGACCAAGTTTTTCAGTACTAAATAATGATTCAATTCAATAAAAATATCTTACCCCGACTTAAAGGTACGTACATTATTGGCGGTTCAGTCAGAGATCTGCTTCTCGGTCGAACCCCCACCGACTATGACATCGCTGTCACCGGAAATCCAGAACAATTTGCAAACAAATTAATTGCCAAATCAGACGGACATCTTGTTAGGCTTGGAAAGCCCGGCCGAATGATTATCAGGGTGATATCGGGCGACATTATTTTCGACATCACTTCTTTGAATGGCACTTCCCTAGAAAACAACCTCAACCAAAGAGATTTTACCATCAACGCCATTGCTTACGACCTATATTCAGAAGGAATTGTTGACTGCCTTGGCGGCCTTCAGGATCTTGCCGACAAAAAGGTACGGATGGTTTCAAAGGAAATTTTCAAAGAAGATCCGGTACGGTTGATACGGGCCTACAGAATTGGCGCTTGCCTAAATTTCGAAATCGAAGCCAAAACAGCAACGGCAATAAAATCTAATACAAAATTGTTAAAAAACGTCCCGGGTGAACGGATTCGGATGGAACTTTTCACAATGCTCGGCACATCAACATCTTATCTTTATCTTTCCCAAATGGCAATTAGCGGACTTTTAACCTCCATCTTCCCCGATCTTGAGCGTCTAAAGGGTTGTTTTCAGAACGATTATCACCATTTTGATGTATTTGAACATACAATGCGAGCTTATGGTCATCTTGAAACCATACTTAATGATCCCGGGAAAATTCTGCCTGATACTTCCACCAAAATCCATCAATACATCGATAAAAACAAACCGGCGCTTATCAAATGTTCGATCCTTTTACACGACATTGGAAAACCCCTGATGAAAACTCTGGACAGCAGCGGTAAATGCCATTTTTATGGTCATGCTCGAAAAAGTGCCGATATGGCTCAAAAAATCAGCCAAAGACTTAGATTTTCTAATTATGAAAGACAGTTTATTGATGGTATTATCCGAAACCACATGAAACCGCTGTCTCTTTTTACAGCTTATGAAAAAAAGACATTAACTCAAAAGGGTATCACACGATTTTATAAAAAATGTGGTGGATATACCCCTGCCCTCCTTCTGGCAGCCATCGCGGATACAAAGGCAAAACAAAATGTAATAAATCAAAAAAACAAAGCCTTTAAATCCTTTCTCAAAAAGATTATTTTCGAATATTTTTATAATTATCAACCCTTAAGCGATGAACCGCCATTGATAACCGGACGCGATCTAATTCATGTTTTAGGACTTACGCCCTCACCTTTATTTAGAAAAATTCTTGATCTTGTGGATGACGCGAAATTAACAAAGACCATTAAAAATCGGTCCGAAGCTCTGGAACTGATAAAAGATTTCCTAAGGAATGAGGGATAGATCTCTAATTTTTATGTACCAACCCTTGACAATATTTCTCTATTTATATAGTAAAGCCGAGAATAACGATATTGATGAAACATGTATAGATTATTGGTCTTAAAACTTATTATGAAAGGAGAACTTCAGCATGAACATTTTGTTTTTTGGACCGAACGGCAGTGGTAAAGGAACCCAGGGAGCGATTTTAAAAGATAAATACAATACGCCACACATTGAATCCGGCGCGATTTTCCGTGATAACATCGGCAAAGGGACCGAATTGGGTGCAAAAGCCAAGGAATATATCGATCGCGGCGATCTGGTTCCGGATGAAATTACTATCCCGATGATCCTCGACCGTCTGAAACAGGATGATTGTAAAGTTGGATGGCTTCTTGACGGATTCCCGAGGAATAAGAATCAGGCGATAAAACTCGATGAAGCACTTAAAGCAGCCGATATGTCGCTTGATATTGTCGTTGAAATACTTCTGGATAAGGAAATTGCAAAAAACAGGATCATGGGACGTCGGCTCTGTGTAAACGACAATAACCATCCCAACAACATCTATATTGACGTTATCAAGCCCGACGGAGATAAGTGCCGTGTTTGTGGCGGTGATTTAAATACCAGAGATGACGACCAAGATGAAGATGCCATTGGCAAGCGTCACGCCATTTACTATAATACTGAGGATGGAACCCTTGCGTCAGCCTATTATTTCAGAGACCTTGCCGCCCAACAAGGGGCAATGAAATATATTACCCTTGACGGCAAACCCAGCGTAAAGGACGTTACTGATGAACTTGTTTCCAAGCTGTAACCGCAAAAATGTAAAAGTTAAAAGTGTCTAAAGTGATCTAAAGTGCCTAAAGTTATGGTGTCGCTTCGCTCCAATGTTTTTATATAATTGACAGAATTCCTTA
>RCNB010001369.1_pt1 | contig 15352 bp, 12 predicted proteins | sample 2041321 | NCBI WGS metagenome assembly RCNB01 (sample SAMN09708232, study PRJNA481090) | Marine sediment metagenome, whole genome shotgun sequencing project. | reverse complement strand
AATACCCAGACGAGGTCAACGAAATGCCAGTAAAGACCCGTGATCTCAACGATTTCGTAGTTGCCGCCCCGCCGTTCATAGAAACCATTACGTACGCGGTTCGCTATGACGAGCAGATAGATGACACCTGCCGACACGTGTAATCCGTGGAAGCCGGTGATCATGAAGAAGCTGGACCCAAACTGCGCGGCGCCGAACGGATTGCCCCACGGCCGCACGCCTTCCATTATTAGCTTCGTCCACTCGAACACCTGCATGCCGACGAACGAGGCGCCGAGCAATGCTGTCGCAACCATGAGCCAGAACGTTTTTTTGCGGTCCTTTCGATAACCCATGTTCACGGCCATGGCCATCGTGCCTGAGGACGTAATGAGGATGAACGTCATAATGGCGATAAGGATCAGCGGGATCGGGTCACCACCAAACGACAGTGCAAAGACCTCACTCGGAACCGGCCACGGATCGGTCGTTGATATACGAACCGACATATAGCCCACAAGGAAGCAACTGAAGATGAATGTGTCACTAAGCAGGAATATCCACATCATTGCCTTGCCCCACGGGACACCAAACACCTGCTTGTCCCTGGAGAAGTCGTTGACGATCGTATTCGCGTCGCCTGCTTCCACTACCGCTTCTGACATAAATAACCCCAAATCAAATCGACAACACTCAAGTCGATATCATCAAACCAAACAAGACGAGCCATACGAGCAACAGGAAATGCCAATAGATTGTGCAAAGTTCGACGCTTTGCCTGACAGCGTCGTTGTCGCCACCACCCATCGCTTTCGTCGTCGCACGTGCCCAGACATACAAACCGCCCAAAATGTGCAGGCCGTGCAAGCCAGTTAACAGATAAAAGAACGCGTCTGACGGGTTGCTCGTTAAATAGTGCCCCGAAGCGGTCAATTGCTGCCAGGCAATCAGTTGCCCCACCAGAAATGAGACGGTCAGGAGCCCTGTCAGTAAAAGGCCCGGCAACAGTGACGACCCATCGCGCCGCATGGCTATGTTGCGAGTCCACTGCAAAGTAGCACTGGCCAGCACAAGCACGCCTGTGTTTACCCAGAGCAACTGCGGCTCGGTTAGCGGTACCCAATCGCCAAGATCCATGCGCAACGAATACGCACTGAGAATGAGCGCGAAGAACGACGTAATTACCGCAAGCAGCGTCGTTAGCGCGACCAACTTCGGCCCTGCGTTAAACGGCGCCTGATGAGCGGCTTCGGGCGCCACCTCTGCTATCCAGGGCTGCGTATTAAATGACTGCCGAAGTATCCACCCCAGCAGCGCAGCGAGCATTGTCGCCAACACTATTAGGCCAATCTCCACTAGTGTTCCTCTCCATGGTCACGCCCGACCGGCGCGATGTCCGCCGGCACGTTTTGCGGAATGAAGTCATCAACATATCCCGGCACACTGTAGTCATACGCCCAACGATGGCAGGTCGGTAGCTCGTGGCCCCAGTTGCCATGTTTCGGCGGATTGTCCGGTGTCTGCCATTCCAGCGTCGTTGCATCCCAGGGGTTCGGGTCAGCCTTCGGCCCTCTCGTCAGACTCCAGATTACGTTGGCAAAGAAGAGTAACTGCGCCGCTGCCACAAACAATGCCGATATCGTAATTGCGGCGTTGAGGTCTTGAGCGGAGGCTGGCAGGAAATCGGTATTGCCCATTGCGAAGTAGCGTCGCGGCACACCCTGGAAGCCCAGGTAGTGCATCGGTAGGTAAATCGCATAGGTGCCGAGGAATGTCGTCCAGAAATGCCACTTGCCGAGCGTCTTGTTGTACATCCTGCCTGTTATTTTTGGCCACCAGTGATAGATAGCACCAAATACGACGAGAATCGGCGATACACCCATAACCATGTGGAAATGAGCAACAACGAAATAGGTATCGGATAGCGGCAAATCGATCGTGACGTTACCGAGGAACAGTCCGGTCAAGCCACCGTGGAGGAAGGTGAAGATGAAACCAATCGAGAACAGCATCGGCACCCTGAGATGGATATTGCCCTGCCACAGTGTCAACACCCAGTTGTAAACCTTGATTGCCGTAGGCACCGCGATTATCAGCGTGGTCGTTGCGAAGAAGAAACCGAAGTACGGATTCATGCCGCTGACGTACATGTGGTGTGCCCAGACAATGAAGCTCAAGCCGCCGATCGCGATAATGGCCCAAACCATCATTCGGTAACCGAAGATGTTTTTGCGTGCGTGCGTGCTTAGAAGATCCGACACGATGCCGAACGCTGGCAGCGCGACGATATAAACCTCCGGGTGACCGAAGAACCAGAACAGATGCTGGAACAGGATCGGACTACCGCCTGAGTAACCGGGATCCATACCTGCAGAACTGATTGCGGGCATGAAGAAGCTCGTGTGCAGTGTTTTGTCGAACAGCATCATGATGGCGCTAACGAGCAATGCCGGAAACGCGAGCAGACCCAGAATCGTTGCAATAAAGATGCCCCACACCGACAACGGCATACGCATCAATGTCATACCGCGGCAGCGCGCCTGAAGGACTGTTGTGATGTAGTTAAGACCGCCCATCGTAAACGCGACGATAAATACACCCAGCGAAGCGAGCATCAATATGATGCCCCATTCCGTGCCCGGTGTTCCGGGCATGATTGCCTGTGGTGGATACAGCGTCCAGCCCGCCCCCGTCGCGCCACCTGGCACGAAGAAACTAATGAGCAAAATAATGACGGACAGCAAATACACCCAGTAGCTGAGCATATTCAGATACGGGAACACCATGTCTCGAGATCCGACCATGAGTGGGATCAGGTAATTGCCGAAGCCACCGAGGAATAGCGCTGTCAGCAGGTAGATCACCATGATCATGCCGTGCATCGTGACGAACTGGTAATAGTTCTCGGGATTGATGAATGAAAACGAGTTGGGGAAACCGAGTTGCAGTCGCATCATCGCCGACAGACACAAAGCGATCAGGCCGACGAAGATCGCCGTACAACCGTACTGGATTGCGATGACCTTGTGGTCCTGGCTCCATACATACTTGCTAATGAACGTTTGCGGATCGTGATGCTCGATTTCGTGGTCACGATCGGCGATTGCAACGTATCCCATGCGGCTATCCTATTAAAGCGTGTTGATGTAAGCGACGAGATCATTGATGGCCTGTTCGTCGCGGGCGACGCCGGCCATCAATCCCATTTGAAATCCGTAAAAGTCCGACGAATGCGAACCGCGAATTCCTTCCCTGAAGTTTTCAAGCTGTCGGGCGAGGTACCAGTCTGACATTCCGGCTGCCCGAGGCGCGTTCATTGCCTGAATCCCCTGCCCGTCCGCGCCGTGACAATAGGAGCAGACCCGGTAGAGCTTCTCGCCGTTGCCGACATCGCCTGCAACGGTTGACGGTGCCGGGTTGTCTGGCAATGTCTGAATGTGTGCAACAACATTATCGATGGCCACGTCATTGACCAACGTTGCAGCCATTGGCGCCATTTGCCTGCCAAACACGTCATCAGCATGAGCGCCGCGAGCGCCGCTCTTGTAATTTTGTAGCTGGCGCTTCAGATACCAGGCGCTCTGACCTGCAATCTTGGGTGCATTCAATGCCGCCATACCCTCACCCTGCTGGCCATGGCATGCAGCGCATACAATGAACTGCGCGGAACCGACCTGAGCATTGCCAGCGACCTTCATGCTGTTTTGCGCCCATGTGGATTGCTTCGCTATCCAGCTCGCGTACTCCTCCGGCTCGTCGACTACGACGGCGCCACGCATTGTGTGATGAGCAATACCGCAAAGCTCCTCACACAATATCTCGAAGCGACCGAGTCTCGTCGGCGTCAGCCAGAGAAACGTTTCCATGCCTGGAACGAGATCCATCTTGACGCGAAATTGCGCCACGGCAAAATCATGCAAGACGTCCTTGGAACGCAGCAGAAATTTGACGGGCTGATCAATCGGAATATGCGCTTCGGGGCTATAGACAAGAATGTCGTCCTGACCATTGGGGTCGTCCGGATCCATGCCAAATGGGTTGTCGCCAGTAATGCGCTCGGCGTCGACCTCACCGAACTTGCCATCATCGCCCGGATAACGAAACGTCCAATGCCATTGCTGACCAACGGCCTCAACCTCGATGGCATCTTCGGGAACGTTGACGAAACTTGCCCAGACGAACAACCCCGGCGTCAACATAGCCGCAACACCCACTGCGGTTACAGCAGTCAGCCACGTTTCCAGCTTTTTGTTCTCCGGCTCATAGGTCGCACGAGCACCCTTTTTGTAGCGGAATTTGATGACGCAGTACGCCATGAACAGGTTCACGAGGACAAAAACGGTGCCGGTCACCCAAAACGTAACGTCGATCGTGAAATCGATCAGACCCCAGTTGGAAGCCAACTCGGTAAACGTCCAGGGACTAAGAAGATGAAAGACAACGGAACCGACAACGAGCAGAATCAAGACAACAGCTAAAGGCATACTTCAAGCATCCTATTGTTGGCCAACGCGAATTTTCTCGCCGGCAACAGCGGAGCCGATGCCAGTCTTTTTTTGTACGTATAAACCGAAATATACTAAAAGAGGCGCTCTATGTCTTGTTTGACAGCCTCTTCGGCCTTTTCAAGGTCCGATTGCAGGTCCTTGATTTCCTGCTGCAGAGGCCTCGTAAGCACCGCTGACTGAGCATTCCACTCAATGCTGGGTACCGTGAGCGCCGATGCAGCCGGCTCGGTACTGACCGGTTGCGGTTCCGGGGTCTGCAAGTTGATAGCCACAATAATTGTTGCAGCAACTGCAGCACCGGTCAGGCTACTGGCCCACCAGAACGACGCTGGCCGCGATTCTGCAGCCGGTTTTTGAGCCGCTTGTACCTGGATTCCCTGCAATGACGCTTCAATTCGGTCATTGAGTTCATCAGATACCGCACATTCAATTTGATCTGCGTCGTCGCGCAGTCGTTTGGCGAGCTTATCCATAGGCTTTTCTCTCAGTAGCCGCTGTTTCGCGGTTTAGATCAGCATCGAGCGCTTTTCGGCCCCGTAACAAATTGACCTTTGTCCACGACACGGAGCGTTCGAGGGCGGCGGAAATGTCTTTGACCGACATGTCTTCGACATAGCGAAGCCACATCGCTGCGTACACCTCATCGCTAAACAGGCGACGTGCCGTCACCCACAAATTCGACCTTTCTGATGCGGCGATGCAATGCAGCAGCGGATCATTTTCTGCATCGCTCAGATCGCCGAGTTCTACTGTCGGTGGTGAGTAATTTTTCGCCGCATTGTTGATGGCAATGCGATACAGCCAGGTGCTGAAGCGCCATCTTGGGTCGTAGCTGTTGAGGTATCGATAGGCGTTGATCAATGTATCCTGCAGCGCGTCCTCCGCGTCGGCATAACTGGAAGAGCGCGTCAGAAGAAAACGCAGCAGACCTTCACGGTATGAACGCACAAGGTCGGCGAACGCATCCGCCGACCCGTTTTTCGCCGCCACTATGAGTGCCGCCTCGTTACTCACGCCTGCTCCACTCTGCTTTGTTACGACTAGTCGATGAAGTCCATAACGGTTTCGGGATCCATTGCGATCTTGATGGTTAACGCCGTGCCATCGGTAGCGACGCTGGTATTTTGCAGCAGCGAAGCGATCTCTGGATCCAGGCCGTCATTAAATATTTGTAAACTGATCAGACCCCGCACAATACTCGCCAGTGAATCGGCCATTTCTTTCTCTGTTGTCCTGAGCTGGGCTTCAACAGCTATTTTGCCCTTCTCGTCTGCGACGATCAGCGCAACCTGCTTGGTATTTCGCAGAATGTTGGAATCCCAGTCGAGGTCATCTCCCAGGTCTCCGGCTCTAACACCGGCCTGCATCAAGCTTCGTTCAGCACTTAGCACGAACAGAGCGCCATTCGAACTTGTTGCGCCCGGATGTTTGCCCTTATTCGCAATCATCGTCTTCATGTCTGCTTCTGTCGCAGCGACCAGGATCTTGTTCTTAACAACAAAACTGAAATAGGCACCATCATCAAACGAATCAATATCGATATCGATGTTCGAATGTCTGTCGTGGTCATCGTTCTCGCCAACGAAATAATATGCCTTACTACCAGACCCTAGTTTGTCGAGCGACCCGGACACCCCAGCTATTGCCAGCACTTTGTCTTTAGTTTCCTGGCTGATATTACCTTCGATCACGATAACCACATTTTCGCCCGATGTTGCGAACGCAGTAATTTGATCCGTCTCTTTTTCGAGGTCAATGCCGGTTTCCTCAACAACCTCTTCAAAAACCTCGTCTTGCAACCACGCATAAAGATGCTTGCCCGCCTCACTGGAACGCATCTCTTCGAAATCAGCATGGAAATACCACTTTGATGCTTCAGGAAGGTCTTCAGGGCCTACCGCTGCCAGCAGCGTTGCTGGAAAAAAGAAAAGCAGGGCAACTAGCAGATATCGTGAAATACGCATGAGCGCGTCCTTAAGTTTGGCTTCTGTTACTTGCTTATAGCGCCGGCCGGCGCTAAAGGTTACAAATTCTCGGCAGTTGGCTTGTGTGTTGCCATACTGACCAGCATCGTTACGACGATGCCGACCGCAAACCCTGGAACGGCCTCGTAGAGCCCGTAGGTCTGTTCTTTAAGCTCCAGCATCCATATGACGCTGGTCAGGAAGCCCGCCAGCATGCCGGACAGCACACCGGCGCGCGTCGTTTTCTTGTAGTACAGCAGGCAAATCATAACGGGGCCGAAAGCGGCACCAAGCCCGGACCACGCGAACAGCACAAAATAGAAAATAAACTGTGCTTCCGGAATCGCGAATGCGATAGCCACAATACCAATAATAATGGTTACGATTTTGCCGTAGACCGATAATGCTCTATCGCTTTTCTTACTACCGAGAATTCTTTGCATTGTGTCGCGGACAATCGCCGAGGACGCAAGCAGCAACAAAGAATCTGCTGTCGACATGATCGCCGACAAGACGATGACCAGCAGCACGCCGGATATCAGCGGCGGGAACAGTTCTGTCGCCAGCATCGGGAAAATCGTTTCCGAGTCTTCGATTCCCGGAAACAATGCCCGGCCTGCGATGCCGGTCGTCACGGCTCCGATTGTAAAGACCAGTGTTATGCCAACCGAGACATAGCGCGCCTTGACCAGTTCGCCATCATCACGCGCAGACATGAAGCGGACGAGTAATTGCGGTACGCCCAGAAACGGCAGACCGATCGCTACAAAACTGACGGCAGCCACCCACCCTTCGATGCCATCTGCAAGCGAGAACATGCTGACGAGATTCGGGTCCTGGGCGACGAGGTTTGATGTCACGCTATCCCAACCACCAGCGGCGCTTACAGCCACAAGCGGTACGAAGATCAGCCCGAGCAACATCAGCACACCCTGCAATACGTCAGTGTAGGCAACCGCTTTGTAACCGCCGATGAACGTATAGGCGATGATGATCGCAGAGCCGACAACCACACCGACCTTGTAGTCCATGTTGACGAATTCGCTAAGCGCCTTACCGGATGCGACCAGCTGCGCAGTCACATACGTTGTCACCATTGCCAGGATAATGACCACGGCGACCGCGCGTATCAGGTGCCAGGAATCATTGAAACGCGCCGCAAGAACATCAGGAACCGTTATCGAATGTGTTTCGTCGCTCAGTCGCTTGAGGCGACGTGATATCAATAACCACGACAAAGCGATACCGACCAGTTCGCCAACCACCACCCAGTAAGCCTGCGCACCGACTGCATAGCCCATACCGGTAAGGCCCAGCAGCAACCAACCGCTCTCTCCCGTCGCGTTGGTACTGAATGCAACAACCCAATACGGCAGCTTCTTGCCAGCAAGGTAAAACCCGCTGAGCGTGTTGGTTTCGCGGCGACTCCAGACCGCTACCGCGGCCAGGAGACAAAGATAAACGATTAGGACAGCAACGATCGATGCCATGACTTAGCGCCTATGCGTCGCGAGTAATACGGCCTGCGATAACGCCGGCCACAAGCAAGAAAATACCAATGCCGAAAAGGTATTCAGGATAAATCCTGAAAATGCCGCAAACAAATATCGCCGCTATGTTGATAACTTGAAATGCATTGATGATATTGCTCTCACGAAGCACCGCCTTCGGGAAGCGCAGCCGTGAAATCATCAGGAGAGCGAGCACAAACATAAGAACCGGCAAGTAAAGATGCAACGGCAATAACACAGCAATATCGTCGTGCCTGAGCAGCACGATAACCATCGATGATAACAAGCCGCCGCCGGCTGCCGTTATTGGTATGCCTGCAAACCAGCCTGTGCGAGGCTTAGATGAGGCCAGGTTAAACCGCGCCAGTCGCATTGCACCGGCCAGCACAAACACACCGCATGCGGCGAGTAACACCCAAAACTGACCCGATTCGACTTCAATACCGGCAATCTGCAGCCCGGCGTTAAAAATGAGGACACCGGGGGCGACGCCGAAGGATACCAGGTCAGCCATCGAGTCGAACTCAGCACCGAAACTTGACGTTGCTTTGAGGAGCCGAGCCGCAATCCCATCCATAGTGTCCAAAAGGCCACACCAGACGATCAGCCAGGCTGCGAACTCCAGCTCACCAATCTGTGCGGTCACAATTGAGCCCAGACCGAGCAGTAAGCTCAGGGCAGTAAGACTATTAGGAATGGAATAGCGGAGTACGCTCAAGACCAGTGTTCACTCTAACGCGGTGACTTCGAGCCATTTTGCATGGCGGGCCACGTTTAATCCAGTCGCGAGCCGCTTATCGGCCCCTGGAAAAACGGCGAGTGGTCACACCGATCGGGCCACGCGGCAGAACTATCTGCATTGGTGCGCCGTCGCGAACAATATCAACAGCAACGGAATCGCCCGGCTCACCTTGCATCGTTTGCTGAGTTAGCTCCATGGTGCTGAAGACACGCTGTCCATCATAGCCCGTTATCTGATCACCGGTTTGCAACCCGGCGAGCTGCCCGGGCGACGACTCTATGACGCTACCGACCTGGACAGAAGTTGGCCGGCCATTGGCTGTCAGGTATTGCTCATATTCAATATCGCCAATCTCGGCACGCAGCGACAGGTCTGGATTCAGTCCGATATCGAAAGGGTTCATGGGTTCACCGGAACGTCGCGCATCGAAACTGGCTTGCATGGCCTGCACCTGGAGTTGCGCCTCGCGCTGAATGATCCACTCCGCCCGGTCGGGCGCGAACCCCGCCTTAACAAGAGCAGTTCTGCGCCCCTCGGGCGAACGATCAGGACGTGTCTGCCTCCTGGCTTCGAATGCCAAGCGGGTTTCCTGCGCCTGGGCCACGGTGGACTCATCGCGCTCATCCTGCGCGTCACGCGCATCACCAAGGTCCTCGATTTCGGCATAGAGAACTCGCAGCTCTTCTTCGAGCAGTTGTCGCGCATCGCGTTCTTGCGCAACGGCAATCTCAAGGGCGCGGATCCGATCCTCCGTCGCTGCTGACGTGTCGAAATAATCGCCGGAATCGAACTCTGCTATGGGGGCCGACACCCGATCATTCATTTTATAGGCCGCGACCGCGAACCCGGCGACGAGAACAATTCCAAGAACGCTTGCAGTAATTTTCATAGACTGTCTCCGAGCCCATCATACAACGACGATCTGCTGTAATCAGACCGGCTTTGTGTTGTTATGTTGCGCATAATTGATCGGAGAATCTGCTGTGATCTATAAACGACTGTTTCCAATTGTGACACTCGCGCTTGCGGCCTGTTCCGAGGCTCCCGTAGACGACTCTGCCGAACGGGTTGACCAGATAGCCTCAGATTTCGTACACAGCTATTTCAGGCAATTCCCGGAAGAAGTCTATGAAGTAGGCTATGGCGACGCCCCGATGGATCGCTTTGGCGACCACAGTGAGGCGACCACAAAGGCGTGGGATGCCAAAGTAGACCAGTGGCTCATATCGCTAAACGAGATTGACGTAGAGACGCTTGCGGGTACAGCTGAAGCCGTCACCTATGTGTTCACGCGTGAGCAACTGCAGGCACATGTTGATCGACGAATTTGCCAGACCGACTTGTGGAATATCAGCCCGACCTGGACAGGCTGGCAATTTATGTTTGCGTCCACATTAGCCATACAGCCGATCGAAACCGCTGACGAACAGCAAGCCGCCATCGATCGCATCGTTGATGCGGCGCGATTCCTGAAAACGGATATCAGTAATTTGCGCCGAGGTCTCGATCAAGGTTACGCCGCGCCACAAAGTAACGTTGTTGCCGTCATCGGCCAGGTAACGTCACTCGTCGACACGCCCACTGAAGATTCACCGCTGTTCAGCCCTGCCTCCCGCTCCAACGACGAGGGTTTCATTAGTGACTATCGTGCAGCTTACGAGTCGACTCTCAAGCCGGCGCTGGTCGCTTATCGCGACTTTTTAACAAACCAATACGAGGGTCGCGGCGCTACCGGCGTCGGAAATAATCCGAATGGTGAGGCCTGTTACGCGGCATCGGTCCGCTATTGGTCGTCGGTTTCGATGACTGCCGAGGAAATTCACCGCGCCGGTCTCTCCCAAATGGCGCGCATCCAGAGCGAGATGCTGCAGATAGCAAAGGACTCATTTGGCACTGACGACGTAAAGGGCTTGCTCACAGAATTGCGCACGAACCCTGAATACACATTCGGCAGCGAACAGGAAATGCTGGACTATATTGGCGCTGCGGTGCAACGCGGCAAGGAGGCCGTGCCAGATTGGTTCGGCAACGTTCCCGATGCCGATTTGATCATCCTCCCGTCGCCCGCTTACGAAAAGGATTCTGGTGGAGGCTTCTATTCTGCCGGTGCGGCCGACGGCAGTCGCCCGGGAACCTACCAGGTGGGTACCTACAATCCGCAGGGAATCAGTAAGGCGGGCCCGGAATCGACCGCGTTTCACGAGAGCTACCCCGGCCATCACATGCAAGTCTCGCTTGCGCTGACGAACTCGTCCTTGCACCCGATATTGCGCTATATCGGAGTATCAGGTTCTGTCGAAGGCTGGGCGCTGTACACCGAGCGCCTCGCAGATGAAATGGGCCTGTATTCCAGTGATATTTCGCGGCTGGGTATGCTCTCGAACGAAGCCTATCGTGCAGCCAGGCTTGTGGTCGACCCAGGCATGCACGTAATGGGCTGGACCCGCGACGACGCCATTCAATACATGCTGGACCACACCGCAGAAGGTATCGATTCGCTCACCTCGGAGGTCGATCGCTACGCAGCCGTGCCGGGACAGGCTACGTCGTATCTGCTCGGCAGCCTCGAAATTCAGCGGCTGCGAGAGAAAGCGGAGCTGGCTTTGGGCGACGATTTCGACATCCGTGAATTCCACGATCGCATCCTCGCTAACGGCGGCGTAACGCTGCCGATGCTCGGCACGACAATCGATGCCTGGATCGCGGAACAATAGGCTAACTATCGGTCTAATTTCGAACAACTTTTGGGGAACCTCCTATGCGCAATGTCATAACGCTGGTAACCGCGATGCTCGCGGTGCTGTTTGTCACAAGTTCTTTCGCCAATGAAGAAGCCGCAATCGACCCACAACACACCTGGGATCTCACGGATTTGTACCCGTCGGTTGACGCGTGGAATGTGGCGCGCGAAGAAGTACTGGCCGAATTCGAGAAAATCGAGGCTCGCCGCGGGTCGCTGGGCGACAGTGCCGATTCCTTGTACCAGGCGTACCGGCAGGTCTCAGACACACTCAAGAAAGCCGGGCGCGTTTCCGTATATGCGTCGCTAAATGGGGATGAGGACTTGCGCGTAACCGAGACCCAGGAACGGCGGCAACTCGGCAGTATTCTGTTTGCCCGATTCTCCGAAGCGACGGCCTGGATGCAGCCCGAGTTGATGGAGGTGGGTCGCGAGGTCATCGAGTCCTACATCAAGGAAGATCAGCGACTCGAACCATTCGCCTTTCAACTGGATGACAGCCTGCGGAATGCACCGCACACGCTGGGTGCTGAAGCCGAACAGACATTGTCTTATTTTTCTCAATCCAACGGCTCGCCCGTAAGCACCTACAACTTGCTGGCTAACTCCGACATACAGTGGCCAACCGTAACACTGTCAACAGGAGAGGAGGTACGTCTCGACTCGCAGGGTTATGGGAGCGCCAGACGAAGCGAGAATCGTGACGATCGCAAGAATGCTTTTGATTCGTACTGGAGTAAGTGGCTGGAGTACCGGAATTCTGTCGGGATGGTGTTGAATTCGCATCTCCAAACGCAGGTCGCGTTGGCCAAAGCGAGAAATTACGACGGTGTTCTGCACCGTGAGTTACATCAGGACAATATCCCCCCTGCCGTTTATCACACGCTCGTCGCCGAGGTGAATAAAGCGCTTCCTACCTTGCATCGTTATTTCAAGTTGCGTGCGCGCATGCTCGGCATCGATCAAATGCACTACTACGACATATACCCGCCGCTTGTTTCGCTCGACAAGACTTTCGACATCGATACAAGCAAGAAGATCACGCTTGAGGCCATGTCAGTCCTTGGCGACGACTGGACCACGATGCAAAAAGCCGCCATGGACGAGCGCTGGATGCATGTCTACCCACAGCGCGGCAAGCGCCCGGGTGCTTACATGCAGGGCTTTGCGTACGACGTGCACCCGTACCTGTTGTTGAACCATGCTGATAACTACGCCTCACTATCGACATTCGCACATGAATGGGGCCATGCGATGCATACTCTCTATGCACGTCAGGAACAGCCATTTCAAACCGCGAGCTACGCGACGTTTATCGCAGAAATTCCGTCAACATCGCTCGAATTGATCCTGCAAGATTACATGACAAAGAACGCCAGGACCGTACAGGAAAAGCTCTACTACCTTGGTCATGGCCTCGAAAGTATGCGCGGTACGTTTTTTCGCCAAACGATGTTCGCGGAGTTTGAGCTTGCGATTTACGAAACCGTCGAGCGTGGAGAAGCCCTCTCGGGCGAGGGCATTTCGGCCATTTACGGAGAAATCCTGAAGCGCTACCACGGTCACGACCAAGGCGTCGTTTTGATCGACGACCTGTACGCGAACGAGTGGATGTTCGTGCCGCACTTCTACCGAAATATGTATGTGTTCCAATACGCGACATCCAAGACGGCGGGCACGGCGCTCTACGAAAAAATTGTCAACGAAGGTGATGCGGGCGTCGAGAACTACAAGAAGCTGCTCAAGGCCGGCGGTTCCAATTATCCATATTTGTTACTGGTAGACGCCGGCGTCGATCTTGCGAAGCCAGAACCGTATGCGGCAATCGTCAATAAGATGAACGCAATAATGGATCAGATGGAGGCGCTATTGGACGAGCAGGCTACTCCACTATCTGCGCGCTAACGACTTTCGAGGCGCATCTCGTGCCAGCGGTCATGGCGAGTCCGGTTTTGACGCTGGCAATCTTACCCGCGGCTATCTGAGCGCCGACCCTGCCCGATTGCTGGCGCTCGATACCGCCTGCATCAACATATCGAAACAATACTTCGACACCGCTTACCGGCAGCGATGTGTCGTTGCGAACAGAAACACCGAGCCGACCGGAACCGTCGTCGCCGCAGACTGATGCAATATAAGCCGACGGGTTTGTCGGTAACTCGAGCCTTACGAGCTCCGCCTTCGCTGCGCCCCCATAGGCGCCGCCGCTTTGTGCGACGGCTTTATAGTGTTTCATTGCTTCATCAACAGCGCCGCGATCCTGTTTGATTTTGCCCAGCGTGAAATGGGCAGGTGCTGTGGGAAATAAAGCCAGGCTGCGTTCCAGGTCAATTACGGCACCGTCGGTTTGCCCGAGCTCATTCTTCGCCATTCCGCTTTGCAAGTGGTAGTAGAAGAAATCGCCGCGCCGGTTTATCGCGCGATCGAAGTTCGTAATTGCCATGCTGTATTGCTTGTTCACGAGCCGGACATCACCACGCAGGGCGTGAAAGTGGGCTTCTTTCGGAAACAGATCCAGCGCCTTGTTGGCCAACGCCAGTGCTTCGTCCGCCTTCTTCTCGGACAGCACCTTGCGGCCATCATCGTAGATATCGTAAGCAGGTTTTACAACCAGTGTCCTTTTGATTGCGGCATTGAAGCTTGCCACACCCAGGTTTCCGCCGGCACCGAGCTTGGCCGCTGTTTTCTTGTTGGCAACGACACGGTCACTGGATGGCGGATGGCTCGCGAACAATCCGCTCAGCCAATCCTGGTTACGACCTTCACTCAATCTCAAGAACGTTTCCTGCAATGCAACCGCACCTTGCGGGTCATAGCCGGCTTTCGCCATGTACCGCATCCCGTACTTGTCCGATTCGAGTTCGGCGCTACGTCCGTACTTTGTCGAGAGCAGCTGTGCCGCAATGCTCGCACCACCGACCGCTAAGTTGCCGTAGTCGCTATCACTCGTTGCGATACTCGTCCCTATAACGAGACCCTGTAATAACATGCCTTTCGACATTTGCTGCGCAGTATGTCGCGCGGCCGCATGCACAATTTCGTGGCCAAGCACCGCGGCGAGCTCCGCTTCCGACTTCAGCTCGATCAACAAACCGCGATTGATAGCGATTTTTCCACCGGGCAGAGCCCACGCATTTGGCACAGAGTTATTTAGCACCGTGAACTCATACGGTAGCTGCACGTCGCTGACGGCAGCCAGGCGGTTGCCGACCGACTGGACGTACTCGGTTAGCGCCGGATCGACGTCGTAAGAGCCGCCTTGCGACTGTTGCATCGGCGCGTAGTTCTGAGCGCCCATCGAGAGTTCCTGCTGACCGCTTACGAGAATGAGGTCCCGGTCACCGGTGACTGGATTGACTGCACACGCGCCCAGCCAAGAGAGCGAAAACAGCGTAATGAGGAGTTTGGTATTCATGCCGACATTATAAGGTAAAAGCCGCTGCAGGTACGTGGATTCCCGGATGTCTAGAGCTTCTGCGTTCGCGCACCATGAAACGGTGCCTAGATGACAGAGACAATAAAATGACAATACTCCTGGCAGATTTGCTCGCTGACCTGCGCGAAGACCATCGCAATATGGCAACCATGCTCGACCTGCTCGAGCGCGACCTGGAGCGCATCCGTCACAGCGAAAAGCCGGACTACGAGCTTATTCACGACATCATGCGTTACATGACAGTGTACTCAGATGCCGCACATCACCCAAAGGAAGACCTCCTTTATGCTGCGATGAAGGCCGAGGATCCATCACTGGCCGCCGGGCTGGAAAAAGTCGAACCGGAGCACCGGGAGTTGGCGATTCTCGGCGAGACGCTGCGCAACGATGTCGAGGCTATTGCCTCAGGCGCGACTGTTACGCGTTTCCGCCTTGTTGCCGATATGTCGGACTACGTCCAGCGCCTTCGCGA
>RCNB010001366.1_pt1 | contig 15367 bp, 24 predicted proteins | sample 2041321 | NCBI WGS metagenome assembly RCNB01 (sample SAMN09708232, study PRJNA481090) | Marine sediment metagenome, whole genome shotgun sequencing project. | reverse complement strand
TTTTTTCGATTTAATGATTAAGAATACTGTTGCAATACTAAGGCTAGCGAATGTGATCGTTGGTGTGTATGAAGGAATAAACTGATGGTTAATGGACAAATCCGGTAGATTAGTTAATGTCATTTCAAGCGTATAATTTCCAACCGAAGTATTTGTATAAATCAATAGCCCTGAAATTTTATCGTATATAGATTTAGTCCTCTGAAGGAACCCAACTTTTTGACGAAAATCAAATGAAATATTATTTTGAGTCTCTTCAACAATAACAGTCGCATTCATGAATGGAGGTTCATCTTGTGCGTAGGCTTGTTGTTTCAAGAAAGTAATGTTGTTGTTTGGAATTAGAAATCCAGGTTTAAAAGTATTATATCCGAGAAGCAAATTCATATCGGCCTCACCATTTGATATATTGTAAATTGTTGTATTTGTAACAAGGATACTTTGTTGAAGCTCTTTAAACTCAATATTCATGTATGGTATAGGACTTTCAAAAAGATTAAAATAATCAAATGGGTCTTTATCGTAAAATCCAGTAAAATTAACTAATATCTGTCCTCCTTGAGTTGTGTTAACAAATCCTCTTGGAGGAGCGAACCAATCTAATTCTCTCCATTCAAGTGCTTTACTAGTATTGAATGAGGTAACATTGTATATGTAAATTTCTTCGAAATCCAACTGACCATTATAATTATCAGGCGTTGAAGGAGAACCTGTTGTTGAAAGGTTAAAAGTGCAAAGAATTAATATCGCAACAATAAATCCAAAATAAATTTTCTTATTTTTCATAGAATCAATTTTTTTTTTGAATTTTTTAGGAAACTTGTGCTAGGATAAATTAACCTATATATTTAAAAATTGTGAAAAATTCTGATATTAAACAAATAAAGTTAAAAATAAGCTAGCTGAAGTTCTTAAAAACATGAGTCTCAATTCAGAACCTACCAAGGATTTTAGGAAATCTCAAATTTTAGAAGAAAAAAACGCAGATAAAATCGAAACGGAAAAAGTTAATGATTCAATGTGGCTGGAAAGGAAAACCTTTCGGATTTCGCTTATTGCTACATTCACGGCTTTAACTCTTGTTTTAGGGTACTTGATGGCATATATTCCCAATTTAGAGGTATTTACGATGATGATCTTCTTATCGGGATTTATCATGAGCAAAAAAGAAGGCGCAATAATAGGATTTCTGAGTGCATTCATTTTTACTTTTTTCAATCCATTAGGACCTTCTCCTCCACCCTTATTCATATATCAATTAATACACTATTCTATGACGGGAATTTTAGGTGGATTTGCGAAAGATTTCTTACGAAACAAGGAATATTATAAACCAACAGAGGACTTATTTGTTTTTCGGATAATGTTATTATTTGGGTTCTTAGGAGCTATAATTACGTTCGTATTTGATATACTGAGCACTTTATTTGGTGGTTTTGTCGTTTCTGTTACGATCGATTATTTTATAGCAATCTATCTATTTGGAATAGTGTTTACTACAATTCATTTAATAGGAAATACATTGATTTTTATATTCCTACTACCAGGTTTAATCCAATTGATAATGAAATTATTAGATTAAGCCATACAAAAATTATTTTAAAAAATAAGATAATAAATAAAGTTATAGTTGTTACTTTGCTTCCGAAAGGAGTGTAACTTTACCGCCAGCGGACTCAATTTTCTCAATTGCTCGTTTTGAAGCTTTACTAACAGTCAAATTAATTTTTTTATTAATATCTCCACGACCTAAGATTTTTTGGATATTGATGTCTTTTAAATTGATGGTATAAGTATTTCCTGACTTGGTAGCAACATTTTTTAAGGTAAGATCTTCAATTTTTGAATCTAAATCTTTTAGGTTTAAAGCGTTTACGTGGTCGATTCGAACCATGTCTTGTGGTCGTTTGAAACCTTTCTTTCCAAAATCCCAATCTGGATCTGGAAATCCAAGTTCTTTTTGTTTGAGATAATAAGATTTTTTGCTTTTCTTCCATTGGGTTGTTTTTCCTTTTCCAGCTCTTTGACCTGCTTTTCGGTGTTGACCAACCGTACCGTACCCTTGCGTACGAGTTCCTCTCATTTTTCGTATTCTTTTAGGAAATTTTCGCGTAATATTGTTTCACCTTTATTTTTATATCATTTTATGAATTAAATCGTTAATAAACTGATCTACATAACCCAGAGTTCCGCCTTCATTGTAATGTCTTTTAATCGTACCGCGGTGTCCTTTTCTTGGGGGATGTAATCGAAAAACGGGTTTGATCTTATACACATCCTGAGTTCTATACTGAATCTCCCCGGTAAATAACGCTTTGGAAAACTCTTTTATATTTTTGTATTTAGTTAGATTTTTGATGTGATCATCTGTGAGTGGTTTATTGCCTTCGATTTTCCCTCTCGCTCTTAATAATCTTAATAGAGCTTTCTCATCAATTTCCCCATAAGCTATGTAATCTTTACATTTTTGAAGCATACCAATGTAGCTTATGTCCCCCCATATAAGAACGCCATGATTAACTCTATGCATTCTCAACATTTTTAATGTATCTAAAATTTTACGCTTCATTCCTGGTGCTCCTCTTATACGAATTGCAAAGTATAAAGCAGGGGGTTTGGATACTTTTATTTTGGGTTTTTTTCTTACAATTACATTATTTTCAGCCATCATATACACCACGCATTGTTTATAAGTTGAAATTAAATTTATGAGCATTTTTAAGAGCATTGAAAGTAGCTTTTACGAGATTCTCGCTTGTTCTGGTGTCCCCGAAGGTTTTACTCCATATGTCTTCAACCCCAGCTAGTTTCAATACTTGTTTTACTTTATCAGCACACGCTAGCCCAACTCCTTGTGGAGCAGGAATTAAGTGAATTTTAACCGAACCACATTTTCCGTCTACTTTAAATGGTACGCTGTGAGTGTGACCACATCCGCATTCTTTACTACCGCACCCTCTAAGAACAGGAACAACGGCAAGTTTTGCTTTATCGATTGCTTTTCTTATTGCTGGACCTACTTCTCGTGATTTCGCTGATCCTACTCCAATAAAGCCGTCAGTTCCAACGATAACGACAGCTTTAAACCTAGATCTTTGACCACTGGCAGTCATTTGTTGTACCATATTAATCGTAACGACGGACTCCTGTAGCTGTGGGAGGAGAATATTAATAATTTCTTTTTCTTTGACTACTAGATTATTAGCGAATATTTTATCTAAGGTAATTAATCCTTCCTTAACTAATTCACCTAATTTCGTGGTAGGAATCCAAATTACTTCAGGTCTTGGCTTTCTTGGCTTTCTTTGATTTCTTTGTCGACTCATTTAAATTCACTTTTATGTGCTAGTTTCTATTTTTTTGTATGTATTCGAAACCAATTGACTTATTTTTTGTGGATTAACGTTATTTTTTTGTAAGTAACCTGAGAAAACTCGTTCGTATTTCTCTGGATCCTCACTTTTTAAAAGACTTGCATATTGTTCAATATGAGAACCTTTTATTATATCTTCAATATTTTCTGGAAAGAAAGTTTCGTTATGAGGTATCTCTATTCCTGATTGTAAAATTCCTTTAAAAGCGGCGAGTACTCGATTTTTATGATAAAAGATACCTAAATCGAGAATAGCCTCTTCAAGATTCTGTTTTTTAGCCCTTGTACCTGCCAAAAAGCCAGTTAAATAAGCTGCTGGAACATTACCCGTATTAGCGTTCCATCCATATTTAGAAGCTAACTCTTTAGAGTGAGCAGAAACAAGAATTTTATCTCCACCAATTTTAGATTGAACGATTTGTACAATTACGTGATTATTTGAAACCCGAATTACAGCTCTTAACTTTTTAGATTTTAAGAGTTTCATTCTCCTATGATAGTTCGTTTTACCTTCAGCTCTCCTTCTGAATGGTCTCCGATATCTTGGTCCTTTTGCCATTTCTATCTACCTCTCCTAATAAATTCTTTTTCTTTAATATATCGGTTCATTTGAGCAACGCTGCTAAACATACCGCCTTTAGCATTTTTGTATAACTTCCTATAAGTTGCCGTAGTAATTAATTTCCGATCCCTCAACTTTTTAAGTTCACGTCTTTGCGGCCGAATTCGATTCATCCATCTTTTTTTCTTAGGTAATCTAGCATGCTTTGTGCCCTTTCTTTTACCTAATCCTCTAGCTCTGCCTTTTTTCTTGCGTTCATGGCGCAGATTTTTTCTATATTTTGAATTACCTTGTTTATACTTCTTTATTATTATTCCTTCTTTTACTAAATTGCGGATATCCTCTCGAGTAATTGCCATTTTGATCTCATCAATCAAATAGGGATCGAAATAGACGCGATTTTCCCCGCATTTTAATATTTCCGCTGCCATTCTTTTTTGGGCTTTCAAACTCATCATTTATCACTTCAAATCTTAATTAATAACGATTTCTTAGTCCTCTTCTTCAAGTAAATCATCATCGTCAATATCATCTATAGAAGATTCTAAAACTGCTTCCAAACTCTCTAATTCTCTCTGTGAAATTCCTAAATTTAGGACTTTAAAACCTCTACTTTGAGCGTAATCAACTATACTTATTCTTTTTTTAACACCTAATTTTGATGAAATTTTAATAGCGTGTTTTTTATTGTTTAGACCCATCATATCATTTATAGTTTGAACTCTTACTTCTTCATATCCCGAAGGATGCAATCCTCTAACCTTTTTAGGTCCTCTATATCCGGTTGAAGGTGATTTTACTCCAGATTTGGACTTTATTCTAGTTCGTGAATCAATCCCTCTTGCTTTTCTCCACGAATCCTTTACTCTTACATATCTCCAAGATTCGACGCGTCTAAAAGAGGGTCGTTTTTGACTGATTTTTTTTCTAAGCTCTATTAATCTTTTTTGTTCCATTATTATGACCTCAATTTATTTTATTTCCCAGGTAATTTCTTCTCCATTCTGAATTTTATAGAGATACACCCCGTCTTGAAACACTCGTTGGTCCTTTTTTCTAATTCTGCAAGCTTTTTTTATATTTGCCGCCGTTTGTCCTAGGGTTTCTTTGTCAGGGCCAGTTAAAATAACGTCCTCGCCATCGATCTTAACTTCTACATTTTTTAAATATTTGGTAACTCGTGGAGCTCTTTCTCCTAAAAAATTAACGACATGAATTTCGTTTTTATCAGGTACCACTTCCACCGTGCATGGAAAATGGCTATAACACACTTTACATATGTATTTATAATTAGTTTGAACGCCATTTATTAAATTTTTAATTAAATTTATGATGGTCTTAACTAACGCGAGTGTTCCGCTTTTTGGAAAGTTGGTAGTAAAAAGCATTCTATTTCCTTCGATTGCTACTTTAATACCTCTTATATGCGAAAAGTCTTTCGTAATCTTTCCGTTAGGTCCACTAACTGTAATGTGATGGTTTCCGTCAAGGGTGACACTAACTCCCTCCGGAATTTCCAATTCATCTTTAAAAAATGCTACTTTTACCATATATCCTTACCTTTTTTTTTTGCTATTAATAAATATAACACAAAGTATTGCCACCAATGTGTTTTTCTTCTGCCTCTTTCATGGTCATAATACCTTGATTTGTTGTAAGTACAATTATTCCCAAACCTGGTGCTGGAAGTAGTTTTCTTTCAAGCGATTCAAATTGAGAAATGTTGTAATTAAGCCTCATTAAACCAGAGCAGTGGTTAATTTTGCCTAACAAGGCTATCTTAAACTTTCCTTGCCTACCATCGTCGTACCTTTCAAATTCCCCGACATACGCGTGTTGTTGGAAGATTCGAAGAACCATTTGATTCAATTTCGAAGCTGGGCTAACTACCACTTCTTTTTTTCGTGCCTTTTCTGCGTTCTTAAGATCGTTACACATATCGGCTAGAGTATTTGTCATTTTTAACACCTTTTTTTAATCTTAATATTAGTCATATCTATAAAATCCAATTTCTTTTCCAATTTCGTAAAAACAACGACGACATATATATAAACCATATCTTCTTATTATACCTCTATGTGTATGGCACCGTCTACACTCTCTCTGACCCTTACCTAATTTTCCTTGCGGCATAATTATCAATCTCGTTTTTAAATGATTATATAAAATCTAAATCTAATTTATCTACTATATCAATTCCAAATTTTTTTTTTAAGAAATATTGAGCTTCTAAGCGAGAAACATAGTGTTGTTTAGATACTTTCGCTTTACCTTTTCTTCTATATTTTACTCGCATTCCAGGTCTTACTATTCGGCCAACAACATCTAACCCCCAGATGCCAATCACATTGTCGTATTCTATTCCCGGAATGGTAATATGCTCTGTAATTCCAAACCCAAAATTTCCATAATTATCGAAGCTTTTTCTTAACATTTTATCATTATTGACGACAAAAAGTCTTTTTAATAACTTTTCAGCTTCGTCATTGCGAACGGTAACCATTGTACCGATTGGACGTCCCATTCTTAAGTTAAACTCTTTCACATTTTTCTTAGATAATGTTTTTACAGCAGTTTTACCTGAGATAGTTTGTAAGACCGTAGCTGCTCTTTCTAACTCTTCTCCTCCTGCACCCACTCCAATATTAAGAACTACCTTTTCTAAATATGGTGTCTTCATCGGGTTAGTCCACATTTCTTCATAGATTTTTTCTTGTTCCTTTAAAGATTTTTTCTTCGTTACTTTTACTGCTTTTGTTGACATTATAAATTTCCTCTCTTAATGCTAATCTAGTTCTGGTAAATTAATTTCGGATTGGTCTTCTCCTATGATAAAAGTATAATCATAAAGTGTTTCTGTATGGTCTGAATTATGCTGTATCGATACTGTACTTGCTTTCGGACCGAACCTCTTTAAAATATTTATTATTTTTCCTACTTGTCCAATATTTTTCCCGGACATGATTAATGCTAAATTTCCTTCCTTGAATTTCAATACTTTTTGAATTTCTTGTTCTGGAAGGGAAATTTTCAAGACATCCATTCTTTTATAGATATCTTCCTTAGGTTTTTTTGGATCCTTCACCCGTATCAATATATTTCTTCCGTCATGTAAGTTTAGTTGTATGTGACCTCCTTTTATAGTGGATTTTTGAATTATTCTACACAATTTAAATGTACTCTCTGCTTCGGATATTTCGTGCAAAATCAATCCGTGGTGAGAATCTGGAAGAATTCGATAATGCTTGTTTAACTTTTCTATACTTAACACATCCATTAATCCTAAGGGATATGTTTTGTCTTTAACGACTTTTCCATCTACGCTAAACTTCCCTAATCCTATTAATTTTTTTGCTTCTCGGTGATTATCAACTATATTTAAAAGATCCCTTACAATATGCAGTAATGGTAAACAGAATCTATTTGGGTGAGGGCCTGGTGATGGCTTCATAAAGAATTTGCCATGCTTCCTTTTTATTTGTAAATGTTTAGGCGTATTAAGCCTTTTTAAAGATCTTGTGCCGCCGTGTCTAGTCATCTTTATCTTTCTCCTCTTTTTGTTTTTTTGGAGCTCTTAGCTCATCATCAGCGAATCCAAAGACAGCTTTGCGATCGATCATACTAGCTCTCCATGGGTCCATTTTCTTCTCTTTAGAGAATTTAGTTATTAATATTTTTGAAACGTGAATCGCAGGATGAAATTGTGTTCCATCTGCTTTGTCAAAAGTTGCTTCTTTAATTTTTACGCGCTGATTTTTAGTTATCTCAATGACTTCGCCTTCAAAGTCTTTGAATTCACCCCGCGTAATTCGTACTCCATCTCCTACTCTTACAGGAAGCGCTTTTATACCATATTCTTCTCTTACGAAATCCGCAACCCTTGCAGACAGTAATTTTGACCGTTGATGATTCTTACGTTGAAATAATGCTTTCCTCTGTCTCCGAGGTTGTTTTGAATTAACTTTCATTTTTTTTCACTCTTTTTTTTTATCTACACAATTAATGAAGAAATGGAGGCTAAACGGGGAAATAATTCGGCAGCTTCTCTCGCTATAGGTCCACGGATTTCTGTAGCTTTAGGATCGCCTTCTGGGGTTATAATCACACCAGCATTGTCCTCAAAACACAACCTAGTTCCGTCTAATCTTCTATAAATCATTTTTTGCCGAACTATGACTGCTTTCAAAATATTTCCGCGTAAATCTGGACGACCTTTTTTAATAGTTACTGTACAAACATCACCGATAGTTGCTTTTGGCAACCTCCTTAATCGCGTCTTTGAATGATCTACATTAATAATTTGTGCGATTTTAGCACCTGAATTATCTGTAATAAAGATTCTGGTTCCATTTTGTACTCCATAACTAGTTCTTGGTTTTACTAATGTTTTTCGTCCAAGTTTTCTTCTTGTTCCCATCTAGGCTGCCCCCGTTTTTAATTTGTCTAATACTATGAAAGCTTTCGTTTTAGAAAGTTTTCTACTTTCTCCAACTCGTACGAAATCTCCTACTTCAATTTCTTGATTAAGACATTCAGGTAGGTGACATGCGAGTCTTGAATTACGTCTTTCATATCTTTGATATTTTTTAACGAATTGAACATAATCTTGCCTGATAATTACGGTGTTTCTTGATTTTTTGTTAACAACTACTCCTTTTGTAATTTTTCCTCTAATTCGTGATTTCCCATGAAATGGACAATCTTTATCACTACATTCACGAGCAGTTGGGGGATTAACTCCGGGAATACCAATATTTCTAACGCTCATTTTATTTCCTTAACCACTTTTTTTTTTTTAAACTTCTTAATCTATTTTCAGGAATGCCTACAATCTTCGATCCGTTCACTTCTAGCATTCCATCTTTAAGCTTGAATCTGAAAATATAATCTTTTTTGATATATTTTTTTACTATTTTATTATTTTCTGATATTAACATGTTTTGGGTATCGTCAATTACCACACCAACATCTTGGAATTTGGAATTTTCTGGTTTTGATTTAAGTCTTGCCTTTACTTCAAAGCCAATTAAATCGTGGTAAACCAGATATTTTGGACTAATCATTATAAAATCATCTATTTCTCTTCGTTTTTTACGGTAAGAATCCTTGCTATTTGCTTTCTGAGAAGTTTTGCTTTCGCAGGGTTATCCGCGATACCCCCACCAGTCTGCTGACTGTATAACATCATTAATTCTTCTCTCAATGTTACCAAATTCCTCTCTCTTTCTCTTTCATCCATTTCTCGAACTTTTTCTGCCGTTATTAGGTCCATGTTTCAATCTCTTTTTTTTTGTTTTTTCTTTATTCCTTAGTTTCTTCATCAGGTTCTTTTTCTGATTCTAAAGAGATTTCAGAAACGTCTTCTTCTTCGACTTCATCGAACAATTCTTTTTCTACTTCAGTCAATTCTCTTTCTTCCTCAGATTCTTGGTAGTCTTTTTCAATTTTCGTTTTAGCTAAATCCGATATCTTTTTTGCTTGAAATTTTGCTAATGCTTCATAGTTAATTTTAACCGTGTCACCCAATCTTATATCTGCGGGCATAATCTTAACTATAATTCCTAGAGTGCCTGATTTCTGAACACATTGAGCTACCCCTTTATCTACTCCTTCTTGAGCAGGGTGACCCGATTTCTTCATCGTGCCTGCCCTAAAAACCGTAGTTCGAGCTCGCTGTGAAGTCACTTTGCCAGAGACGATAATTTCTGTGCCTTTCGCACCGGAATCCATTATTTTTCTCAAAATGTAATACCCTGCTCTTCTATAATGCCTTCCTCGATCTAACGAATATGCCAAACGCTCAGCCATAATTTGGGCATTCAAATCGGGGTTTGGCACTTCTTCTACTTCAATTTGGGGCATTTCTAAATCAAAGCGCTCCTGTAAAATATCCGTAATTTCTTGAATCCGTTTTCCGCCTTTTCCGATCACGAGGCCGGGCCTGCTTGTTCTCAGAGTAATTCTAACACCTAATGGTGTTTGTTGAATATCAACACCTGCAAATCCTGCGCGAACAAGTTCAGATCTCAAATATTCATTTATTTGCATTAACTTGATGCCCTGTTCAATGAAATGTTTTGCTAAGGGACTCATATTTAATCTCTTTATTTTTTTTATTTTTCTTTAAAATTTTTTAATTTAACTCGGAAATTCATAAATTACAATTTCTACATGACTTAAATGCCCATATTTTGCGGATGATCTACCATGAGCACGTTGGATATAACGTTTAATTATCCGGCCTCTGTGCGTAGCAGCATGAATAATTCTACATTGTTCTGTGTCTAATCCTTTAAATTCTGCGTTTGATTCAACGGATGTTAAGATTTCATAGATTCTCGCAGCAGCTTTTTGTGGATATCGACCAGCATACCATTTAAATTGTTTTAAATCGTGTCTATGAGCTTGTTTCTTCTTATGCCTTCTAAAAGGAACTGATTGTTGGAGCTGAATTACTTTTTCAAGATATGTTTTAGCTTGATCTACTTTCATACCTTTTATTACAGCACAAATTTCCCTTGAAGGTTTTGGTTTTATACGTAAATCTCTCCCCGCAGCTTTAGCTAATCTATCTGCGTCGTATTTTTGTTCAGTGAAGGAATAACCCCAATTAGGCACTTTTTATCATCTCAATTGTAATTTTATTATCATAAATTATTATTTTATTTTAATGGAACATATTTACTTGAGCGTGTTGCTCCGATTCCAGGTGAGCCGTGCTGAACATGTCTTCTAGTTAAAGAAAACTCCCCTAAGTAATGAGCGATCATTTCAGGTTTAACATCTACAATTTGATACATTTTTCCGTTGTATACACCGATTTTTAAACCTACCATCTCAGGAAAGATCAACATATCTCTAACATGGGTTCTCGTTAGAATATCTTTTCCTCTTTTCTTGGCTCTATAAGCCCTTCGTAGTCTTTCAAGGAGTTTCTTCTGCCGGGGCGGCAATCCTCTTCTTAAGGATCTTCGTGCTCGTGCTGGAAGTAATTGGATAAATTCGTCCATATTCATTTTTTTAAGCTCTTCTAATGTATGACCGCGATAATGAAATTTAAGACGATCTCTCTCCTTTGCTAAATCTAATTCTTTGCTGTCTATTTCTTCTTCAACTTCTTCTGAAGATTCTTCAGTTACTTCTTCCGTTGTCATTTCTTTTTGTTCTTCATTATCTTGTTCTTCATTTGGAGACATTTTTACACCAATCTATTTGTTCCATTTACTATAATTTGTATATTTTTTACGCTAATATTAATACGTGTAATGAATTTAGTTATCTATCAAATTTTAATTTTATTAAAACGAGAGAACTAAAAACCAAAAACTTTAAAGGGTGTGGTATGACCTTCGAGGAAAAACAAAATAACTTAAAATCTCAAATTTTATCGATGGAATCAAGAGGAGAATTACAAGATTCGTAAAAACGAACTAACGATAATTATTTGGGTTGAATGCTCTAGTTATGTCTTCTTCGTCGAATTTTCCGCTCCACTTTTCTTCAATTATTACGAATTGTTCATGATCTTTATTAGGGTTCAGCACTGAGTGATAAGTCTTTTTTACGTTTAAAAATGTTGTTCCCTTTTCCACAAAATAATGAACTTTATTCTCACTTATTATGATTGGGTTTCCTTCTAGAATATTCCAATGTTCATCTCTAAATTGGTGAATTTGTATTGATATACCAACTTCTGGTTTGATATATATTAAATTGTAATCGTGATAAGTGAATTTAATACTGTACCATTTATTCAATACATCAATATATCCGCTCGGAACGTTATATTTCTTACTAAATGCTACGGAGTTAAATTTTTCCTTCTTAGACGATTCGTATTTATAAGGCTGATAGATGATGTGATGATCTATTATATTTTTACTATACTTTACTTTTACAATCTTATCCCATTTATTAATTACCATGTAGTAATCGTTTGGTTTTACAATCAAGTTAGATATTTTCAAATCTTGCGTGAAAAATGATGTTCCATTTACAAGAAAAATTTTATTTAGAGATGGAGGATCAATAATTAATTTAAGCTCTTTTTTTCCATTCTTTCTAAGATTTGTACCCCTATTAGGTTTTATGGTTTCCTCTATCATCAAAATGGGCCTAAACTTTATAATTTTGAATATAGTGTTTGAAACGATCCTCAATTTCATTTCCATATGGCATTGATGCTTGTGCTCCCTGTCTTGTTATAGCGATGGAGGCTGCTGCTGTAGCGTATTTTACTGAAGTTAGTATGTTTTCTCCTTGACATAATTTACTCGCTAAAACCCCATTGAAACAATCTCCAGCACCTACAGTATCGACAGCTTGAATCTCAAAAGCGGGAACTTCCATAATTTTATCCTCTACTGCATCAAATATGATAGCTCCTTTATTACCTAGTGTAGTTATTATCGTTTTAATTCCAAACTTTGATATGTTTTTTGAGGCTTGAATTATTCTTTCTCTACTATTACCATTTAATTCTTGAAGTTTCAAGAGAGAATGTAATTGTAACAGTTCCCCCTCGTTAGGAACTATAATATCAATATTGTTTAAAATTGAAGAAGTAATCGGTTTTAAAGGCGCGGGGTTGAGAATTTTTATGCATTCCCCTTGTTTTGCAATATTAAAAATAGCTTCAATTGTATTAATAGGTATCTCCATTTGAACTATTAAGCATTTGGCGTTTTTAATGATATCTGAGTTGATTTGAACTTCTTCGGGAGTTAATTTAAAATTGGCTCCAGGTGCTACACTTATCATGTTTTCTCCATTCTTATCTATCAATATAAAAGCCACACCGCTTGATTCGTGTGGATCCCTTATAATGTGCTCTATGTTTACTCCTTCTTTGTCCAATTGAGAAATCATAGCGTTTCCAAACGTGTCTCTCCCAACCTTACCAATAAAAGTTGTCTTAGAACCAGATCTTACGGAAGCTACACCTTGATTCGCGCCTTTTCCTCCAAGGAATTGCTTAAAAACACCACCTGTTACGGTTTCACCTGGCTTTGGGAACCGTTGCGAGTAGATATTCAAATCCATATTACTTGAACCGATGATTAGAACGTACTGGTCTCGATTTGGCATATTGCTTTCTTTAATAAATCCTATTTAAATATCAACATTCTTTTTATATTATCAAATTATGGATCATCACAATTAAAACCAAGTGATTCTTTACGAATGGTTTTAATTTAATATAATTTTAAAAATAATATTAAGCAAAGAAACCTTGCTTGAAAATTATTAAAAAAAATTACGTCTGAAACTCATAAAAGTGTTAAATATGGCTAAAGACAAGATAATTGGAGCAATCGTTATGATCCTTGGTATCCTAATCGCTATTATCTACACCATGGGAAGTGTTGTGGACCTGTGGTTTACAACACTGGGTAATAACGAAAATTGGGACCTCGCCTTAAGATTATTCGGTATCGATTGGCTCGATTACAGATTATTTACCGTTCTACCACTCTGGATTATGGTTCTTCTAATCGCGATTATCGCTATTTGGATAGGATATTCAATGCTCACTACTCCAGCACCAGTACCTCTGGAAGAATTAGAAGAGGAATTAGCTGCTGAAGAGGAATCGGGAGAATAGGTAGAGTATAACAAAAATTTTTATTTTTTTTATTTTACATTTAATCAAACATCCTAAAATTCTAATTTCACCGTATTCAAGTTTAGGTCATTTAACCTAATTTGTAACAAGGAGTAATTTGGAATTTCTTTGGCATCCTTTGTAAATGGCGTTGTACTTACAAGGATATCGCCACGATTTTTGCTTATAAATAGCGTATGATGTCTCCCATTAAAATTATTTTTATGGTTAGTGATAACATTGCAATTTTGTGAATTAAAAAGAAAAGCATTAGCTCCAGCACCTATTTCGATGCCTTTAAAGACGGTTTCCAAGCCATTTTGCAGGTTTTTACCCTGTTGTAGTTCGTTAATAATATAGCAAAGATATTTTCGGGTGTCTAAGTCAGTTTCGTTATAAATTTTATTTAATTTCGAGTTTTCTAAAGTTTTACTTGGAAACTTTTTTATAATCCCATTGTGAGTTATAAGATATTCTTCTTTAATATTAATGGGGTGTACATTTCCTAAGTCCCTTTTCCATGGAAGAGTTTTTCTTGCGTGGATTAGAAGGAATCGTGTTTTAATTTTAGTAAGATTTTTCCAGTCTGCGTGGTAAATTGGAGTGATATCTCTCTTAATTACGAGATTTCCGTCATTTTCAGACAAATAGGCGAATCCCCAACCTAATCCGTGGTGTCCAAGGAGATCATACTTCCTTAGATAACGCCAATGACAGGTTTTTATAAATTTTTTTAAAATCTTGTAATCTAGCTGAAATGGTTCAAGAGAGCACTTAAAGAACATACGACACATAGGCGATCAATTAGAAAAATTTTATCCAAATAATAAAGTTAAGAGTTGCCTATAAAGTAAGCGAATATGGAACCGTTATCATGACAGCTAATTAGAATGTTTGACTCTGAATAGTATTTAATGTCGTTAACACAAGAGGTTTTATTAACCTCAGTGACAATTTTGCCAGTACCAGCTTCTAAAATTAAAATTTTTCCTTTAGTAGTTCCAATAATGAAGTAGTTATTAGAAAAAATTTCTGCTTGAAGAAAACATTCCAGATTTATATTTTCAATCTCCCACTTTTTCTCTAAATTGGGATTTAGACATAATACTTTTGAACTAAATTCGATATCCTCGATTTTAATAGAATCATCAAAATAAGTAAATGAATAGGTACTGACTAATAGATAAGATTTTCCTTCAAACACGAATGATGCGCATTTCCATACAAAGTCATCAAATTGAAATGAGTTAAATACTTCTTGAGTATTTTTATCGATTATATGGAGCTTTTTATCATCTCCTCCACAAATAATCATTTCTTTTGTGCTTGATTTTATAGATGAAACGCAACGAATTTTATCATTAAAACGCTTGAACCAATTGAGTTCACCACTTTTTCCTTTAAAATTGCGAATAGTTCCATCATTTCCGCAAGCTATTACTTCTTTATCAGAGGAATTTATCGTATCTTGGCATAAGATAGCACCTCCAATTCCTTCTTCAAATACTTGCCCCCATATTAAAGTCCCGTCAAGAGGATTTAAACATCGTAAACTCTTATCTATTGAATATGCTAAAATTTCTTCACTACCATCACCACTAACATCCGAATATAAGAATCCGCTTATAGAAGCACCAAATTGATGCGCCCAAAAAGGTTGTAATTCATAAGAGGAGTTGCATTTAAACGTTCTTAATAGCCCATCTAAGCCCCCCAAAATAATTTCGTTTTTATTATCGCAATCAAGATCGCAGATTTTCGCTTGCCAAATAGAGGAATTCTCTGAAACTTCTAATTCGGTTATTTTTTTACCACTTAGAGAAATTAT